>Ga0172373_10006203_pt1 | contig 15999 bp, 12 predicted proteins | sample Lak10m_2_FD_114546 | JGI IMG/M metagenome (GOLD analysis project Ga0172373, IMG submission 114546) | Freshwater microbial communities from Kabuno Bay, South-Kivu, Congo - kab_092012_10m | ecosystem: Environmental > Aquatic > Freshwater > Lake | place: Democratic Republic of the Congo...
AACGTTATCATATCCGGCATCGCACCAACTTCAACTTGGTTGATATAAACACCGTTTGCATCAAAAAATACGACTTTACCATTGTTTTGAGCCGGTACAGATTCGATTGCACAAGCCACAATTCCATTATGAACGACAACTGAATTAATTCCTCCATAAACCGAAATATCAATTGAAGAAATAGCAATCGGCGCAGCTGGGTTAGCAAAATTCACGATATCCAATTTTCCAGCAATACTGTTAGCTATGTATAAACGATCAACGGTAGGGTCGAATGCAATAATTTCCGCTGAATTTGTTCCCGCAGTTCCGTTTGAGTACGAACTTAATAAACTTAAATTCAATTCATTCGTTGGCGTTGGCGCAACATAGTCATTATCCTTAATGAAAATAATTTGATAATTGTTCGTTGCTGAAATGTTTGCGTTCACACCTGATAGAATTTTCACAATAATTCTTTCTGCTTTCTCCGCAATTGCATCGTCAATTATGGTAATAGGAAGATTAGTTACTCCGTTGGTATTAGCAGGGATTGTTAATGTGTTTGTCCATGTATAGTCTACATTTTCAGTAGCATCAGAATAAACAGATAAACCAAATGTTAAATTAATTGCTGCTGCATTTGCATTACTGACTGTAATCGGAACATTGATTGATCCGATATTCTCGTTGTATTGCGCAAAATTATTAGCCGAGGTGATTGAAACATCGGCTAACCCTTGAAAAGAAACATTGTCAAAACGCCAAGTACCGGCAGTGGCAATCAACGTGGCATTCGAAGTTTGTCTAAATTCAGTGGTTGTTTGGTAATGAGCTGCTAGGATTCGAACTCCAAAATTGGCATTGTTATTTGCTCCGGTAATAGCTGAAAAATTCACTGAAATTCGTCTATACTGATCACCAACTCCATTATTTTGGAAACGACCATTGTCTATTGTCCCGTTACAAAATGTTGTATTGGCACTTGTCATCGTAAAATTTGTCCAAGTCGTACCGTCTAAAGTATATTGAACACGTACTGTATTTGTTGCAGTATTTGACCATCGCTGATCCCACGTAAAAAGAATATTTTGAAAACCAACCGTTGATGCATTGTATTGGACACCGCTACTTTCATTCGACGCTCCGGGATTTGCAGTAAAAGACCAAGCTCCAGGGTTTGTACCATTTTGAGCGCCACATCCATTATTGATAATTGGATCCATTCCTGTAGCAGCATTTGCTACAACCAAAGAACCTACCACTTGGGATGTTCCTGTTCCTAAATCAGCTGTTGGACTCGGAGGAGTTCCAGTTATTGTATTGTAATTCCACAATGCAATGGTGTTTTGGGACATAACAAAAGTTAAGCACAAGGAAAAGAGTAAACTAAATAAATGTTTCATGTTTATATTTTTTTTGTGCAAATGTCCAATACACATGTAAGAAAATCATTTAGTGAATATCAATATTGAGTTACCAATAATTAAAGCATATGTTAACTGATTAACTGCATTTTAATACAACGTGTTAGGAAATTTAATTTAACGCGTTCATCACATATCAAACAAAAAAACATGAAAACTAATTTGCCTCTCCAAGCATTCCTTTCTCTATTGTGTCTTAGTCCAATCATAAGTTATCATGCTCAACATAAAGAATTATCATTCGGAGGATCTTACTCTTCGTATTCATTTGAAACGCAAAATTCTGATTTGAACTCCAAGACCTTACTCCCTGGTTTTCAAATAGGATATCTTTATAGTCCGAAACGCAATATATTGAGAAAAATAAAGAATGGAATCATCTCTCCTTATGCAAATGTGGAATATGCGTTATCCAATTGCGCAATTTCTCATGGGAATCAAACAAATTCGATTTCAATTCACCAAATACGTCTTTCTGCTCCGGTTCGTGTAAGAATCGCTCAATCCGAAAAAAAGCACTTTTCATACTATATTCTAGGCGAACCCGGAATTCAAGTCAATGCTTTTCAGCAAGATCATACTATTCGTGAAATTCCAACTCTTGAACCATTCGACACCTACCTAAATGCTGGACTTGGACTCACTTATGCTCGAAAATTACAGGAAATTAAAAAAGCAGGCTACAAATTCACAGGGTTTACATTAAATGCTTCTCGCATGGTTCCGTTAAATACATTTAAATTCAGTGAAAACCAAGGTTCTTTTCATCAATACCGGGCAAATATTGGATTGAAATACAGCTATCTAGAACCTAAGAAAACAAAAAAACGCTTCTTTAAGTGGTGATGGTATTTGACTTAAATCGCAAAATAGCAATCCAAAGCAATCCAAAAAGTAGCGTTGCAAATACGAGATGCGCCGTTTGAACCAAACCTGGCATATCTGCATAAGCTAAGAGCACACCTGAAACTAATTCAATCACAAGAATTAAAAATGCTCCTCTAATCAACTTTATTTTATCAGAAAGTTCATTTTTCCATGCCATAAACGCTAAACCAACTAACACTAGCCATGAGAAACTTCGGTGTATCAAAAATGGCAATCCGAGTGAATCAACCCATTCCTCTCGAGTATAACCTGCCTTCACCAAGGTATCAATATCTTCACGCACTTGAGTCCCGAGGAACATTTGATAAAAAGTGATTAGAAATATTAACCAAACAGAAGTCTTAACCCATTTAGGAACTAAAATCTTACGTTGTAAAATCGGACTTATCCGAAACAGAATATACGTTTGAACCGCTATAATTATTAATGCCAATAACATATGAACTGTAATGGTCCAAGGCACCAAATTCGTGGCAACTACGATACTTCCGAACCAAGCCTCAATTCCCATTAGCACCAAATTCCCTAACGCTATGAGCAGCAATCCTGAATTTCGATAGGCGATAAACATCCACAAAAACGCAAGTAACATAAAATTACCTGCTAAAAAACCTAAAAGGCGGTTGATGTATTCGGTCCATGTTTTTCGCGCATTAAAACTCTCCTCGGTGTAAACATCTGGGTCATTTCGCAATTGCGAGGCTTTGTCATCAAAACCTAATTTTTCTAAAAACCCTGAAAACTTTTCCACCTTCCTTTCTCTTTTTTCGAGGTATATTTCTTTGTAATCTTTGGGTAAAACAGTTGAATCGGTGGGAGGAATCCATTGCCCAAAGCACTTAGGCCAATCAGGACATCCCATCCCTGAACCCGAAATGCGTACGAAACTACCTGCGATTACAACCAAATAAATGGACACAAGCGTGATCCAGTTAAAGACTATAAATTTTGAAGAAAAATTCATGTTGTAAAATTACAAAAATCAACCTGTAAGAGCGGATTTAATTGAAGGTTAACACACAATATTGTATCTTTGTTTTTTGACGCAAATGAATTTAACAAATCTTACTGCGATCTCTCCAATCGATGGACGCTATTATTCAAAAACCAAAAGTCTTAGTCCTTATTTTTCGGAATTCGGATTAATCAAGTATCGGGTACTCGTGGAAGTTGAATATTTTATTGCCCTCAGTTTTCAAGACTTAGAGGCCTTCCCTACCCTTACCTCTACTCAAATAGAAGCTCTACGTGATGTCTATCAAAAATTCTCGGAAGAAGATGCGCTTTGGATAAAAGACTCAGAAAAAATTACCAACCACGATGTCAAAGCCGTAGAATATTTTTTAAAAAACAAATTAGAATCTCTTCAACTTAATGCCTATTCGGAGTTTGTACATTTCGGACTCACTTCACAAGACATTAACAATACAGCAATTCCACTTTCCATCAAGGAGGCCGTAAATGCAGTTTATTTACCACTATTGGAGGAGATTATCACGAAGCTAAGTCAATTTGCTACAGAATGGAAAAATATCCCGATGCTAGCAAAAACTCATGGACAACCCGCCTCCCCAACAAGATTAGGTAAAGAAATCTTTGTATTTGTGGAGCGACTTAACAAACAGAAAGATCAATTAGTAAGCATCCCCTATTCTGCAAAGTTTGGAGGTGCAACAGGAAACTTCAATGCTCACCACGTCGCATACCCCGACCACAATTGGGTTTCATTTGCAAATTCCTTCGTAAACAATATCCTAGGATTAAATCGAAGTCAAACTACAACCCAAATAGAACACTACGATAATCTAGCGGCACTTTTTGATGTCCTGAAAAGAATAAATACCATCTTATTGGATCTAGACCGCGATTTTTGGACATACATATCTATGGATTACTTCAAGCAAAAGTTGAAAGAAGGAGAAGTAGGATCTTCAGCTATGCCGCACAAGGTAAATCCCATAGATTTCGAAAATTCTGAAGGTAACATTGGAATTGCAAACGCTCTTTTTGAACATTTAGCTGCTAAATTACCTGTTTCTCGCTTGCAACGTGATTTAACAGATTCAACAGTGCTACGTACGATTGGCCTACCATTCGGTCATACACTTATTGCTTTTCACTCTTCGCTCAACGGCTTAAATAAACTGTTATTAAATGAAGATAAACTAAACGAAGATCTGGAAAATAACTGGGCTGTAGTAGCTGAAGCCATTCAAACAATTTTAAGAACTAGCGGTTATGAGAAGCCATACGAAGCGTTGAAAGGATTGACCCGAAAAAACGAAAAAGTGACGCAAGAAAGTGTACATGCTTTCATTGACACACTAAATGTTTCGGATGATATTAAAGAGCGATTAAAAGCTATCAGTCCACAGAACTATCTCGGCATACAACTTGTTCCATAAGACATGATGCGCTTACTTCTTTTCTTTACCTTTATTTATTTTACCTCGTTCGGCCAAAATGTGTCAACTGAATGGAGTGCATTAGCGCGATCTTCAGGTTCAGTACTAAAGGTAATCCCAAAAGACAGTAACACTTTTTACACCCTAAGGTGGAGCGGCGGAAACGCTTTGGGTAATTATAAGTTTACTTTACATGATTTCTTGGAACAAGTTTCCGAAAAAAGAATAAAACCAATAACAGGTCAAGGCATAGGAACTTTTGAAACTGCTTTTCAAGCAAATAACATGTTGTTTAGTTTTATTTCCGATAAAACGGGACCAAACAGCGAACTCTATGTGCAACCCTACCATGAAGAAATGGGAGAATCAGGATCTCCTGAATTAATTGCAAGTTATGCTAATCCCAAAATTGGAGCAAAATCAAATTTTCTAATTCAACAGTCGCTGAACAGAAAGTATTTTGGTATTATGTGGGAAATTCCTGGTAAAAGAAAGGAAAGCGATGTATATGGATATAAAGTCATTGATTATTATCTTCAAACTATTTCCCAAGGTGAATATGTCATGCCCTTCGACGGTAACATGTCCACAATAAACGAATTTCACTTAACAAATGATGGAGAGTTTTTCATTAGCTTAACAGAACATCATAAACCTAACGATCGCCTTTTTACCAGAGATTACAGAAATTTCAAAGCAATACATTTATATAAAATCAAAAATGACAGCCTAAAGGAATACACGCTCGAAATAGATGACTACAGAATAGACGACATGCGCTTCAACTCCAATAATGCCAATATTGTAACCTTAACAGGAGTCTACGGACGAGGATTAAATCAAGGAATTCAGGGAGTTTTTCAGCTTAAAATTGATACGCAAAAAGACAGCATATTGAGTAAAGGATTTACTGCTTTTGATGAAAATTTATCACTTGAAAGATTTGACAATGATATTGTAATAAATAATTTCTCCGACCGTAACAATTTCAATAACAACAACAACTACACCTACGACTACCGTATGCGCGATCTGTTTTTGCTCGAAGACGGAACCCTAGTAGGATCCGTTGAACAGTACTACATCTACAGAAGAGTAAATTACGACAATAGATCAGGATTAAGTTCTACCGTTTATTATTACAACTACGACGATATAATTGCTTTTAAGATTGGATTGAATGGGAAGTTTGAATGGCAAAAGCGTATTGAAAAATCCCAAGTATCAATTAATGATAATGGACCTTACAGTTCGTACGCCAGTTATTGTGACGGAAAAAAACTATGTTTCTTGTTCAATGATAACATTAAAAATTATGCTGAAGATGGTCTATTTAATAAAGATGGAGAGCGCGTTTACGCCCTTAATTTATCTGTGAGACGCAATGTAGCTGCCACAAGTGAAATTGACATTCAGAATGGTAATGTACTTCGAAAAACACTTTTTACAAGAAAAGATTTAAAATCCTTGATAGTTCCTAAAATGTTTGAACTCGATCAAAAAAATAAACTACTGTTTCTATACGCTGTAAATGGTTTTAACGAAAGATTCGGAATAATAAAGTACTGATGAAACTTCTTCTTCAATTTATTCTTTCATTGGTTCTGGTATCTTGTATTCAAGAGACCAAGAATAAATCCGTTACAGAAAATCTTTCTGATCCATTCCTCGATGATCACAGTTATTCGAATTTGAACGAGATAAAAACACGGCATCTACATTTGGAATTGGATGTTAATTTTAAAAGCAAGAAAATTTTTGGAGTCGCACGACATAGAATGCTAAATTTAAATAATGCTGATACGGCAATATTTGATATTAAAGGGATTGAAATTCAAAAGGTTACAACAGGTGAGAAAAACGCCGAAAATGAAGCAGATTTTGTCATTGGAAAATACGATAAAGATTCAATTCTTGGTCAACCGCTTTTAGTGAAAATTGACCCAAAAGATTCGATTGTGAACATCTACTACAAAACAACAGAAAATTCTGAAGCTCTAGATTGGTTAGAACCTAAATTGACAAGCTCCAAAGTTCATCCTTTTTTATACACACAAGGACAAGCAATTTTAACAAGAACATGGATTCCAATTCAAGACTCGCCTTCAAATCGCTTCACATATTCAGCAGAGGTTAAGGTTCCTAAGCATTTAAGGGCGGTGATGAGTGCAAAAAATAGTCGTGAGAAAAGCGAAACAGGCATCTATAATTTTTCTATGCCCAATTCCATACCATCCTACCTTATAGCACTCGCAGTAGGAGATCTGAGCTACACGCCTCTATCACCTAATACGGGTTTTTATTGTGAACCACAGCTTACAAAAAAATGTGAAAATGAATTCGTTGATCTCCCTAAAATGTTAGCGGCTGCTGAAAAGCTATACGGAAAATACCAGTGGAATCAATATGATTTATTAGTACTCCCCTATTCTTTTCCTTTCGGTGGGATGGAGAACCCCATGCTGACATTTGTAAATCCAACTATTATTACAGGTGACAGGAGTTTGGTTTCTGTAATTGCCCACGAACTTGCACACTCATGGTCAGGTAATCTTGTTTCCAATAAAACCTGGAACGACTTCTGGATTAATGAAGGGTTTACGGTCTATTTTGAACACCGAATAATGGAGGAATTATATGGTAAAGAAATTGCCGATATTCTTGCATTAGTTGAAATTTTTGAATTAGATGAGGAAATAATTCGAATAAAAAATTCTAAACATCCAGAGGATAGTAAACTTCTGTTAAATCTGAACCAAAGAAATCCAGATGAAGGAATGACCGACATTGCTTATGTTAAAGGTGCATGGTTTTTAAGATCGCTAGAGGCACAGGCCGGAAGAAAGGTTTTTGATAAATTTTTGAATAATTACTTTTCTTCATTCGCTTTTTCTACAATCAGTACCGGTGATTTCATAGACTATTTAAAGAAAAACTTACTTTCTAAACATAACTTAGATTTCAATTACAACGAGTGGATAAATCAAGAAGGACTACCAAACAATAAAATTGAAATTAGTTCTCCGAGGCTAGTAAAAATGAAAGAGTTAGCGTCTAAATTCAGTAATGGAGAGGACGTTTTTGCGCCAAAAATTAGGTATGAGCGCAATCGAATAAAGAAGAAAATAAAGAAGAAAATAAAGAAAAAGAAAATTGTTGAGCAACTAAAAAAAGAGGACTTTATAACGCAAGAATGGCAAATGTTTATAAGGTATTTACCCAAATCCATTACGGTTGATAAATTGGAAAGATTAAATTCTTATTTCGGTTTTAATCGAACGGAAAATGCAGAAATTGCATTGGATTGGTTTACCTTGTGTATAAATGCGAATTACGATGGTGTATTGCCTGATATTGAGCGTTTTTTACGAAAAATAGGAAGAAGAAAGTTTGTCCTGCCGTTATATGAATTACTCGCGCAAAAACCGCAATATAAAAACTTCGCCAAAACGTTGTTTGATTCTCAAAAAAACTACTATCACGCTGTGACCAAAAATAGTGTAGAAAAACTTTTTATAAACTAAAGTAATTAGTTCGCCATTTCGCTCATGAACTTGATTCGCATCAACCTGAGTTCTTCCTCGGAATAAAGGCCATCGAATTCGTGATAGGCGTCTAATATATCATCTGTTTCAGCTGAAGAGAAGTAATCGTATAACTCTTCTTGGTTTTCATTGTCAAGAACACTATTGATATAATAATTAATATTAACGCGGGTCCCGGAATTTACAATAGATTCAATTTCATCGAGTAATTCATTAAAGGACTTTCCTTGGGAACTGGCAATATCTTCCAATGGAAGTTTTCTGTCAATATTTTGGATTAACTGAACTTTCAACATGGACTTATTAACCAATGACTTAACCACCATATCTTGAGGTCGTTCAATATCATGTTCCTCAACATAGTCGGCAATTAAAGCCAAAAATGGCTCTCCATAGCGTTGTGCCTTACCCGCTCCTACACCTTGAATATTGGTTAATTCATCTAATGTAATGGGATATTGCAAACACATATCGCGTAAGGATGGCTCCTGAAAAATAACAAACGGTGGAATATTTTTTTCCTTCGCTAATGATTTTCGAAGATCTACCAATAAATCATATATTTTTTCATCAAATGCCCCTCCTTTTCCTGAAACTTGCACAACACCATCTTCGTCGTCATCACCCGAATAGTCATGTTGTTTGATCAACATAAATTCCTCAGGCTTTTCTATGAATTTCTTTCCTTTCTCTGTAAGTTTTAAGGTTCCAAAACTTTCAATGTCTTTATATACAAGCCCACCTACACAGACTTGACGAACCACCGCATTCCAAAAATGCTCATCCTTCTCCTTACCAATTCCAAATGATGGAAGTTTTTCATGTTTGTATGATTTTATATCGGCCGTTAGATTTCCTGCCAAATACGCGCAATAGTGCTTTGACTTTTGTGTTTCCTCAAGGAGCATTATAGCCTCCAATAACATGAGAACAAACTCTCTTCCATCTTTTCTCTCTCTCGGATTTCTGCAATTATCACATTGCTCATTGCATTTCTTTTCATCAAATGTCTCTCCGAAATAATGAAGAATAAATTTTCGTCTACAAACAGAAGTTTCAGCATAAGAAACAATTTCATGTAACAACTGCTTTCCAATCTCCAATTCAGTTAATGGCTTTCCTTGAAGGAACTTCTCTAATTTTTCTATATCCTTGTAACTGTAAAACGCTATACAATCACCTACACCACCATCGCGTCCAGCACGACCTGTTTCTTGATAATAACTTTCTAAAGATTTTGGAATATCATGGTGAATCACATAACGTACATCTGGTTTATCGATGCCCATTCCAAAGGCAATTGTTGCAACGATAACTTCCACTTCTTCCATTAAAAACATATCCTGATGTTTGGCACGCGAGGTAGCGTCTAACCCTGCATGATAAGGCAAGGCATTGATGCCATTCACTTGCAACAATTCAGCTATTTCCTCAACTTTTTTTCTACTCAAACAATATATAATTCCGCTCTCCCCTGCTCTGTTCCTAATGTATTTTATTATCTGTTTTTCTACGTCTCGTTTTGGACGTATCTCGTAGTACAAATTATCTCTATTGAACGAACTTTTATAAACGGTCGCATCGAGCATATTCAAATTTTTCTGAATATCATGCTGAACTTTAGGAGTAGCAGTTGCTGTTAACGCTATAATAGGCACATTGGATATTTTCTCAAAAATCTCTCGTAACCGACGGTATTCCGGACGAAAATCATGTCCCCATTCAGATATACAATGAGCCTCGTCGATGGCAAAAAATGAGATGTCAACGGAAGTTAAAAAATCAATATAATCTTGTTTCGTGAGTGACTCAGGAGCAACATACAGCATTTTTGTTTTTCCTGCTTGAATGTCGCTTTTCACCTTATTGATTTCAGACTTCGATAAGGAAGAATTTAAAAAATGTGCAACACTTTCGTTATCACTCACATTTCGAATGGCATCTACTTGATTCTTCATCAAGGCAATCAATGGTGATACAATGATGGATGTTCCTGGCATTATCAATGACGGCAGCTGATAACACATCGATTTACCGCCTCCGGTTGGCATGATAACAAAGGTGTTATTACCTGCTAGTAAATTTGTGATAACCTTTTCTTGTTCACCTCGAAAATGGTCAAAACCAAAATAGGTTCTTAACGCTGACTTTAAATCAATTGTAACTGACGATGCTTGCAAAACTGCTTCTTCCATTGGGATTAAAACAACAACTAAAACTAACTTGTTTAGTTAAATTTACAAAATAATTCCGTAACGTAAAGGAAATAAATAAAAATCAGCGCAGATTATTCGTTAAAAGCAACAACTTCTTTTACTTCGGGTAAATGTTGTTTCAACAAGTTCTCAATTCCACCCTTCAAGGTTGCTGTGGACGATGGACATCCGGCACAAGATCCCTTTAGCAATAAGGTAACAGTTCCGTTTTCAAAACCGACGTAATCAATTGCTCCTCCATCATTCTCTACAGCAGGTCTCACGTATTCATCTAACAACCCGCGTATAGGATCGTCTAAATCAGATACCTGAAAAGTTTTTCTTGCCTGGGTTGCTTCTGACTTCTCTTTAGGAACAGGCATTTGAATTAAAACGTCCTTTCCTTCAGATATCCAAGATTTTATAAACTCTCTCAATTCCATGGTTATAAAGTCCCATGGAACATTATCTGTTTTTGTAATTGTAATAAAATTTGCAGCCATAAAGACATTCTGAACAAAGGGGAATTTGAACAACTCTTCGGCTAAAGGTGAAAATCCTTTCGATTCTGCTTGAGAAGAAAATTCTACCGAGTCCCCAGTTATCAATAAATACTTATTTGCAACAAATTTCATTGTTGTTGGATTCGGAGTCATTTCGGTATATACTGTAACTGGAACGTTCATTTCTTTTTTTTACAAAATTACACAATAATAAAATTATTCAGACCACATTCCTCCGATCGAAAACTGAATAAAAGGTAAATCATTTCTTCTTTCATTTGAATTGAACACAGGTTGACCATCCTTATTTAATCGCGGATAGTGCGGTGTGTTATGAGGTGCCCATTTCGGAAGCCAACACAAATCATGAATAATCCTGTTTTGAAAAATATGCCGTACTTCTTCACTATCCATTCCAAACTTTATTCTAATCGGAACAGTTCCCTGATCATATTGAACACCTCCGTAAACTATCCCTGCGCTGGTCTTTCCATATGGTAATCTCGATAAATCCTTATACCCATTTTTACAAAATTCAGGTTTGTTTCGAAGCCATGGCGTTCCGCGAGATTCTCCCGTCCAAATGTTTAATCCAAATTGATATCTCATAAGTTCTTTTCGTAAAGTCGTCACGAAATGTGCTGTTCTATACCTGTCTTCGGATTGACCACCAAAAACATCGTTTTCAAGATACACGGACCAATTATTAAGTGTAAGTCCAAAAGCACCAGAACGCTGTGAAGTCCCCTTTGTATCAAAGTACCACAAATAAGAGAAACCCAATGAATTTCTATAGGTTGAATTATTACTTAAATTATTGATAATAGGATCTATTTCAATAATTGACCGTGTTTTACCACCCAAAACTGAGGCACCCAGAAAAATTCGTGAATCTAGAAAATGTAAACGCTTACCATAAGAGTTCAACATGTAAGATAACCTTCCTCCTGCTTGAAATTGGGAAAATGCTAATACATAGGTTGATTTAATTTCTAAACCGATTTCATTTTCATGTGAGCCAAAATCCACCACTATTCCAACCTGTGTGGGTACAATTTCATTTAAATTCCATTGAGAATTCGCATTAAACGTGAAGATTAGCAGAACCAATAAAATGCGCATCTATTTTTCGGTTCAATAATCATTCCGCTATTGATGAGCGCTCTCTAATAAATCTAGCACCGTTTTAACAGGACTGAAAATTTCATTTGGAATTTCTACAAACAAGGTAATCCAATTTTCCATGGAACCATTCCAAAGTCCTGGTTGCTCAATAAATTGCACCTTCTTGCCCTTTTGAGATTTCTCAACCACAAAATAATGTTCCTCATTTCTGTACTTGCTCAAATCAAATTTTTTCCCATTAATATTTTGAATGTCCAGAACCATAAAGACTGGATTGAAATGGGTACTTCGCAACATGAGCTGATGATTATGATTATCCGTAGCAATTTGCGCCTTTTCTACAATTTGTTTTTTTGGAATCCCATCAACATCCACGTAGAAAGGGCCACCACCTGGCTGTCCTTCATTTTTCACCATTCCACAAACTCTGATTGGTCTATTTGTGAGCGCTCCAATGTCCACAGAATAATTATTTATCTCTTCATCAGAGAATAGAAAAAACTTATTCGAAAGATTCTTTAGTTCTTCAAAATTGTTGTTTTCTACACAGGTTTTCAGCTGTTCCTTAACACTTAAAAGTAACCCCGCTAAGGTCTTAAAATAAGAGCTGCTCTTGTCGGATTTAGCATATAGCTGAACATTATCGATGTTTTTCACGAATATTAATTGCTCATCTATCTCTTGAAGATTTGGTAAAAGTGCCCCATGGCCAGAGGGACGTTTTATTTCCTTGGCACCTTCATCTTTTACTAATTCAAATTCTTCAGTAAATACATAAGCGTCCGAATCAGGATTTTGAACAGAAAAATTAAGTTCAGCTTGTTCAAGTGCAATGCCTTCGAGTTGTTTTATAGAAGCCAATATTTCCTTTTCAAATTCCGGTTGAATAGTAAAATGAAAGCGCATATTAGGATTGATACAAATACCTTGCAAGACATGCTCTTGAAAAGGGTTCAAAACAAAAGGTGGCATTTGATGAAAAGGAATAAGTCCCTTTGGTAAGGCCCCGTAATTTAATCCGGATTCGCTCAATAAAAACGAAACAAATTCTGCCATATCTATGGTTAAATCCGCTACCTTCTGCTGAATTTCATGGGGTAATTTTTGAAAGAATGCAAAATTCCGCGCATTAGCCAAGAATCGTTCAACTTTTCCTCTGGTTTCTTCATTTGGTGATTGAAGGTAATCAAACAAGAACTCAAACATTCGCGAACCTGAACCTGATGCAGGTACAAACAAGGAACTTGAAAAATCACTCGTTTCAAATTTAGCCTCATACGCTTTTTTTTCTGCCTCGTTTAAACTAATGATTCCATCTCCAATTTTACATGGACGAAGAAGAGACAAAACGGGATTTCCTTTTTTTAATTTGGAGCGTTGGGCTTCAATAATTTGTTCCTCCTTTGTCATACTTCTTTCCAATTAAGCGCTTTTTCGTTTATTTGCATCGTGAATTTACTCTACGAATTTATAAAATATAAATGGCAAGCAAAAGGAAGACATGGAATTCACTCTCCCTTTGTTTATGATTTCGTTGAAAAGGTGCTCAAAAACAAGTTGAATTCTACAGAACTTCATCAAGCGAAAGAATACCATAATTTTTTACAAAGATGTGATATTGAAATTGAGTTTAACGAATTTGGGGCCGGTTCAAAATCATTAAATAAAACACGACGTATAAAAGACATGTTCGCTTTGAGCAGTAGCAAAGGTAAATATGGTCAGTTGTTATATTCAATTGTAAAGCATTATAAGCCGGAAAAAATAGTAGAATTTGGAACATCTTTGGGAGTGGGAACATTACACATGCATCTCGCTCACAAAAGCGCTGAAATTACAACTATTGAAGGATGTAAAAACACACATGCATTTACCTTAAAAAACTTCCCATTAAACAATCCGAATGTGAATTTTATTTTAAGTTCATTTGAAGTATTTTGCGCACAAGAAGTCAAGAATTCTTATGATTTAATTTTTATTGATGGGCATCACGATGGAGAGTTTTTACTGCGATATTTGAGTCAATTAGATGACCAAACAAACGACAACACACTACTAATTTTGGACGATATTCGATGGAGTAAATCTATGTTCGATGCGTGGACATCGCTTATTGCCGATAAAAAATACCACGTAAGTATTGATTTATTTCGAGTTGGTATTTTAGTCAAAAAACCTGATCAAGCCAAGGAGCATTTTATCCTACAGTACTGATCAATACGTTGCAGATAAATATTCCAACAAATTTTCATTTCCTTCCATGGTTGGAATTACCACATTGCTCTCGATTGTGCGTGTCATGAAATCTTCTTGTATATCGTCTGAAATCACTGACATCTCGGCTGCAACATATCCTGCCGCAACAGACATAGAAGCTTCATTTCTAACCGAAGTTTGAATTACCTTAACTTTCATTGGTTTTACCTCTACTTCTGTCGGTGTCGACAATTCGGTTTTCTTTTCATCTTGTTTTATTGCTTTATTAATTTCTTCCTTTTTAAGCTCAGCTGTTAATGGTTGTGCTTCTTCTTTTTGAAAATCTTGAGAAGGTGATAGCGCAAAGAAAATGAGAAATGCGAAAGCTAAAGATGTCCCAATTTGAAATCCTGGTTTAAACCAAATTGATTTCTGAGGAGGAAATAAGAAAAGGAGTAATCCGGCAAAAAAACTTGGTTGTGGATGAGTTTCTGCGAATAACTTATCGAGACTACTTTTAACGTTTTCACTTGGATAGGTTTCCTCTAACATTTCTTCCATTCCCAAATAAAGAAATTTCATCGACTCAAAATCCTCTTCAGTTTGAATCCATTCATGTAAGCTAGCTCTTTCAGAACTGCTCAACTCTATGAATTTTTTTGTCTTTACAATTTCAATTAATTCCTTTTCCATAATTATAATGTTAAGCTTGGATTAAATACTTTTAATTGTTCTGCTAATTGCTTAGTCGCATAAAAAAGTCTCGACTTAACTGTTCCTTCATTAAGCTCCATTACCTCTCCAATTTCCTTCATCGATAATCCTTCGAAATGTCTCAGAACGAATACTTCCTTATGTTTATCGTCTAATTGCGCTAAACTATGTTCAAACGCCTCCCTAAATTGTAAATCATACACCTCGTTTAAGACATTAGAAGCTCCTTCAACTTGCTGTTTATCATCGATTCCATTGGACATATTCTTGCGGACTTCCGCTTTCTTATATTCATTTTTACACATATTTCCTGCTACAGAAAACACCCAAGTGCGAAATGATTTCTGAGTATCAAAATAACCTGGATTTCGGATAATTTTAGCAAACAAATCGTGTAACATATCTTCCGCCTTTAATGAATCTCGCCAAAGCATTTTTTCGAAATAACCTTTTAAAATTCCCGCATAACGTTTGTACAGTTCATCAAAGGAATGTTTGTCACCCTTCTGCAAAGCCTCCATAAGCGCTTCGTCAGTCCATTCGTTATATTTCCGGCGGAATATTTTCACTAATAGCCTTTTTTCTTTTGAAGCAAACCTGCTTTTTGTTTCACAAATTGTATTTCACTTTCCATTTCGGCTTGTTTTTTCAGTTGACCGGTGTCCCGATAATAATTCAAAAGAAAAAACATAGATGGGAGATAATTGGCAGATAAAGTATTACTTGTTGGAGACGAATAACCTCTTAAGTTTTTCTTATTCAACTTTTCGTTCCAACAATATTCAACTTCATTAAAAGTTCGTTCCGGAGAAGCTCTGTATTCAAAAACAATTCCAACGGGAGATAATTTCGGAACTAATGGCTCCAAATAAGGTCTTGGAATGGTCATGCTCAAAGCGATTTTTTTTGCCTCATTTTTTTCACAAAAGTCTTTCAAGTACGCAACATCAACTTTATCATTTGCAGGCAATTCATAACCCTTTTGTTTTAAAACTTCCCGGTAGGTTTCACTTTGTAAGAAG
>Ga0172373_10006205_pt1 | contig 15995 bp, 12 predicted proteins | sample Lak10m_2_FD_114546 | JGI IMG/M metagenome (GOLD analysis project Ga0172373, IMG submission 114546) | Freshwater microbial communities from Kabuno Bay, South-Kivu, Congo - kab_092012_10m | ecosystem: Environmental > Aquatic > Freshwater > Lake | place: Democratic Republic of the Congo...
AAGCCCTCGCCGGGCGGCCGCATCCGCGGCCTTGGCCGCGCCCAATGGGCGCTGGATACGAAGCCCGAATGAATCATCCGGGCTTCGTATCAGTGGCACAGCAGCACCGGCAACTCGGCGTGGCTCAGGACGTGGCGGGTGACGCCGCCCAGGATCAGCTGCCGCAGCCGCGAATGGGTATAGGCCCCCATCACCAGCAGATTGGCCCCCACCGCCCGGCATTCGGCCAGCAGGGCCGGCCCGGCATGACCGCCGGCGGGAATCGAACGAGTTCCGGCCTGGATGCCGTGCCACGCCAGGGCCTGGGCCAGTTCCTGTCCGGCCGCGCTGTCGCAGTCGCTTTCGGCGGCGGTCAGAATGGTGACGGTGTGGGCGATGGCCAGCAGCGGCGCGGCATGGGCCACGGCCCGCGCCGCCTCGGCGCTGCCGTTCCAGGCGATAGCGACGTTCAGCGGCGCGGCCGGCACCTCGGCGGGCGGGGTCAGCAGCAGCGGCCGGCCGCTGTCCATCAGCGCGGCGTTCAGACTGGCCGAGCCATCGACGGCATGGGGCTCGGGGCGGGGCATGACGATCAGATCGTGCAGGCGGCCATGCCAGGCGGTCAGATCCTCGCTGCGCCCGGTCCGCTCGACCCAGCAGCAGCTGGCCTGCGCCACCGGGGGGGCGCTGGCCTCCTGCAGGGGATGGCGCAGCCGGGTGGCGTCGTAGATGGCGCGGACGGCGGCGGCCTGCTCGCCGGACTGGCGCTCGGCCATGCCCAGCATCTCCTCGACCATCGCACCCGACATGCCTTCGCCGACCATCGGGATGGCCAGGGTCGGGTCGGGCCGGACATGCAGGACCGTGACGTGGCAGGAAAAGGCATCGGCCAGCCGGAATGCGGTTTCCAGCGGCACGGCGGCGGTGGTGGACTCGTCCACGGGAACCAGGATCGTCTTGATGGCGGACATGACGGCTTCCTTCCTAAAGGGATGTGGCCCGCACCACCCGGTTCCGGCCCAGGGCCTTGGCCTTGTACAGGGCCGTGTCGGCGGCATGCAGCATCTCCCTCAATCCGTCGAACGGAAGGGTGCAGACGCCCAGGCTGGCGGTGATGCGGATGATTTTGCCGTCGACCGGGACGGCAAGTTCGGAAATGGCCGAGCGCAGGCGCTCGAAATAGGCGTCCTCGTGCTCGGGCGGCAAGTTGACCGCCAGGATGCCGAACTCCTCGCCGCCGACGCGGGCGATCAGGTCGGTCTCGCGGATGGCCAGACGCAGCCGGTCGGCCACGGCCACCAGCACGGTGTCGCCGACATCGTGGCCGTATTCGTCGTTGACGGCCTTGAAGAAGTCGATGTCCAGCAGGATGGCGATAAGCCGCAGCTTGCCGCGCTTCTGGCTGGCATACAGCTTCTCGCCCATGTCGGTCAGATGGCGACGGTTGTAGAGGCCGGTGAGGAAATCGTGGTTGGCGGCCTTCTTGTAGGCGCTCAGCAGGTCCAGCGTATCCATGTTCTGGTTGATGCGGAAGAAGAACTCTTCCCGCAGGAACGGCTTGGTGATGTAGTCGTTGGCCCCATGCTTGATGAACATGGCGGCGGCGGCGCTGCCGCCGCCGGCCGAAATGCCGATGATCGCCAGTTCCTCGCGCGGGTGGGTGCGGCGGATGGCGCGGATCATCTCGACCCCGTTCATCTGCGGCATGTGATAGTCGGTGACCACCAGCCGGATATCGGGATGTTCCCCCAGGACGGCCAGGGCTTCCTGGCCGCTGTCCGCCTTGAACACCTGGAACTTGTAATGGGCCAGCAGGTCGCCGATGTAATCGCGCGCGGTCCGGGAATCGTCGACGATCATCGCCTTGGTGTTGCGGTTCTTCAGGATGCGGGCGACGACCGACGACAGGATGGACAGGCTGGCCGGGTTGTCCTTGATGATATAGTCGATGACCTTCATCGACATCAGGCGTTCGCGGAAATCCTCGGAAACAAGGCTGGTGAAGACCAGGGACGGGATATCCTGCCGGGCGCACAGATCGACCACTTCGGCGTCGCTGGAATCGGGCAGGATGACGTCGAGAACGGCCAGGGCGTAATGGGACCCGTGCTCGGCGATCAGCCGGCGGGCATCGGCCAGCGTTTCCGCATGATCGACCACGATTCCACCGATGATTTCGATCTGACGGCGAACCGCGGCGGCAAAAAAAGCGGAATCTTCGACCAGAAGAATACGGAAAGTCAGGGGACCCATCACCATTGCCCTGCGGCGAGACTGTCCCATCATCCTCCTATTTGTGCGGATTTCAACCGGCCATTATCCGATTGCGCCCCGCCTCCAGGGCTTGTTCGCGGGTTCCGCCGGTATCGATCCGGCACCACGAGACGGTTCCCAGATCGTATTCCATCTGCCGGGCATAGACTTCGGCGGTGGCGTCGGACGCGTTGGCGGTCCGGGTGCCGATGCGCGACAGCGTGACCTCGGGCGAGGCCCACAGCCATAGCCCGTCGAACCGCACCCCGGCATCCCGGGCCACGGCGGCGATGGCCTCGCGCTGATCCGGCCGGGCGAAAACCGCGTCGGCCACCACGGAATGGCCGGCCCGCAGAAGATCGCCGCAGGTCCGATACAGCGCCTGATAGGTCCGCTCGGTCATCTCGGCGGCATAGCCTTCCGGCCCCAGACGATCCAGCAGTCCGACCCCGGCGATCTGCTTGCGCAGGGCGTCGGTGCGGACCACCGCCGCCCCCGGCACCGCCAGAAGGGGGGCCAGTTCGCGGCCCATGCGCGACTTGCCGCTGCCCGACAGCCCCCCCACCGCCAGCAGACGCGGCGGCGGCGGCGACAGATAGGCCAGGGCGGCGGCAAGATAGCCCTGCGCCTCGGCGGCCAGCCGGTCGCGCTTGGGCCGGCGGCTGCCGGCGGCGATGGTGGCGGTGACGTGGGCGCGGATGGCGGCGCGCAGCGACAGCAGCAGCGGCAACAGAACGACGCCGCCATAATCGCCGGACAGATCCAGATAATGGTTCAGCGCATAGCTGGCGGCCGGACGGCCGGCCCGGCGCTCAAGGTCCATCAGCAGGAAGGCCAGATCGTAGAAGACGTCGATGCAGGCGATGTCTTCCGAGAACTCGATGGCGTCGAACAGGGTCGGGCGGCCCTGGAACAGGCAGATGTTGCCGCAATGCAGGTCGCCGTGACAATGGCGGACCCGCCCATCGGCACGGCGCCGCTCCAGAACCGGCCCCAGCCGCGCCAGCCAGTCGCGGCTGGCCAGGGTCAGCGCCGCGGCCTGCCCGGCCGGCAGGACGGCCGGGGACGACCGCATGCAGGCGTCGTTGGTGTCGATGGTCCAGGCCAGCCCGGCAACGCCGCCGCGATCGGGACGCACCGGCGCGGCGCGATGAAAGTTCCACACCGCTTCGGTCAGGGACTGGATGCGGTGGCGGTCCAGCTTGCCGGCCGCCGCCAGCCGGCTGAACAGGTTGCGCTGATCGAACCGCCGCATCGCGACCAGCCAGTCGACGGCCGGGCCGTCGCCGCCCAGTTCCAGCCCACCGTCCCGCCGCCGGGTCACGGCCACCACGCCCTGGTACAGGCCGGGGGCGGCGCGGGCGTTGACCGCCTGTTCGGCCTCGCAGGCGGCGCGGCGCAGATCGGGGGTGGAAAAATCCAGGAACGGCAGCCGGACCGCCTTCTTCAATTTCCAGACCCGGTCGCCGGCCAGGAAAACCAGCGAGATGTGGGTTTCGACCCGCTGCGGGCGAACGCCGCCGTGGGTGGCCGGATCGGCCAGGAAGGCGATCGCCGCCGCCTGGGACGGATCGGCCGTCATGCCTTGCCCCCCAGCAGCAAGGCGGCCAGCCGCGGCAAGTGGGGATGGGCGTGCAGCCCGGCGATGTCCCCAAGGCCGAACCAGCCGGCCCGGGCCGCATCGCTGGCCGCCGCGGCGTCGCCGGCCAGCCAGCGGCAGCGGACCACCAGGGCGATGTAATGGGTGCGGATGCGGCCGTCGCCATCGGACTCGACGACGTCGAAGACGTCGAAAACCTCCTGGGCTTCGGCGGTGATGCCGGTTTCCTCGTGCAGTTCGCGTTGGGCCGCCTGCCCCGGTGTCTCGCCCAGTTCGATCAGGCCGCCGGGCAGCCCCCATCGCCGTGGCGGAACCTCCTTGGCGCGCTGGACCAGCAGCAGGCGCCCGTCGCGGACCAGGGCGGCCAGGGCGGCGGGCAAGGGATGGGACGGATAGTCGCGGCTCATGGGGCCACCATAGCACAGTCGGCGCTTGCTGCCGACCCAAGCCGGTCTTATGGTCAGCCAGGACACATTCGGACACGAACCCGCACGCATGGCCGCATTCCGCGATCGTCTCGCCACCAGGATTGCCTTTGCCGCCTCGGCGCTGGTTCTGTTCTTCGTTCTGCTGGTCGGCCTGGGCACCTGGGTCTTCACCGCCGGCCTGCTGCGCGATCAGGTGCAACTGCTGCTGCACGGCCAGGCCACCCTGGCCGCCGACCGGGGCTCCCGGCTGGTGGCGGCGGTGGACGAGCGCTTCCAGGCCCTGGCCCCCCTGGTCGGTTCGGCGGAAACCCTGGCCGCCATCGGCGGTTCTGCCGAAATCGAAGGACTGCCGGTACAGACGCTGCTGGCCGACGCGGCCGGAAAAATCCGTACCGACGCCGCTGTCGACGAAGCGGATGCCTGGCTGCTTCAGGTCATCGCCGCCGGATTGCCGCGCGGACGCCTGCGCGACGCCCCCGACGGGCCGGCGCTGGAAGCCGTCCTGCCGCTGCGCACCATCACCGGCGCGGTGATCTGGCGGCTGCCGCTGCGGGCTTTGCTCGACCATCTGGCCCGCCGTTCGGACAACACCCGCATGACCCTGGGCAACGGCCGGCTCGGCGTCGCCGAGCCGGCCGCCGAGGCGGCGGACGCCCTGACGGTCAGCGCCCCGGTGATCCTGCCGGGGCTGTTCGGCGACACCGCCCTGCGCCTGGACGTGGCGGCCGAGCCGATCCTGCTGCAAACCCCGCTGAAGCGGCTGACCGCCCTGTTCCTGGCCATCGGGGCCTTGACCCCCTTGCTGGTGGTGGCGGCGGCGATGGTCATGGGCCGCCATCTTTCCGCCGGTCTGACGCGCCTGGCCGATGCCGCGGCCTCGTTCGCCTTCGGCAAGGGCGACCGCAACGCCTTCCACAGTCCCGGCCAGGACGAGGTCGCCCGCCTGGGCGCCGCCTTCGCCGGAACGGTGGAACGGCTGGACCGCGCCTACCAGGAAATGGAACGGCGGGGACAGACCCTGCTGTCCAACACCGAACGGGTCGCCCGGATCGGCAGCGCCACCTGGGACCCGGTCGGCGAGCATCAGGTCTGGTCCGAACAGTTCTACGCGGTGCTGGGTCTCGATCCCGCCGCCGACATTGCCGGCCGCACCGCCTTTTTTAACCGCGTCCATCCCGGCGACCGCCGCCGCCTGACCGACTCCCTGGCCGACGAACGCGGACACGTGGTCGAGGATTTCCGCCTGATCCGCCCCGACGGCACCGTGCGGGTGGCCCAGCTGCGGGCCGAACTGGCCCGCGACGCCGACGGAACCCCGTTGCGCATCGACGTCACCATCCAGGACATCTCGGAACGCAAGCGCCTGGAAGAGCGGCTGGACGCCCTGGTCGGCGAACTGAAGCGATCCAACGAGGAACTCGAACAATTCGCCTATGTCGCCAGCCACGACCTGCGCCAGCCGCTTCGGACCGTCCGCAGCTATGTCAGCCTGATCGAGGAGAACCTGGACGGGAAGCTGGACGGCGAGACCCTTGAATTCATGGATTTCATCCGCGACGGCGTCCGGCGCATGGATGCCCTGATCACCGACCTTCTGGCCTATTCCCGCGTCGGCCGCATCGGCCACGAGGGCGCGGTCGACACCGGCCGGGCGGTCGGGCTGGCACTGCTGGACCTGCAATCCCAGATCGACGAGGCGGGGGCCGACATCGTCATCCCGCCCCATATGCCGGTGGTGACCGGGGAAGCCGGAGAAATGGCCCGGCTGTTCCAGAATCTGATCGGCAACGCCGTCAAATACCGCGCCCCGGACCGGCCGCCCCGGGTCGAGATCGGTTTTTCCGACCACGGCAGCGACTGGGAATTCTTCGTCCGGGACAACGGCATCGGCATTCCCGACGAACATGCCGAACGCATCTTCGGCATCTTCCAGCGCCTGCACGCTCGCCACGAATACGAAGGCACCGGCATCGGACTGGCCATCTGCCGCAAGATCATCGAACGCCGGGGCGGCCATATCTGGGCCTGTGTCCGGGACGGTCCCGGAGCCGAATTCCGCTTCACCTGGCCGAAAATGCCCGGCACCGCAACGACGATGGATTAAGATGCCGGGGATTAAGATGCCGGACATGGTCTGGCGACCGGCACAAGGGTGGATGACATGCGTCTGGCGAAATCCGTATACGACATCCTGCTGATCGAGGACGACCTGGGCGATGCCGGCCTGGTCCGCATCGCCCTGCGGCGCGGGCCGTTCGACGTCCGCATGCACCATGTCAAGGACGGGGTCGAGGCAATGGCCTTCCTGCACCGGACCGGCCCCGGCTTTCAAGGGGGGCCCCGGCCCGACCTGATCCTGCTGGACCTGAACCTGCCCGGCAAATCGGGGCACGAAATCCTGCAGGACATGAAGGCGGACGGCGACCTGCGGTCCATTCCCGTCGTGATCCTGTCGACGTCCGAGGCCGAGCGCGACGTCCTGAAGGCCTATGTCCTGGGGGCCAACGCCTTCGTCACCAAGCCGATGGACGCCGAGGATTTCTCGCGCGCGATCCACGGGATCGAAACCTTCTGGTTCACGGTGGCGCAGTTGCCGGCCCTGTCATGACCGCCATCCAGGTCCTGCTGATCGAAGACGATCCCGCCGATGCCCGGCTGGTCGAACGGATGCTGCGTCTGGCGCCGGGAGCGGACTTCGCGGTCGAGGTCGCCGACCGCCTGGCCCTGGCCCTGGCCCGCATCGGCGGCGGCGGGATCGCGGTGGTCCTGGCCGACCTGTCGCTGCCCGATTCGGCCGGACTGGCCACGCTGACCGCCCTGACCCAGGCCGCCCCCGACATTCCGGTGGTGGTGCTGACCGGCAACGACGACGATACCCTGGCCATCGAAGCCCTGAAATTCGGCGCCCAGGATTATCTGGTGAAGGGAACCAGCGACGCCTCGATCCTGGTGCGCGTCATCCGCTATGCCATCGAACGCAAGGCCACCGAGCGGGCCTTGAAGGACGCCCTGGACCGCGCCGAGGCGGCGGTCCGCGCCAAATCGCTGTTCCTGGCCACCGTCGGCCACGAAATCCGCACCCCGCTGAACGGGGTCCTGGGCATGACCCGGCTGCTGCTGGACAGTTCTCTCGACCAGCGTCAGCGCGCCTTCGCCGAAACGGTGGAATCCTCGGCCGAGCTGCTGCTGGGACTGGTCAACGACATCCTGGACTTCTCGCGCCTGGAAGCCGAGGGGCTGACCCTGGAAGCGGTCCCGTTCGACATGGTCGACCTGATCGAGGAACTGCGCCTGATGATGGCCCCGCGGGCCGCCGAAAAAGGATTGGCGCTGGGCTGCAGCATTCCCGACGCCCTGCCGCCCCTGCTGGTGGGCGACCCGTTGCGGCTGCGCCAGGTGCTGCTGAACCTGATCGGCAACGCCGTGAAATTCACCGCGCGCGGCAGCGTCATGCTGGGGGTGGCCATCGTCTCCGTCGCCGACGACGGCGAACATCTGCTGCGGATCAGCGTCACCGACACCGGCATCGGCATCGCCGCCGGGGGCGGCACCGACCTGTTCACCGAATTCAGTCAGGCCGACAGTTCCATTTCCCGCCGCTTCGGCGGGGCCGGCCTGGGATTGGCCATCTGCAAGAAACTGGTCACCCTGATGGGCGGCCAGATCGGGTTCGACAGCGCCGAAGGCCGCGGCAGCACATTCTGGTTCACCGTTCCCCTGGCGGCGGCCGCCGCCGAAGCGACGCCCCCGGCCCGCCGCCGGGCCGCGCCGGTTTCTTCGGCCGACGCGGCGCGCATCCTGCTGGCCGACGACAACCCGGTGAACCGGCAGGTAGCGGTCGGGCTTCTGGAACGGCTGGGCCATACGGTGGTGGCCGTGGCCGACGGCCATCTGGCCGTCCGGCATTTCCAGGACCAGGACTGGGATCTGGTCCTGCTGGACCGGCAGATGCCCGAGATGAGCGGCCTGGAGGCGGCCCGGGCCATCCGCGCCCTGGGCGGACGGGGTGGGGTGGTGCCGCTGTGGCTGCTGACCGCCAATCCGCTGGAGCAGGATGGCCGGCTATGGCGCGAGGCCGGGCTGGACGGCTGCATGTCGAAGCCGTTCCGCAGCGAGGAAGTGGCCGCCATCCTGGCCGAACGCGGGGTCTCGCGGCGGCAGGCCGGCGATCTTGGCCAACCGACAGCCCTGGTCAACCTGCCCGACCTGCTGGCCGATCAGAAGGATCTGGGAGCCGACCGCATGCGGTCCCTGGTCGAACTGTTCCGCCAGTCGTCCCGCCAGGACCTGGAAACGGCGACGGCCCGGGCGGCCGAGGGCGACGGGCTGGCGGTGGCCGGGCTGGTGCATCGCATGGCCTCGGCGGCGCTCAGCCTGCACCTGACCGCCCTGGCCCGGCGTTGCCGGTGGATGGAAAACGCCCTGCGCCGGAATCCGGCGGAAAGCGGGCTTCACATCGGCGGGCTTTCCGATTTGTGGGAACGTTCGCTGCAAGCCCTGGACGACGTCATCCGCTGATCAGGCGATAGCCGATGCCGTGGACGGTGACGATGATGGTCGGATGCTTCGGATCGATCTCGATCTTGCGGCGCAGACGGCCCACCAGGACGTCGATGGTGCGGTCGATCACCGCCTCGCCGTCATGCTGGGTCAGGTCCAAAAGCTGGTCGCGGCTGAGCGCGCGCCCGGCATTGCGGGCCAGGGCCGCCAGAACGTCGAACTCGCCCCGGGTCAGCCGCACCGCTTCGCCATCGGGGGAAACCAGCTGGCGGGCGTCGCAATCCAGCTTCCAGCCGGCGAAAGAGAAGATGCCGGTGGCCTGACGCTCCGCCGCCATGCTGGGGGCCACCCGGCGGATCAGGTTGCGGACCCGCACCGCCAGTTCACGCGGGTTGAACGGCTTGGTGATGTAATCGTCGGCCCCCAGTTCCAGTCCGACGATACGATCGGTCTCGTCCTGCCGCGACGTCACCAGGATGATGCCGACCGAAGATTTCGACCGCAGGTCGCGGGCCAGGATCAGGCCGCTTTCATCGGGCAGGTTGATGTCCAGCAGCACGACGTCCGGAACGATTCTCGACACGATGGCCCGCATGTCGCGCGCATCGGCGGCCTCGGAAACGGTGAACCCTTCGGCGGTCAGTTGGGCCGCCAGCTTGGCCCGGGTCACCGGCTCATCCTCGACGATCAGAATGTGCGCTTTGGTTGAGCTGGACACCGGATTTTCTCCAATTATCTCTGTTTACAGGCTATTTGCAGCGCGTTTCAGGCAAGTTCACCCAGGCCGGGAATTCTATTGTCAGTCCCTGGATATAAACAAGCCCAATACAGGAGAGTTTGCAAGTGTCGGGTTCAATCTGCGAAGCAAAGACGCATGTCAAACTGGCGGTTTCGGCCGTAAAATGCGCCCGTGCCGCGGCATGGCGGGGGGGCCGGTCGTAATGGCCGCCCGGCCGGTTTTCCGCATCGGCCCCGGCCCGGCTGTCGTCGCCTTCGGCGTCCTGGTGGTTTCGTTGCTGTGGGCCGCCGCCATCTGGCACATCCGCCAGGATCGCAATCAGGCGTTACGGGCGGCCGAGTCCGATGTGGCCAATCTGGCGCAGGTGTTCGACGTCCATGTGCAGCGAACCATCGCCGGCCTTGATCAGACCCTGCTGTTCCTGAAGGCGGAATACCAGCGCGACCCGGCCCGCTTCGACCTTCACGGCGCCATCGCCCACAGCACCGCCACCCACGGCGTGGCGGTGCAGATCGGGCTGGTGGATGCCGACGGACTGCTGGTCGACAGCACGGTTCCCGGCTTTTCCCGCATTGATCTGGCCGACCGCGAGCATATCTCGGTGCATCGCTCGCCCCATGTCGGGCTGTTCGTCAGCAAGCCCGTCCTGGGGCGGGCGTCCGGCAAGTGGTCGATCCAGCTGACCCGGCGCCTGGATCATCCCGATGGCCGGCTGGCCGGAATCCTGGTCATTTCCCTGGGAACCGGCTATCTGACCGACGTCTACCGTTCGGTCGATGTCGGGCCGCATGGCAGCGTGGTTCTGCTGGGGCAGGACGGCGTGGTCCGGGCCGCCATCGATTCCGGCGACGTGCATGTGGGAAGCGCGATCGACGACCCCGCCCTGGTCGAGCAGATCTTTTCCACCCGCATCGGCCGCCAGAGGCTGGATGGCCCGCTGGGACGCGAACCCCGGATCAGCGCCTTCCGCACCCTGCCCGACCAGCCTCTGGCCGTGGTGGTGGGCCGGGCCGAAAGCGACGTGCTGGCCCAGTTCGCCGATTCCCGCGACATGGACCTGACGGTGTGCCTGGCCGTCACCATCATCCTGACCGCCTGTCTGGCGATGGTCTATCGGCTGGTGCATCGTCAGGAAACGACGTCCCGCGACCTTGAGGCGAAGAAGACGGAACTGGTGGCCAGCCGCGAGCGGCTGAAACGCTATGTCACCGATCTTGAGCGGATCGCCGAGGTGGCGGCCCACGACCTGCAGGAACCGTTGCGCCGGGTGGTCGCCTATACCCAGCTTCTGGCCCGGCATGCCGAAGACGCCCTGGATGACGAGGGACGCGGCTATGTCGCCCAGGTGGTGGCCGGGGCGCAGCGCATGCGCAAGCTGGTCCGCGATCTGGAAGCCTATGTCGCCGTCGACCACCTGCCCGACGTTGATGCCCTGACGCCGGCGGGCGACGCGGTCCGGACCGCGACGGAACGGCTGGCCGAGCCGATCCGCCGGGCCGGTGCCCTGATCAAGGTGGATTCGCTGCCGGAAGTGGCCGCCGACAACCGCAGTCTGACCGAAGTGTTCGCGCAATTGCTGGACAACGCCGTCCGCTACCGCTCGCCCTATCGCCGGCCGATGATCGACGTGTCCGCCCGCCGCGACGGCAATCTGGCGCTGTTCGCCGTGCGCGACAACGGCGTCGGAATCGAGGAGCCCAGCCGGGCACGCCTGTTCGAGATCTTCCACCGCCTGCGCGGCATCGACGGCCAGGACGGCACCGGCATCGGGCTGGCGACGGTGCGCCGCATCGTCGAGCGCCTGGGCGGCCGGATCTGGGTGGATTCCCTGCCCGGCGACGGCAGCACCTTCTATTTCACCGTGCCGCTGACGGCACAGGGCAAACGATCGGACCAGGAGGTGCAGGCCGCCTGATCGCCCGTCACCCGGCTTCCCCGTGGCCGTCCCCGAACCCCAGTGCCACACGGAAGCCGGCAGAGAGGGATCTCGTCCCCCAACGGGGTCCCTCTCGGTTCAAGCCGGAATGGGATGATTGCGACACGTCCCCGAACCCCAGTGTCGCAATCATTCCAGCGGAGGAAGAGCCCCAACCTCTCTTCCTCCCACGCTTCCTGCCCGGGTATCGTCCCCAAACCCCAGATGCCCGGGGAGGAAAGACGAGGAGGACGCCGTCCCCACGGCGTCCTCCTTTATTTTTCCGGACCTGTTCCCGCAAAGAAAAGGCCGGCACCCGCAAGCGGATGCCGGCCAGTGTGACTCCTCCGTCATCCCATGAGAGACTTGCGGTCTTCCATGATCCGGCGAAGGATCGGGGTAAGAATGAGTTCCAGGGCCAGCCCCATCTTGCCGCCGGGCACCACGATGGTGTTGCGCCGGCTCATCCACGAATCCTTGATCATCTGCAGCAGGAACGGGAAATCGACGCGGAAACGGTCGGGCTTGCGGAAACGGATCACCACCAGGCTTTCGTCGGCCGTGGGGATGTCGCGGGCGATGATGGGGTCCGAGGTGTCGACGATCGGCACCCGCTGGAAGTTGATGTCGGTCAGCTTGAACTGCGGAATGATGTAATGCACGTAATCGTGCATGCGGCGCAGGATAGTATCCATCACCGCCTCTTCCGAATAGCCGCGCATCTTGGTGTCGCGGTGGATCTTCTGGATCCATTCCAGATTGATCACCGGCACCACGCCGATCTTGAGGTCGGCATGCTGGGCGACATTGCAGTCCTTGGTGACGACGCAGCCGTGCAGGCCTTCATAGAACAACAGGTCGGTATTGTCCGGCAGATCCTCCCACGGGGTGAACTGACCGGCCTTGACGCCGTGATGGGCGAACCGCACCGCCTCTTCGTCATTGTGGACGTAGAAGCGCCGCTTGCCCCGGCCGGATTCGCCGTAATGGCGGAACAGTTCCTCCAGGTCGCCGAACAGATTGGCATCGGCGCCGAAGTGGCTGAACGTGTCGTTGCCCTGCTTCTCGGCGTCGGACATGGCTTTTTTCATGTCGACGCGGTTGAAGCGGTGGAAACTGTCGCCTTCGACGGTGGCCTGCTTGATGCCCTCGCGCCGGAACATGTGCTCGAAGGCTTCCTTGACGGTGCTGGTACCGGCTCCGGACGAGCCGGTGACGGCGATGATCGGATGCTTCCTGGACACGGCCTGCCTCTCTTTGGTCGGGCGTTATGTTCGTTTTGACGAAAACGGCGCTCAGCGGACCTTCAGCTTTTCGCGCCAGCCCGGATACAGCTTGTCGGCATCGGCCTGGAAGCTTTCGAACGCGCCCTTCAGTTCGGGGTGTTCAAGGGCATAATCGACCAGATTGACGCCGCGCTGCCAGGCTTCATGCGCCAGCCGCAGCGACTTGGCGCCGACGGTGCCGCCGTCCTTGTGGCCGAAGGCGCCGCCGCCCGAGGTCTGGATGACGTTGGAATGGCCCAGGTTATCGAAGAAACCGGGCAGGCGCAGGGCGTTCATGCCGCCCGAAATGATCGGGGTGGTGGCTTTCAGGCCATGCCAGTCCTGGCGGAAGTGGGTTCCCTCGGCGACGTCGCGCTCCAGCATGTAGGCGACCATCTTCTCGTTCTTGTCGCCTTCCATCTTGCCATAGCCCATCGTCCCGGTATGGATGCCCGACGCGCCCTGCAGGCGGGCCATCTTCATGTGGGTCAGCACGGTGTAGCCGCGCTTGGACTGCTTCGAGGTGACGGCGCCGTGGCCGGCCCGGTGATAGTGCAGGAACTGGCCGGGGAAATAGCGGCGGCAGGTGGTGATGGCGGTCGGGCCGGCGACATAGCCGTCGACCAGGAAGGCCACGTGGCTGGCGTTCGAGCCGAAGATTTCCAGGATCAGTTCGCCGCGGCGGATCATCTCGAAGGGATCGTCGGCGGTGATGTTGGCCGAGAACAGCTTGGCCTCGCCGGTTTCGTCCTGGGCCCGCTTCATGGAATCGGCCACCAGGATCATGGTGTCCTTCAGCGGCGCGAAGACCTGATTGCCCTGGGGCTCGTCGTTCTTGATGAAGTCGCCGCCCAGCCAGAACTGGTGGCAGGCGTCGGCGAAGGGCTTGGGACGCAGACCCAGCTTCGGCTTGATGATGGTGCCGACCACCATGCCGCCGTTGACCTGCGGCCGCCCCAGCACCCGCCACATGTCGGCGATGTTCATGGCCGGGCCGTCGAACAGCATCAGCATTTCGCGCGGGACGTAGAAGTCGTACATCTTGGCATAGTCGACGTCGCTCATGCCCTGGTTGTTGCCGATGGTCAGGGTCAGGAACGACGCGATCATGGCCCGGCCGTCGATGACGTTGCGGTCGAACAGCTCGTTGGGATAGGCGATCTTCATCAGGTATTCGCCATCCGACTGCTCGGTCACCTGATAGACCAGGGCGTCGACGCCACGGGTGAAGTCGTCGGTGGTGCAGACCTCGACATTGGTGCCGGTCGAGGATTCCGCGGCGAAGTGCGCGGCGGTGGAAACCGGCTCGTAGCCGGCCTTGGGCTTGAAGACATACGCGCACAGCACGTGCTTGCCGGCAGCGATCAGTTCGTCTTCCTTGAGGGCGAAATTGCAGTAGCGCTTGGACTGATCCATCGTCTCTTTCCTCGTCCCGGTCGGGTCTTCTTGCCCTGAGAAGGCTTGGTTGAACTGTCGCCAGGGTGCCAAAGCCACCGGCCGGGCGAAACACCCGGGTGGGGTGGACGGGAAAATTACATGGGTAGAGGGGGAACCATCCCCAAGGGTAGGAAACGGGCGGTTCCGGGCACGGGCAGCCGGAATGTGGGTAAGGCGCCCCTACCCGCCCGCAGGACCGCGCCAGATGGCCCGGCGGGCCGGCGCCCCCCGGCCGAGCGGCCCGGCTAGCCCTTCAGGCCGTTCAGGAAGCGGGCAAGGTCCTGGTTCAGGCCGTCCGACAGGCCGACCAGATGGTGGGCGGCGGACAGCACTTCGGATGCCGCCGTTCCGGTGATGTCCGACGCGCCCGAAACCTCGGTCACCAGGGTCGACACCCCGATGGTGCGGTTGGCGGCGTAATCGCTGCTGCGCGCGACCTCGCCGGTGGCGGACTGCAATTCCTCCACCGCGTGGGCGATGGCCTCGGAAATGGTGTTGATACCTTCAATGGTGCCGGTGATGTCGCCGATGGCGGCGACGGCCCGGTCGGTTGCCCCCTGAATGGCGACGATCTGCTGACCGATCTCGCTGGTGGCGCGGCCGGTCTGGTTGGCCAGGGCCTTGACCTCGCCCGCGACCACGGCGAAGCCCTTGCCGGCTTCACCGGCACGGGCCGCCTCGATGGTTGCGTTCAGCGCCAGCAGATTGGTCTGGCTGGCGATGGCGTTGATCAGCTCCACCGCCTGCCCGATGCGGTTGGCGGCATCGGCCAGCGACCGGACGATTTCATCGGTGCGGCGGGATTGGCCGACGGCCCGGGCGGAAATTTCCGAGGCGTGAACCACTTTTTCGGCAACGGCCGACAGCGACCCGGTGATCTGTTCGGCGGCGGCGGCGATGGTCTGGACATTGCCGGCGGCTTCGCCGGACAGGGTCTGGGCCGTTTCCGACTGGGTGCGGACCTGTTGGGCGGCGGCCGACAGGGATTGCGCCGAATCCTCCAGCCCGTGCGCCGAGCGGGCCACCGAATCGACGGTGCCGCGCACCCGGCTTTCGAAATCGTCGGCGATGCGGTGCAAGGTTTCGCGCCGTTCGGCCTCGGCATGAAGGCGCTCTTCCTCTTGCCGGGCCTCCAGCTCGCGCTTTTCCGCCAGATTGCGGCCGAACACCCCCAGCGCGCGGGCCAGCGCCCCCACTTCGTCGCGGCGCCCGGCATAGCCCAGTTCGACCGAGGCTTCGCCCCGGGCCAGAGTCTCGGTGGCATCGATGACCCGGCGCAGCGGCGGAACCGTGGTCAGAACCAGCCACAGCACGAACAGGCTGCCGATTGCGATGGCCCCCAACCCCAGAAAAACGGCTGCAGCCATGTGTTCCGGGGCGAACCGTCCCAACATATCCAGATAAAGGCCGAAGAAAGCCCAGGCCACCAGCACCGGCGGCACGAAGGCAACAGTGATCTTCAGGCCGATTCCCTTGAACAGGGTCCCCAGCAGCGTAGAGAGCAGATGCTTGGACACAGGAAGTTCTCCTTCTGACGGATACCGGAAGTCCCCTGCCGGCCGTATCCGAAAGTATGAGGACAATAAGATATCTTGTGCGTTGATACCAATAGAAATGTTCCTTTTTACACTGTGTTTACCGTTGTAAAAACATCCCTTGATTTGTAAACATGCTGTTAATGGTCGAAAAATACGACTTTGCCGATGGCTATCCATTTCCGCATCGCCGGAAAACCGGATCGCCGCAGCGGCCGGAGGGGCGGAGCCCCGGAAGGAAAGCGAGGAAGCCTAAGGGGGGCGGATGCCCCCCGCCGGCGATTGAGGCCGACATGAAACAAGGCAGGGTGATCGCCAAATGCGATCACCCTGGGCGGCGGCGG
>Ga0172373_10006206_pt1 | contig 15992 bp, 16 predicted proteins | sample Lak10m_2_FD_114546 | JGI IMG/M metagenome (GOLD analysis project Ga0172373, IMG submission 114546) | Freshwater microbial communities from Kabuno Bay, South-Kivu, Congo - kab_092012_10m | ecosystem: Environmental > Aquatic > Freshwater > Lake | place: Democratic Republic of the Congo...
CCCGTTGCTGGGCAACAGCCAAATTTATCGGGTCATAGGGCAAGCCCAGGCGCAAGCTGCAACGCTTTCCCTGGTACTGCCAGCGAAGGCGAATCCACCCATCTATATTCTCGATGGCAACGTCGTTTTTTTGGTTCCTGGCCATGGTTCGCGTACCAAATACGTACCAATTCTATCGCCAGAACCCTGATTCTTCCGTTAAATATCGACAAGGGTAGATACCCAATAGGGCCATAACTCCTATCCCTTGAAACAGTGAAGCCCCCCATTACTGGGAGGTTTCAGCCTATCGGAGCGGCGGGATTTGAACCCACGACCCCCACTACCCCAAAGTGGTGCGCTACCAAGCTGCGCTACGCCCCGTCAATGAATTTGACGCTTTTCAAGAATAGCACAATCCCCCCAGGGTTTAAGGGGGACGGGGTAGCTTTCCCCTGGACGGAGGTGCATCCTCGGGAGAGGGAGACCCTGGCCTTAGCGGTCTAGATTGCTAACCCCCCTCAACAGCAACCAGAGGCCGGCCAGGAGAATCAGCAATGCCAGGATCGCCAGGACCCCGTCTAGATAAGAGGTTGTTGCCATTTAGATCCCTTCCCCGGTGGACTCAAAGGATAGCACAAGCCAATCCCCCGCCACCACGGCCTGCAGTCCCTGGGGCAGGGAGGGGGATCGGCTACCCTGGGGCGCCTGGATCAAGCTGACCAGGGTTTCAATTCGATCAAAGTTGGGGGGAGCCGCGATCGCCTCCCCCAGCACCCGCCGGATCAGCCGCCGTTGCAGGGCCAGGGGAGCGGTCCTCAGGGTAGGCCGGTGCAGTTGCCAGCCAGGCTGCCCTGGGGTTGTCGCCATCACCGTCCGCTGGTAAAGGTCCGTGGTGAGCTCCTCCAGCAGGGTGATTTCAGCCCCGAGCAGCTCCGCCGTCTGGGCCAGGGTGCGATCCACCTGGGGGTTAAAGCTGCGTCGCAACTCGGGGAACACCGTCAAGCGCAGACGATTACGGGCATAGCCCAGGTCCTGGTTGGTGCTATCCGGCCAGACCGGCAGGGCCAGCCGCTGGCAAAAGTCGGCAATCTGGTCTCGGGTGAAGGCCAGTAGGGGTCGCACCAGCTGGATTTGGGGGTGATTGGGGGAGAGTGGTCGACGCCAGCCCAGGGCCTGGAGACCATCGCTACCGCTGCCCCGAATCAAGTTGTAGAGCAGGGTTTCCGCCCGATCGCTGGCGGTGTGCCCGGTAATAATCACACCTCCTCCTCCGGCGGTCACCACTTCCCCCAGCACCCCGTAGCGCCACTGGCGGGCCGCCGCCTCCTGTCGCCTGGGTTGATCCGCCTGGACCACCCGGCAGGGCACTCCCCAGGACTGGCAGAGATCCGCCACAAAGCTGGCATTTTGCCCTGAGTCGGGCCGCCAGCCGTGGTCGCAGTGCACCACCTGCAGGGTCCAGTGCCAGTGGGGTTGTAGATCCAAGAGCAGCCGCAGCAGGGCCACGGAATCCTGACCGCCAGATACCGCCAGCCAGAGGCAGCTGTGGGCCGGTAGCAGCGATCGCTGCCGCAGTTCCCGCTGCAGCCGGGCGTGCAGATCACTCCAGGGAATTGCCGGGGAAGACTGGGACTGACCCATCAGCGGTGTTCAGCCTAGGCAGAAAGGACTATCGACCCTGGCCCGGTGCCATCGCCCCCGGGTCAGGAAAACGGAGACCTTTTGATCATAAACCGCGATATACTCCCATGCAGCGGCCTGAGGTTGCCCAACGGCCCTGCCCAAGTGTTTAGAGGACATTGATCACCATGGTTGCGGTCGCCATTCTCGCCGCTGGACGCGGTACCCGCATGAAGTCGAGCCTGCCCAAGGTACTGCACTCGGTGGGCGGCAAACCAATGGTGGAACGGGTGCTGGATGGGTTAGCCACCCTTCACCCCAGCTCCATCTTTATTATTATCGGTTTTGGTGGAGATCAGGTGCGAGCGGCCCTGGCCCACCGCCCCGACCTCACCTTTGTGGAACAGGCCCAACAACTGGGCACTGGTCATGCCGTGCAGCAGGTGATCCCCCACCTAGAGGGGTTTGAGGGTGACCTGCTGGTGCTGAATGGGGATGTCCCCCTGCTGCGACCGGAAACCCTGGAAACCCTAGTCAGCGCCCATCGGCAGCACCACAACGCCGCCACCCTACTGACCGCCCAGTTCCTGGACCCCAGCGGCTATGGCCGGGTATTTTGCACCGAGCAGAACGTGGTCACCGAGATTGTCGAGCACCGCGACTGTACCCCCGCCCAGCGGCAGAACCCCCGCATCAATGCCGGTGTCTACTGTTTTAACTGGCCCCGGTTGATGGCGGTGCTGCCCCACCTGCAGGCGGACAATGACCAGCAGGAATACTACCTCACCGATGTGGTCAAAGACCTGCACCCCGCCATGGCGGTGGAGGTGGCGGACAGTCAGGAAATCTTTGGCATCAATAGCCGCAAACAACTGGCGGAGGCCTACGCCATTCTCCAGGACCGGATTAAGGACTACTGGATGGCGGCGGGGGTCACCCTGATTGATCCTGACAGCATTACCATCGACACCACGGTGCAGTTGGAGCCCGATGTGGTGATTGAACCCCAAACCCACCTGCGGGGCCAGACCACCGTTGGCACCGGCAGTCGCCTGGGGCCGGCATCGATGATTGAAAACAGCCAGATTGGCCCCCATGTCACCGCCAGTTTTTCTGTGATTACCGACAGCACCGTGGCGGCGGGCAGCCGCATTGGCCCCTACGCCCACCTCAGGGGCCAGGCCCAGGTGGGGGAGGGCTGCCGCATTGGCAACTTCGTGGAATTGAAAAAAGCCACCCTGGGGGCCGGCACCAATGTGGCCCACCTCTCCTACCTGGGGGATGCCACCCTGGGCGATCGGGTTAACATCGGAGCAGGCACCATCACCGCCAACTACGATGGCTATCGCAAACACCCCACGGTGATTGGCAGTGGCAGCAAGACTGGATCCAACAGTGTGCTGGTGGCCCCCGTCACCCTGGGCTGTGATGTCACCGTGGGGGCCGGGTCCGTGGTTACCCGCGACGTCCCTGACGACTGCCTGGTGGTTTCCCGATCGCCTCAGCAGGTCTACGAGGGCTGGCGTCCCCGCCATTTGCGATCGCCCGAAGCCGACCCGAGCTAGTTAGCCCCCCTATTACCATGTATCCTCCGGTTTCCCCGATTATTTTCGAGTTTGGCCCCCTTGCCCTGCGCTGGTATGGCCTGCTAATGCTGGCTGCCATTTTGGCCGCCGCCACCATCGCCAGTCGCTACCTGGCCCGTCAGGGGGAGGACCCGGATAACCTTTGGGACATGCTGTTCTGGATTCTTATCCCTGGTTTCATTGGGGCCCGGCTCTACTACGTGTTTATCCAATCTCCCCGGGGGCCGGAGGGCTTGGGCTACTACCTCAGTCACCCCGGCAAAGTTCTGCAGATTTGGGGTGGGGGTATCCATATCTTTGGGGGCTTTATCTTTGGGGCGATCGCCCTCTGGCTGTTTACCCGCCAGCGCCAGCTCAACCCCCTGCCCTACCTGGACGGCATTGCCCTGGGGCTACCCCTGGCCCAGGCCATCGGGCGCTGGGGCAACTTCATTAATCAAGAGCTCTACGGCCCTCCCACCGCCCTGCCCTGGGGCCTGCGGATTGATGCCCAACACCGACTCGCCCCCTACGACAACCTCAGCCAGTACCCCGACAGTACCCGCTTCCACCCCCTGTTTCTTTACGAGTCGATTTGGAACCTGGTGGGTTTTGTGATGTTGGCTTGGGTGGCCCGACGTTACCAGGCCCAGCTCAAGCCCGGTGATTTAGCCCTGGGTTACCTGGTCTGGTATCCCCTGGGGCGGTTTTTCCTGGAGTTTTTCCGGACTGATTCCTGGTTTTTCCTGGGTACCCCCTTTAATCCGGTGCACATCCTCTGCGCTGGGGCGGTGGGGTTAGCCGCCACCACCCTCTATCGCCGCCACACCCGGGCTGAAAAGCAGGGCTAGCGTGGCCCAGAGTCCATGGTTTATCAAAGTTTTGCGACGTTGACAGACCATTGGCCAGGCCCTGAGCTATGGTAGGACCTCAGCGGCGTGGGAGAGGGGTCGGTGATCAATCAAAAGTGGTGGCGACGATGGCAACCCTGGTCAGTGTTGGCCGCAACTATGGCTGGCCTGGGGGCAATCGCCGGTCTAACCGCCTCTCGCCTATCTCCCCCTACCACCATCGCCAGTCAGGTGGAATCTCCCCTGGCCTCCCACCTGGGGCAGCTAGCCCAACCCCTGATCCTCAACGGTCGGCCCCAGCTAGACCCTAAACCCCAGGGGGCGGAAATCTGGGAATGCCAGGTGGCGGTGGTGGGGGGCTCCCTGGGGGGGGTGGCAGCGGCGGCCCATGCCATGGCAACGGGGGCCCAAACCTGCCTGATCGAGGTTTCTCCCTGGTTAGGGGGGCAAATCAGTGCCCAGGGTGTTTCCGCCCTGGATGAGTCCCTACGCATGCGCCAGCGCCAGAATTTCTCCCCCAGCTGGTTGCGACTACGGCGTTTGATTGAGCAGCAGCGGGTCTCCCTACCCTCCTGGACGGGGGTCGGTGCCGGTGTTCAGGTGGCCGCCCTCAACAGTTGTTGGGTGGCTACCCTATGTTTTCCTCCAGAGGCGGGGCATCGAGCGGCCCAGCAGTTTTTAACCGAAACCCAGGTCAGTGCTCCGGCCAGTCGCTGGGCCACCCTGACCGCCTTTAAAGGGGCTGAGTTTGATGGTAGTGGCCGGCGGATAACGGGGATTTATGCAGTGCGCCGCATCCCTAAGGATCCGACCTACCTGCCCAAGGGCCGCCTCTCGGAGGAACTATCGGATTGGTACAGTTGGTCTCCCACCCAGGACTTTGATCGGCGGCCGGTGAAGCTGCAGCCTCCCCCCGGCCAGGCCATGGTGGTGGTTGATGCCACCGACACCGGTGAGCTGGTGGGCTGGGCCAGGGTTCCCTACCGTCTGGGGTCAGAGGCTCGGGCCACCACCGGTGAGCCCAATGGCTCCCGGTTTGACAACCCTGACTGTACCCAGGCCTTTACCTACCCCTTTAGCCTGGGGGTTTACAACGATCATGGCGACAGCCGGGCGGCCCTGGCTCGCCTGCAACCCACCTACGCCCTCCATGAACACAATGCTGGCTACGACCTGGAGGGCTTTCCCTTCCTGGCCGGTAGAAGCCTATTTAACTATCGCCGCATTGTCAGCCCGACCCGCAGCAATCCCTACAGCGGTCGGCCCCAGGTGGGGGATATCTCCATGATTAACTGGAACCAGGGCAATGACTGGAACTGGATGAACCCGCCGTTGATTTTGGGTGATCGGGAGTTGGCCCAAGCCGGTCAATATCAAAACTGGATGGGGGGCCTGTCCCAATCTGCCCTGAAGTTTGCTGAGGAAAATGCCCTGATGTTTGCCCACTGGCTCCTGGAGACCCAGTCTTCGGCGGCCTATCCCCTGGCCTACCTCTATGGGGTTGACAGCCCCATGGGGACCCGATCGGGCCTTAGCATGGTGCCCTACCTGCGGGAGGGGCGGCGGATTTTGGGGCGATCGGCCTACGGGCAGGAGGCCTTTATGGTTCGGGAAAATGACCTGCGCTATGGATTTTCTGACCAGCGGGACTTTGCCCCCAGCGCTGTCGGCCTCACCCACTACGCCATTGACATCCACGGCTGTCGTTACCGCAACTGGCTACCCTCGGGGGATGCGGTTAGTGCCCCCGCCGAGGAGGCCCTGGTCAAACCCTTGCAAATTCCCCTCGAGGCCCTGATTCCCCAGGGCGTTGATAATCTCCTGATCGGCGGCAAGGCCATGGCCACCACCCACATTGCCAACGCCTCCACCCGGATTCACTACGGTGAGTGGCAAACCGGGGCCGCTGCCGGGGTAACGGCGGGTTGGTTAGTAGGGCCAGGGGCCCTGGTCAAGGATCCCAGCCAGATCTTACCTCAGGGCCACATGCCATCCCTCCAGGCCTTTATGGTGCACCAGGGCTTGAAACTCACCTGGTAGGTAAGCTTTCTCCTTTGCCGCTGCTTTTTACAGGTAGTTACGGCATAGATAGCTACGGCTTAGATAGCTACGGATCTAGGGTCACCCCATAAAATGTCCTCTTAGGTGGGCCTTAGAATTTACTGTTAGGCTTTGCCTATGCTAAGGTCACCATGGGCTAAGGGCATTGATATCCTGGCTCAGCTCAGGCCTTACCAGTTGACCTGAGTACCGTCTACTTTTGTAACCCGATAGGAGAAAAATCATGGGTTTTCTAGGCAAGCTTTTTGGTAAAAAAGAAGAAGATAAGGCTAAGGCTGCTCCCCAGTTTGACGTTAAACAGGCTGCCGCCGCTGCCAAAATTGACCCTGCTAAGGTCGGGTTGGATGGACAGTTTGACGAAAGCGGTTTGGCTAAGCGAGTAGCCAAGGCCCTGGATGATGCCAATGTCTCTGATGCGGTTGGCCTCTGGGTTGCCCAGACCGGTTCCACCGTTGTCCTCAAATACAACCCCGATGCGACGTCGGTTCTAGAGAGGGCAAAACAGATTGCCATGACGGTAGAGGGTGCCACTGCCGTTACCGCTCAGCCTAACGCCTAGGGCCCCAGGCAGGTGAGTCAGAATCTCTGCTCCGGGAGCCTTCGGACTAATCAGGTATGACATAAGTTCTCCTACTGCTTTTGGCTTCTGAGTTCTGCCTTGTCAGCCCCAGGTCAGCAGGATGGGCAAAGGACTCAGTCCCTTTGCCCATCTTATTTTTATCGAGCTTTCTCTCCTGACTTCCCTTGCAGGGCTGCAGCCACTGGCAAGGGGTTGCAGGTGAGCTGGAACCCTAAAGTTTGAGGGCCCAATTCCGTATAGATGCAGAGGGATAAAACCTTGCCACGGCTGGTTTTTAATTAGGGCTTAAGGTGGCCTTAGGCCAGGCTTAGGGTTCGGATAAGCTTTCCTTGGTGCTCCTGGGTAAAAATTAATCCATTAATTTAGGTAATTTTTCTAGCCCCCAGCACCATGGTTTTTACTCTACAAATTCTCCACGCCTCTGACCAAGAGGCCGGTATCCCTGCCCTCCAGGATGCCATCGGTCTTTCCGCTGTGATGAATGCCCTGGGAGATGACTACGAGAACTCCCTGCGCCTCACCTCCGGGGATGTCTTTATCGCCGGACCGTTTTTTGGGGCCAGTGCCGATCTCTACGACTCGGCCAGTAGCCGTGGCCCCGCCGGTCAGGCCGGGTTGGCGGACATCCTCATTCAAAACCGCCTGGGTTGGGATGCGGCCGCCGTGGGTAACCATGAGTTTGATGCCGGAGACAGTAGCTTTTTTAATCTGCTAGCCCCCAGGGCGGACTGGGTGAATGGGGCAGCGGGGGGCCAGGGCATCGGTCCAGGGGGTTACCCTGGGGCCCTATTTCCCTACCTGGCTACTAACCTGAACTACGCTGGCGCCAGTTTGCCCAGGGGGTTAGCGGTGGTGGCCCCCGGCAGGGCCCCCTTACCCAATAGTTTGACAAAGTCGGTGGTGGCGGATGTGAACGGTACGCCCGTGGGCATTCTAGCCGCCGTCACCCCCTACCTGCCGGCGATCGCCAGCGTGGGCAGGGTAACCCTGACCACCGGCAGTGGCATTACCGCCGCCACCCCCATTAACCAGCAGGTGGAGGCGATAGTGGCTAACCTGCTGCCGGAGATCCAACTGCTCCAGGGGGCCGACATCAACAAAATTATTCTTATGACCCACCTGCAGGAGGCGGAGATTGAGCAGGCCCTGGCTCAGCGCTTGGCGGACTTGGGGGCTGGGGTTGATATTCTGATCGGCGGTGGGTCCCACCGGGTAATGAGCGATAGCCCCACCGCTCCTCCCCTGCGATTGGATGAAACCCAGCAAAATAGTGGGCAGTTACTGCAGCCCTATCCCCAGACCTATGGCACTGGTGCCAACCAGGTTTACTATGTTAACACCGGTTCTAACTACCGCTACCTCAGTCAATTGGTGGTGACCTTTAACGACAATGGGGTGATTACCAACGTAGGTGAGACCAGTGGTCCCTACGCCACCGATATCGCTGGTGTTGATCGTCTCTATGCCGCCGACATCACCAGCTTTGATCAGGTTAAGGCCGTGGCTGACCCAGGGTTGGTCACCATCATAGATGGGGTGGGTGCCTTCGTAAATCGCCTCGATGGCACTATTTACGGCCAAACCGATGTGTTTTTGAATGGGATCCGTGGCGATGTGCGCACCCAGGAGACCAACCTGGGCAATCTCACCGCCGATGCTAACGACTTCTATGCCGAGCAGTACCTGGCGGTTTATGCCGATCAGATGTTAGCTGGATTTGATCGTATCGATATCTCCATCAAAAATGGTGGCGGTATCCGTGACATCATCGGTCAATCCTTTGTGCCTGGGGGCGGCGGTGGTCTGGTGCAGCTACCCCCGGGGGCTAACCCCAACGTCGGCAAGCAAAGCGGCGACGTCTCTCGACTGGATATTTCCAACTCCCTGCGCTTTGATAACTCCCTGACGGTAGGCACCGTCACGGCCTCCGGACTCTATGCCATTGCTGAGCATATGGTGGCTGGGGTTGAACGGGTGGGAGGGCAGTTTGGCCAGATTGGTGGGTTTCGCTTTAGCTTTGATCCCACCGCCGCCCCCCGCACCACCACTAACCCAGGGGAGCGGATTCAAACCCTAGCCCTGGTGGATGACAATGGCCAGGTGCGGGATCTGGTGGTCCAAGATGGTGCCCTGGTGGGGGATTCTAACCGTCGCTTTAGTGTCGTCACCCTGGGGTTCCTGGCCACCGGTGGCGACAGTTATCCCCGGGTGTTTGAGAACCTGGTTTCCCTGGCTGATCTGGATGAACCGGCATCCCTCGGTCTCGCCAATCTAGAGGCTGGGGGCGAGCAAGATGCCCTGGCGGAGTATTTAGCGGCCAATTTCAACCGCAGCCGGGGTCAGGCTGCCTTCGCAGAGGTGGATACCCCCCGCAATTTAGATCGTCGCATTCAAAACCTTAGTTTCCGCAGTGATACGGTACTGGGTGACAGCGATCCCACCGCTAACCCCCTATTCCTGGATTTGCGGTCTATCAAAGGACCAGTGGCCATTGATTTTACCGTCAACCGGTCAGCCGCCTTCGATAACTTTGTGGGGTTTTATCCGATTGTGAACTCCAATGGTGGCATTGACACTGATGGAGATATGTTGGCAAACGTCACCCCAGGACAGGCTGGCTATACGCAGGCGGCCCTGAATGCTCTGCTACAAAGCGTTGGTTTGACCACCGCCGATGGCCAGGAGTCCCTATTCCAGCCGGTGTTGGCTGGTGGTGCCCTCTATGCTCCCTTGATTATTGTGGATGGGACAATTAGCGATCTCGGCTCCTTTAGCCTCAGCGAGGTCTATTTTGCCTTCACCACCGCCAATGCTGACCGGGTCGAGCACATTCGGCCGCAGGGCGACCGCCTGTTGTTTGAGGACCTGCCTGGCGGTGGCGACAATGATTTTAACGACATGGTGGTGAACCTGCGGGTCAATTCCCTGGTGAACGGGGTGGCTAGTGGTGATGTTACCCAAAACTCCGCCGTGCTCTGGGCCCGTAGCCTGGCCACCGGTCCGGTGACCTTTGAATACAGCACTGATCCCGGGTTTACCAGGTTGGCGGGGACTACCACCGCCACCGTGGCGGATCTAAATCTACCGGTAAAGGTTAATCTGAACGCTTTGCAGCCGGGTACGGAGTACTTTTATCGGGTTATAGATGCTGCGGGTGACCGGCGGGCTGGTCGCTTTGTCACCGCCGCTCCCAACGGTACTCGGGCTGGCTTGAGCTTTGGGGTCAGTGGCGACTGGCGCGGTGAATTGGCTCCCTATCGGGCCATTGCCAATGTGGCCGGGCAACAACTTGATTTCTTTGTGGCCCTGGGGGATACCATCTATGCCGATGTGCCCTCGCCAGCGGTGACCAACCCCGACGGTAGTCGTAAACCCCAGGCCACCAGTCTGGCGGACTTTCGCGCCAAGCACCAGGAGGTCTATAGCGATCGCTTTGGTAAAAATCTGTGGGCCGATGTGCGGGCCTCCACCGCGCTGTATGCCACCATTGACGACCATGAAGTTACCAACGACTTTGCCGGGGGTCAAACCATCGGCACTGATGCCAGGTTTGCAGCCGCATTCCCTGCTGATAGCCCGGCGTCTCTGATCAATGACAGCACCCTATTTGAAAATGGTCTGCGGGTTTTCCAGGAATACAATCCCTTGCGGGATGAGTTCTATGGCAATACCGGGGATAGTCGCACCGCCAACGAACGCAAACTCTACCGAGCCAACCGCTTTGGTAATGACGCCGCCACCTTCCTCCTTGATACCCGGTCTTTCCGCGATCAGCCCCTGGTGGCTGCCGATATTACCAACCCTTTGGATGTGGGTCGCTTCCTGCTACAGTCTGCTACCCTAAATCGACCCTTCTTGGGCCAGGTACAGCTTAATGATCTGAAACAAGACTTGCTCAGTGCCCAGGCCAGTGGGGTGACCTGGAAATTTATTATCGTGCCTGGGCCAATTCAGGAGTTGGGCATTTATAACGCCGACGCCTTTGAGGGCTACGCCCGGGAACGCACGGAACTGCTACGGTTCATTGAAACCAATGGGATTAAAAATGTAGTGTTTGTGGCCGCTGATATCCACGGCACCTTTGTGAATAACCTCACCTATCAGCTAGTCCCCGGGGGCGATCGCATCGCCACTAGCGCCTTTGAGGTGACCACCGGTTCAGTGGCCTACTCCCCCCCCTTTGGTCCCACGGTAATTGGGGTAGCCAGCGGCCTTGGCCTATTGTCGCCCCAGCAACGGGCGGTTTATGATGTCCTCCCGATTGCCCCCGATAGCGACGATCTGGTTAATGACAAGGATGATTTTCTAAAATCCGCCTTCCGTTCCCTGGCTATTGATCCAGCGGGCTACGACCCGATTGGCTTGAATACTAACCTACCCCAGGCCGATGGTCTGATTAACGCCACCCTCCTCCAGGGAGACTACCTGGCGGCCCATACCTACGGTTGGACCCAGTTTGATATTGATGCCAGTAGCCAGAAGCTCACGGTGACCACCTACGGTATCACCCCCTACAGCGCCACCGACCTGGCCAGTAACCCTGAGGCGGTGTTGGGGCTAACCCCCGCCATCGTCAGCCAGTTTGAGGTGACCCCTAACCTGGCGGGGCTGCTTTAAGATCTGGAGTCTTCCCCTTTGAACCACCAGGGAAATGGGGGCAGGGCTAGGGCAGGTGTCCCAGGATCTGGTCGATTAGCCCCTGGTGTTGGGAGACCGAAACCAGGCTATTGGCCGCCACCATGCCACTGACCGCCACCGCCGGCACCCCAATCCCTGGAAAGGTGGAATCACCGCAACACCACAACCCCTGCAAGGGGGTTTTACAATCGGGAAACTGGCCCTGCCCAGCGGCAATGGCGGGGCCATAGCTGCCCCGATGTCGCCGTAGGAAGCCTTCGTGGGTGAGGGGCGTGCCCACCAGGGTGACTTCGCAGCGACTGAAATCCTTTCGACTGTAGCCGACTCCCACAGTGGGGGCAGTGCCAGGTCAGTAGTGATGGTAGGGCCAACGTGAAAAGGTGTAGTGGTAACCGCACGACAGGCGTACTCCCACTCAGCCTCACTGGGTAAGCGGTATTGGCGAGCTGAATAGTGGCTGAGGCGCTGGCAAAATTCCACAGCCTAGTACCAGTTAACCTGTTCTACAGGATGCTGGTCTCATTTAAAGTAGGACGGATCTGGCGACAAGTTAATTTTCACCTTTGGCAGTGACGCTACCGTTCGCCACTGAGCCTGGGTAACAGGATACTGTCCCATCAAAAAAGGGAATACAGTTACCTTATGCTGGGGATCTTCACTGGTATATCGAGCGATCTCCTCGGTTGCCGATCCCATAAGCAGGGTACTCCCTGGAATTGAGACCAACTCGAGGACAGCTTGCCCTATGAATTCCCCTACAGCCAGGCTAGATTTAGTTTCCCAGCCAACCATTTCCCTCTGATTATTCACCATTCCCACCCGATAGATATTTTGAAGGGAAGAGCCAGTAGATAGTTCCATCACAAAGCATCTTGTTCAGTAAGTGAAGCTAAGATCACAGCAAGTCAAAAAATCAGCAAAATAGGTAATGAAGCTACCCTAAAGGCTAAAAGAATTAGGGATCAAACCGATTCTTAACTTTTTGCTATATCTTTAAGGTTCAACGTTAACAGCAAATTATTTATAAAGATATTGTTTGCAGTCATCAATATCTTGCTGACCGTATAAAGACTCAGATCGCCTCAGTAATAACGATTGTGGCGCGTGGCATTGATCCTCAGGAAGCGGCGGTGATTACAGTGGGGGCTCTGCGAGCAGGGCAAGACAATAACGTCATTCCGGGTGAGGCATCCTTGGGAATTAATCTGCGCTGGTTTAATCCTGCGGTACGAGAAACCTTGATTCAGGGCATTCGGGCTGTAAATGAGGCGATCGTACGCAGTTATCGCCCTACAGAATTCTGATCACTCTCCCTCGTCGCCAGAGTCGGCGATCGCAGGGGGGAAGCGGTGATCGGCGAGGCTATCAGGGAACTCGCCTTTCTAGCCGCTCTCGCCACCAGGGGGAGAGCCATCCTATGATACCGGTCCAGGCTTTACCACTAAGGCCAGACTCCAATGGCGCGACCAACCACATTGCCCTAGGAACCGAACCGGATAGTCCAGCACAATACTGATCATCGGCTGCAAATAATCGATGGTCAGTGTCAACAACCAACCGTTCAGAAAGAGCAGGGGAAAGAGCAGTAGGTTACGCAGCCAGCGAGGCAGGTGGCGGAGGCTAACGTCCATGGGGGGTGTATCGTCAGGCAATAGGCTTAAGACTAACCCATCTGCATCCTCCAAGACCTTAGGTTAGGGTAAAAATTTGGGCAGGCCTGGTTAAGGGTTCGTTTCAGCACTTACCCAGTGAACCTTATGCCACAGGCCTTACTGGTGGTGCCTTTGTGGGTATCTAACAGCGTGGGTATCAAGCAGACCAGGCTAGGGCAGGGGTTCTCGGCGTCGGCTGCCAAACAGGTGGGTATATACGTAGGAAAATTCACAGCCAAAAAAGAAAATCTGGCAGGTTAAAAAGATCCACAGCATCAAAATCATGACGCTGCCCACCACCCCATAGGATGAAAATTGCCCTCCGAGACTGACCACACTACTGCTGGTCAGTTCTCGTAACCCCACCAGCAGGGTAGCGGTTAGCAATGCCCCCAGCCAAACATCCCGCCAGGCCAGTGGAATTGTAGGCATCACCTTGAATAAAACACAGATGGCCAGGGCCAGAACAAACACCGAGGAATCTACGAAAACTCCGGGGATTGGCTCTACGAAATCGGTCTGCCCGGCAAAAGCGGCGTCAGCGGGGGCCTGGTCACCGTTGCCCCCCACAAGGGGGGCCTGGCTACCGTCGCCCCACCCCTAGACGAGGCCGGCAACAGCGTCAAGGGCCAACTGGTCACCCGGTTCCTCTCCGCAGAGCTGGGCCTCAACCTGTTTGCCTCCCGTCCCCACCCCCATCCCTAACACCCCAGATCCCTATGTCGACTTCCTCCGAAACCGAACTCAAGCAATCCTGGCTACCCATGGTGGTCATCAGCATGGGTCAGGGTGCAGATGTCCCTCAACATCAACGCCCTCCCGGTCTCCATCGGTAACATCGTCAACGAGTTCAACACCGCCCCCACCACCGTGGGTACGGCGATCGTCGCCTACTCCCTCTCCGTCGCCGGTTTCGTCATGCTAGGGGGCAAGCTAGGCCAGAAATTTGGCTCCCTGCGTATCTTCCAGATCGCCACGGTGCTATTGCTGATCGCCATGGTGATCATGACCTTCAGCACCAGCCACGACATCATGGTGGGGGCTCAGCTGATCGCAGGTCTGGCGGTGGCGGCGATCGTTCCCTCCCTGGTAGTGCTGATCGGGCGGGGGAAGGCACCACCCTCTGGAATATGGGGGCAACCTATACCGATCAAAAATTCTATGATCAGGCCTTACCTAATCTCCAACAGGCCTTTGTGATTTTCCGTGATATAAGTATTCTAGCTACCCAGGAAGCAGTGGCCAAAGCTATTCGTGAGGTTTTAGCAGCCACTCGTCAGCAGGGTAACCCTGCCGAATACCAGGGTCAGTGTCAAGCCACGGCTGAAGCGACGGGGGTGGCGGTGACCCAGTGGTGTGAGGGGTTATGAGAACCCCCCTGCCCCAGGTAGGGGGGTTCTTCTTCGGGAGGAGCATATCCATTTTGGTCAGCCGTCATTTCCCGATTGGCCAGTGGTGGTTGCCTACCTCAAGCAGAGAGCGTGATAGGCGGGTGTGGGTGGTGCTGGCGATCACGAAGGTGATTCTCGAGGGCCCCCTGCACTAGCTGGTCTTTGCACCGGGTGAAGGAGGGGACAGCAACCTGAAGGATGGAGCAGGAGCGATCGCGGCCAACCTCCTGCCATGCTATAGTTGCCTAGGAAATTGCCTGTCTATTTCTGGTCAGATCGCCATGGGTGATGATCTCCCCTACTTCTTTGCTTCGCTAGCTCTGTTGGTGCTTTACCTGATGTGGTCAGCAGCCACGCAAATGAGCACCCGCTGGCCCTGGCGGCGATCACCTGAACCTTGAATCAAGGACAACCAAGGGGAAAAATTAGGATGACTCCGGGTAAATGGTTTAGCGTCGGATCTGCCTCTGTACTGTGGCTCATTCCCTTTTTCAGAACTTCTTTCCCCCTTAAATCTCGCCTTTTTGGGACAGTTTGAAGGCTGGTATGAAAATCAGGGATTTGTGGTAAACACCACCTACTTTGCCGCTGGAGAAAGCGCCACCGCCAACTTTGATCTTCCGCCCCTATCATTTCCCCTGGCGCTAGAGGGCAGTGCCAGTGCCGATGTCTGGCGCACGGATTTGCTCTATGCCTATCGGTTTACCAAACCACCGGAGTCTGGCTATGGGGCGGGGTTCACCGAGTTTGGCTTACCCCCCGTTTCCTTTGACCTGATGGGGGGGCTGCGATTTTACTCGCTGTCGCAGGAAGTTTCGGTGAATTCCAATGTGGGGGTTTCTAGGAGTCTATCCAATAGTGACTTCATCCTCGAACCAGTGCTGCGGAGCCGGTTGCGCTGGAACACCTCAGACTATTTGGCGGTACTGCTAGATAGCACCGTTTCTGGCTTGAGTTTGACTGGGGGTAGCACCTTTTCAGTCACCGCAACAGCTGGTGTCGAGTGGCTGTTCTCTGGAAATACCTCCCTCTCGGCGGGCTATCAGCTGAATTACATCGACTATGCTGCCTCAGGTCGGGATGGGGAGCTAGATTTACTGGCCCACGGCCCCCGCCTGAGCTTTATTTTTCGATTTTGACCAGAGATTATAGTCTGCAAGTCATGACAGGAGTGGTTCCCTTGGGCATACTGCCGAACGCACCTAAACTGTACCCCGTTGTCTAGACGTAATGATTCACTCCCCCCTCAGCTAAACCGCTACAACCCGTAATCCCTCGTTCGAATGAGGGGGGGATATGAACGGTTACCCAAAAAAAGTCTCAACCTATACCTATGGAGTAGGATAATCACCGCAAAGTTCGGTATTTTAGCGGCCCCCTGGCGACGAACTATACCTAGGACAACCCTTTTCAAACAACCTCTAAGAGCTGCTACGACTTGATCGCCTATCTTAAAAAGATGCACCAGACCGTACCCGCCAACGAGTACTGCGACGACTTTATTCCCCCTGATCATCAAGAACCAGCGACGACACTGCCCACAGAACAGGACCAAACGGAGCAGAATGTGGCGGCCAATGCGGAGATTTTTGAGAGTTATTTTGCCATGTATATTTAGATGTGAGGGCGGTAGGGAGGGTCGTCAAACCTAG
>Ga0172373_10006207_pt1 | contig 15991 bp, 6 predicted proteins | sample Lak10m_2_FD_114546 | JGI IMG/M metagenome (GOLD analysis project Ga0172373, IMG submission 114546) | Freshwater microbial communities from Kabuno Bay, South-Kivu, Congo - kab_092012_10m | ecosystem: Environmental > Aquatic > Freshwater > Lake | place: Democratic Republic of the Congo: South-Kivu...
AACACCTTGAATGGTAAAACCAAGAACGAGGTTCTCGTCTGTGGTGGATGTGTCTGGAGCAAGAGCACCTAGGAACTGCGCCGTTAGAACTGAATCATTGATCCCTGGGGCAACGACATTCCGCGGTTCGGTTTCCAGAACAATCGATACATTCCGATCGTTGCTGAAAGAATCAAAAAGCAAGCTTCGCCAATCACCTGATCGAGGAATGCTCGCGATTCCATCGTTGTTGGTGTCGGTTTGCGGACGTCCGTCAGGCTGCGTGCCAGCCCCAACGCTATCGTCACGAAGGCTTGTCAGCACGACTGGGAAGCCTGGCATGCCGACAACCTGTACGGTTCCACCAACACGATCGCCGATGCTGGAGAAATTGCCGGTTGCAGTGAAGCCTGTCCCTCTTTCTTGATCAAAGTTCGAGCCTTGGCCTTCCATCTTGATGACCAAGGACTCGTTGACTGCGCTTTGCAAACGAAGCCCACCAACATGTTGCAGGTTGCCTACGGTGATCGAATCAAACAGGACGTGCACAATATCGGTGTCGTCCCAAACGCTTTCGGTAGTTAGCGAGTTGCGTTGAAGGTCTCGAACCGCGAGGTTGTCTTGATCGCGATCGTTGGTCGATGCATCGGCTCGAATTTCGAGTCCATTGATGCTGTTGTTGAAGAATCGATTGCCACGGAACAAAGGTCCGCGGTTCCAATCAAGAGTCCTATCTCGATCGACGCTACCGGTTTGGCGACCTAAATCACCTCGCAGCTCGGCATCCATGGAATTGGCATCGATCGTGATGGCCGTTCCAATGTTATTCTGGAAAGTGTTGTTGAGGAAAATCGGTTGAGTGCCACGAGCAAAGACGGTCGAGCCCCTGCTGTTGTTGTTTCCGAATGGATAGTTCTCGTTGGCTGGTCGCCCAAGCCGGTCGATGGGTCCTTGGCCACCCATACCGTTGCCATTGTTCTCGAATACCGAGTTGGCGATTCGAGCATCGGCTTGTTGCAATTCAATAGGACTAAACGCCTTGAACGTACCTTCCAAACGAGAGATTCCACCGGCGTAAGCGACCACAGCGTTGTCGATGCTCAGGTTAACTCCTGGAGATGCGTAAATACCGCTCCAATCTTGTTGTCGAGCATCCAGCGCGTTGTTGAGTCCATTGTTGTTGGTGTCGAAAGTACCACCGGCGCCAAATCGGTCGTCTTGCTTGCTGGTGAATACAATTCGGTTGCCATCAACGCCTTCGGCTAGGAGTTGAGTGCTGTGGCCAAGCTCAATACGGGCCCCTTCAAGCTTGGCGATCAATCCCGGATCCATCACCAGCGAAGCATCAAAGCGAGGTCTCACATTTCCTGAGGTCTCTACACTCAAGGTTCCGGGCAACGATGTGCCGTTGTCAATGATGCTTGTGATGGCAGGGTCTCGCAAGTCCGCCACCAAGCCATAGGGCCCGACACCCCCCACAGCGCTTCGATAAACCCTTCTTCCTGCGAAACCGGTTTGAACACTAGGGAGCGAAGTTAGCCGAATCGAACGATTCGCAGGAATCGCACCAACAGCAGGGGTCGTGCTTGCAGAGGCTGTCGCGTTGGATGCCAAGCTTTCGCGGCCCATCGAGTCGACCATCACGATCTTATAGTTGTAAGATCCAATTGCCAGCGTTCCGCCTGCTGTGGCGTTGACGCCCACAGAGCTGACCACGGGACGATCCAAAAGCAAAGTGGCTTGAGCATCGCTTGGGTCCGAAAGAACCCCGCCACGGTCCGTGTAAGTCGTTGTGGTTCCATCGAGTTCAGCGACGAGTCTGTAAGCTCCACCGACCGAATCGGCTCGGTAGAGTCTACGCGCTACATACTCACCCGACACGCCAGGAAGCCCGATGAAGCGTACTGCCGTTTGGCCGCCAGCTAAACTCAACCGTGGGGTGGCTTCCGAAGGAGGTGTTTCGTAACCGTTTTTGTCAACAAAGGTCAGTTTGTACTGATAATCTCCCGGCGTCAGGCTTCCTCCTAACGAAGGTGCTAGGGAGATCAAGTTCGACGGAGCGATCGTGCTGTCTAGCAGACCGCCTCCTGGATTCCCGGAAACGACAATGTTCTCAGCGATCACGTGAACAATGTCGGTATCGTTGAAACGACCAGGTACTGTCAGTTGTTTGAGCTCACCGCCAGCGGGTGTTGAGACTTTGATAAAGATGCCGTTGATCGAGTTGTTGATCAGCAGGTTATCATGGATCTCTGGACCGACCCGATCATAATCGGGCGTGAAGGCACCCTTGCGCTGATACCGAACATCGCTAAAGAGGGTCTCTTCAAAGCTGTCCGGAGTGGCACTCATGGCCGAATCGGCTGCGTTAGTGATTCGGTTGAAGGTCACCGTCGGACGCATGTCGGCAATTTGGATGCTGTTGACTGTCTGCTGTACCGAGTCGATCACCACCGAGCTGGATCCACCATAGCGAATATCCGCATAGTTGACGTACTGGCGGAAGACACCTTCGTCCTCGAGGTCAAAGCGTCCTACCGATTTATCCAAATCGCGTTTGAAGACCAATCCACCCCAATCGCCCGGTGCAGGGACCGTCGTAGGAGCGTAGTTATCAAGGCCTATCGACTGATCCAGCCACGAGGTGAAAAAGACGCTACCGGTTGCATCGGTCCCGTCAGTGGCTTTCAACGCATTTCCACTGCGATTCAATAACTTAGGTGTCCCGAGGACTTGCAAGGCTCCACCGCTGCGATCCACACCTAGGGTCGAGCTACCTACTCCAATACGGCTGCGACGCATCTTGAAGACTGCCCCAGCATCGACCATGACGTTCACGCCCTTGGGCACGTCCATGGTAGATCCATCCGAGAGGACAGAACCTGCTAGAACGCCAAAACCCACTTCGTAGGCAAAGTTATCGCCAACGGTCTCAAGTTTTCCGTCAGCACCGCCGTTGCCAACGATCCGAACGATATCCCCTGGAACACTTGCCGCAAAGGCGTTTGCCACGCCGGCACCAGAGATGTTATTGAACGGTTTGGCAAGCGAACCATCGGCATTAGGTCCAGCCGACTTGTCGACAAAAATCATCTTGCCCGATAAGTCTATAGCCGTCAGGCCGTTGGACAGTTGAACTAGGCGTTCGCCGCGAAGAGTCACGCGCGCTCCATTGGGAACGGCCGTCACACCCAACTCGGTACGGGCGTTGATCGCGTTTGCAAGAGCATTTGCCAAGTCACCTGCTGTGCTTGTCGAATTGAAGATCACAGCGGTGTTACCGACACCGACGATCGGATCGAGGCTAAATTCGAAACGACGAACGACACCATTGCCGCCGGTAACGGTGACAATTCGTGTATCCAAAGATGCTGTTCCACCGGAGTTGAATCGCATCACACGATCCAAAGGCCTGGTTTCAAACCAGTAGTTGTAGACTCCTCCGGGAACTCCATCTCCATCGCCGTCGAACGTGACATTCAAATCACCGCTACCGTTATCGACGTCCTGAAGGGTATCGGATCCATCGGTTTGAGCACGGAAAGTGACCCGCAGATCGTACCTGCCTTGGGTCTTTCCTCCGTTGCCTGTTCCAGGAACAGACGCATCGTATTTGTCATTGCCCGAGGCGGAGATTCCGATGTAATAAACACCCGAATCGAGATTCATCCGAATCAAAGAATCTTTGCCAAAGTAATCGTCGTTTTGGGCGATCAAGTTGATATTGCCACCGGTCAAAATGATCGGCGAATACGTGATATCCTTGTTACCGATCTTGGTGGCCCGATCCCCCTTGAGCAAATCGACCTTGACCAAGGATCTTGCAGACGGATCGTTGTCCAGGGCCCTTAGGAATTCCTCAAGGGTTGACTCGCTACCGACGGTCGAATTCAAATCGATCGAGATCGCATTGGGGAACGTATTGACGATCGGTTGGGCTCCAACACCCCTGTTCGAGCGAGTGACAAAGACCAACAAGTTGTTGCCAAGTTTGCCCGGCTGAACTGCCGTGAACTTGACTTCGATCCCGCCCCCTGCACCCAAATTAGAAACCGCAGTGGCCTGAGATTGTTTATACAGTGCCAACCGAGTGTCTAGCGGACTGCTGCTTGCAAGCCGTTCTGCAAGCGACTCGACGACCAATGCACCTTGGCGAGACTGACCGTTGGGGCCAAAGTCGATGTCGAAGCGATACAGATCGATGTCGCTGCCTTCAGACCTGTGCAGGTAGTTGGCCCTGAGCACATCCAGGTTGCCTGGGAAGATCGGTTCGAAATTGCGATTCGAAGAAGTTGGAAAATTGATGAATCCTGCGTTGAAGTTCATCAAAGTCGAGGGATCCGCATCACCGGCCCGAGCAAGACCAAGCATCAATCCGATGCTGGCCATCGCAGCTCTGGTGAAATTCTCACCGTAGTTGTCGTTCCAAGTATTGTCGGCCGAGAAGACCGCCAAGCTGTTTTGGTAGGCTGGATCGATCCGAACGCCCCAACCACCGCTGGCAGCATTTTCGACGGTCAATCCACCCGAGGGCAGGGCAGCCAACGCACCCAAAGCCATCGTAAAGCCGCTGTCGGGTGTTTCAACAAACTGAACGCCGATCTGCTCAGACCAAAGCGAGAAAGCTTCGCGTATCCGCGCACGTTGCTTCTCGGTTATCGCATTGGATTGCGAGGCACCGGCTACGGATCCATACGCGTTCTTGAAGTTGTAATAGATCGTTCGAATACCGTTGAAATTGTCACCGGTGAACGCTGGATTGATATAGTTTTCGAAGGCTTCTGGAACGTTGCGAACCCCAGGATCATTGTTGGCACCGATCAGATCCAATGCATGGACTTCCGGATCGATATTCGATGTCAAAAGCAGGCTCGTCAGCGGAACATCCTTTGAGCCCAAAGTGCCAAGATTCGTCGAAGTGTCGAAGGAGGAACCAAGTCCAACCAGTGCGATCGGCGAGTAGTTGATCACGCGACTACCGACAACGGTCGTGCCAACGCTGCCTGGCTCGAGCGTGACGGTCATCAGCGGAGAGGATACCGTCGAAACGTTCAATGCATCGACGATTTCGTTGGCGGTTACGTCCGCCCTAGCCATATCGACGACGATCACTCCACCGACACTGCTGACCGTTGGCGTGCCGCCAACAAGCGAGTTGACAAAGGAGACTTGCAATCCCGAGCCGGCTTCACCGAGTGTTTTGGCAGTGAATCGGAGTTTGACTGCGCCGTTGGTGTTCAGGTCGGAGATTGCCGTCGCGGCAGCTTCGCTGCGAACCGGCTGGAACGGGGTGGTTTCCCGAGTGCCAATTCGAAGTCGGAAACTACTTGAAGGGATAAACGGCCCTGGGAGTAAGTCGATGTCCGATGAGAACCGCAAGGTTGCAGTGTTGGCCGAAGCATTGTAAGTAACTCGCTCAGGCTTGAAGGTGATATCGTCGGTATTGCGAACGGTATTGGCCGTGTAATGAAGCTGGTAGAAATCAGGATTCTCAGCGCTACCTGCGGTGGGGTTACCCAGCGAGTCGTTCTCGACGTAAAGCTTCTCATTGTCGAAGTAAACGATAATCGTATCGCGACGTTGCTCTAAAACGCCCGAAGTGTTTCGCACAACCGGTTGGGGAACCACGGCCGTGACTTTAGAACCAAGATCGATTCGGAACTCGATGGTATCCTGGCGAGTGTTGGCATCTCGAGGAACAAACAGATCGCCGCTGGTATTACGAAGTCCAGTGATGCCCCGCAGAGCATCGTCAAATCCATAGACCTCTAATCGGTAGTTGTCGTCAGGCAGGTTTTCCGCAAACCGCAACGTGACTTCGTTCTCGTTAGGACGATCGCCGATGATCACCGCACCTGGGTTGATTACAACATCGTTGCTCTTGGTAAGCTGGATTGGTGAGTAGGTCGCAGGGTCGGCGCTTCCGAGAACCGTCGATGCGAAACCACCATTGATCTTTGCCGAAAGCTTTGAAGCCAACGGCGAGGATGGCGAGTTGATAAAATCAACCAGTTGCTGTGCCGTTGCGGTAGAGCCGGTTCGGGAATTGAGCACCAAACTGATGGTGCTTCCGGAAATACTAAGTTGTGGAGGGGCACCCGCTCCGAGGTCGGCTCTGGAAACGTTGATCTGGAAGGAATCGGTTGCGTTCCTTGAAGTCAGTTGGATATCAACTTTGCCGTTGGTGCCAAAATCGCTCGAAGCGCTTGGAAGCCCAAAGGATCCGTCGCCACCGGCTCGTGTCACACGAATGCCGCTGACCGTCGCAGGATCGATGATTTGCGCATCATCGAATCGGAAAGTCAGCTCGCGGGGGGAAACCGTACGGATCGATCCGTTCTCGATGAGCTCGCTGTTGTTGGGCTGAACACCGATAAGGATCGGCCCTGTGGATGTTTTGGCGTCGGCTTCCATCCGCAGGCTGTACATCTGCGTTTCACCTGCCGCACCGGCCAGAACTCGCAAGAAATAAGCACCAGGGATCAAGTTCGGACTTTGAAGAATTTCCGGGATACCTGCAGGGCTTGAATTGGCAACCGCTACGATTTCACCATTGAGTCTCTCGATCTGGAACGAGAGATTTCTGTAAAGCAGCGAATTGACCGTTGTCGGAGAACCGCCCTGAGGCCCCACATCGTACTGCTTACCCTCAGGAATCAGCGTGATCCGCTTGAGCTTGGCATTGCCAACCGTAAAGAGGAACACATCGGTGTCCTCGCTACGATCGATCGAAAGGTTGCTAAACTGGGTGACTCCATTTCCCAACAACCCCAAGTTGGCTGCTTGGCTAGTCGCATCATTTTGCTCGTAGGTGTCACCGTAAAGCGTTTGGGTAGCGATGATGTCGTCCAGTTGTGCGCCGTAGTAGGCAAACGATACAAAAGGCTCCATCAGCTTGGTCTGGTCCGTCGGTATGACGTGCCCCAACCCGATTCCGTGCCCAATTTCGTGAGACAAAACGTTGTGGAATCCGCGGTTCTCGCCGTTAGCACCGTCGGAGTTGAGCGAATAGAAGTTGTCCGAAGTATCGATGACCATGTCGCCATCAGTTCCGGTGTTGCCGCTACCAGTCGGGTAGAAAGCGAACCCGAGAATCCCCGAGTTTCCATCGATGGCGTTTCCACCGACCCGCATGTCACCTCGCACGCCGATCACACCGCGCGCAGCGGCGCTGTACGCAGCACCGTCATCATTGGGTTCGTAGATGAGGTTGAGGCCCGAGGAGCTTGCCCAGTTCTCGTAAGTCCTACGAACGAGGTTGAACCAAGGGCGGTTGGCAACCGGGCCAGGTGCCGAACCGTAGATACCGTCCATGAATGCGATGAAGTTCGACGGGGCCAACCCACCGTTGATGTTGCTAACCTGAGTACCATCTGGAACGATACTCCAAGAGACCGTTGCGGGATCACCGTTGTTTGGACTCGATCCACCTACAGGGTTAATCCAACGATTCCCCGAAAGGTTGATGTTCCCACCACCGCTGGCACCACCTGCTCCTCCCAGAATGTTGTTGCCACCACCGCCGTTGGCACCACCACCGTTGTTACCCCCATCTCCGGAGTTCAGCCCACGGAGTTGGTCCGACATCCTTTCGAAGTAAGCCGGATCGGTGCCTGCATCGAAAATGCCAGCAGCATCCATCACCTCGCGACGCTCAAGCTGCTCGCACAGCAGAGAGCGGAAGCTCATACGACGAGTCGATCGCTCGGTGGAAGGGTGACGGTTCTTGGACCTGGATTCATCAATTCCCATTTGCGGTAAACCTTCATACCAATTCGGATTGGCGGGTCACAACGGCAGGAAATCCGCCTTTGAAGGAGGATTGCCCACAGAACATTTGCGTTTGAGTATAATTTGGGGGAGTCTGGATGCAACTTTCGAGCCTACGGACATTTACGACCTGCAAACAGTTCCAGGTCGATCCAAGTGTCCAAGGGCTGTTGGGTTGATCTCGGAAGCCAATTTCCCGGAGTCCAACTCGGCAATTCCCGTCGCCAACATTGAATTCCTTGAAAAACTTCCTAGACCTACGGACAAAACGATCCTGAGGCCTATAACGTGGATTTGGATGCCTGTGTGATGGATAAGTTCCCATTAGATCCCGGGAAAGGCCTGACGAAGGAGTCCAAAGTGCTGATTTCACCCTTTGTAATCCTTCATCATACCGGACATGTTTCACACGAGCGTGGGGACCACTGGGACTGGCTGATCCAAATCCCAGAGTATTTCCTATCAGAATTAGCGCCTCGGATGCAAGCGAACCCAAGCGATCAAAACCAGGGATTATTGACTTTTGCTAGCGAAATCCATCCTAGCCAATGGTCCAGTGGGACTCGCTTTTGGAGATTAACTCCCCACCGCAACCTGTACATGGAATACGAAGGCCAGATCTCCCAGGGGCGAGGAAACGTCAAGCGGATTGCTAGCGGACAGTTGCATTGGATTTTTCTGAGCGATTTTCTGCTCCAGTTCCGCTTGTTCGGATTGGGTTGGCTGGATGACTGCCAAAGCGAGACAACTTTCGGGGGGGCTTCCACCAATTCGAGCTCAGGACAATACTCTTTGGCTTACGATCTGCCGGGCCATTCGGGGTCGGATTGTCGGCAAACTCCCCTTCCGTGGTCAGCAAGCCAGGCCGACTCTGGGGCTTTTTGGCATTTCTCCTGATCCATTGGCTCGACTTGTGTTCTTAGGGGGCAAATTTTAACGCATGACTCTATCGCCGATGATGAAGCAGTATGAGGAGGCCAAAGCGGCCAGTGGGGACGCGATCCTCCTGTTTCGCATGGGCGACTTTTACGAGCTGTTTCATGAGGACGCCAAGACTGCCGCAAGGGTCTTGGGGCTGACCCTCACGAGCCGGGACAAAGGGGAGAACCCCGTACCAATGGCGGGTTTTCCCCATCACCAGCTCGAAGGGTACTTGTCCAAACTCGTTCGGCAGGGATTCAGGGTTGCGGTTTGCGAGCAGGTCGAAGATCCTGCGATGGCCAAGGGGATTGTCAAGCGAGAGGTACAGCGGATTGTCACCGCAGGAACGCTGACCGACGATGCGTTGTTGGATCCTTCTCGAAGCAATTTGCTCCTATGTGTTTATTCACCCAAACCCGGATCATCCTCCCGCGAAGCCATGGTTGGACTCGCATGGGTCGAGCTATCGACGGGACGGTTTGAAGCTGCGTGCTATCGAGAATCCGATTTGGCCGACCAAATCTCTCGGCTCGAACCAGCGGAAATCCTACTTCGCGAAGACGATTCGGCCTTGGGGTCCGATCCCCTTAGCCGCTGGGCTCTGACGCGTCGACCCGTGTGGCAGTTCGGGATCGACGAGGCGACACGGGTGTTGCATGAGCACTTTCGTGTTTTGGATTTAAGCGGGATGGGTTGGGAATCCAGTTCTGAGGACCATTTGGCGATCTGTGCAGCCGGAGCCGCGATCGCTTATCTTCGCGAGACTCAGAAGTCTCCTATGGATCATATCCAGCAATTGAATCCCGCGAGGCTTTTTCAATGCATGGAGATCGATGCTTCCACGCGCCGTTCGCTCGAATTGACTCAAACCATTCGTACCGCATCGCGCGAAGGATCCTTGCTGGAGGTCATCGATCAGACGCAAACATCGATGGGTTCTCGAAGACTTGGACAATGGCTTTCATCGCCCCTGATCCACATCGATCAGATCCGCGAAAGACATGGCATGGTCGATGGCTTGGTCAAGACTGCCAGGATTCGCCAATCGCTTCGTGAGGTTCTCAGAGAGGTTTATGATTTGGAGCGGTTGTTGGCTCGCGTTGCGACAGGTCGCTGCAGCCCACGCGATTTGCAACAAGTTGGCCGTTCGCTATTGCAGATCCCCAGAGTTCAAGCGATTGTTGGGGAGCTGAATATCCCCAGAGCAAAAAACCTGAGGGATCACTTGAATCCTTGCGAGTCGCTGAGCAAGACGTTGCAACTGGCCCTGCAGGACGAATGCCCATTGCTTTCCAAAGCGGGAGGGTTCATTCGCCCTGGATACCATGAAGGTCTCGATGAACTCAGGGGACTTGCCTCCGGTGGCAAGGAGTGGATCGCGCGTTACCAAGCAGAGCAGGCACTCCTGACAGGCATACCGAGTCTGAAAGTTGGGTTCACCTCCGTCTTTGGATATTACATCGAGATCACCAACACGCATCGGGACCGTATACCGGCCAATTATGTACGAAAGCAAACGCTGAAGAACTGCGAACGTTACATCACACCGGAGCTTAAGGAATACGAGGAAAAGGTTCTCACGGCTGATGAATCAGCCAAGCAACTCGAGTACGAGTTGTTTTTGGAGCTGCGGGAATCGGTCCATCAATCGACAAAACCTCTACAAATCAATGCAGCGGTTTTGGCCGAGCTGGATTGCTTGGCAGCCTTGGCCGAACTTGCCGTCAAGAACAGTTATGTATGCCCGATCATTACCGAGGAACCGATCTTGGAGATCTACGAAGGAAGGCACCCGGTGTTAGACAGCATGATGGCCAAGGTCAAGTTTGTGCCAAACGACTGCATGATCGGATCAGAGCACGGTCGAATTCAACTCATCACCGGTCCGAACATGGCGGGCAAGAGCACTTATATCAGGCAGTGTGCTGCGATTGTTGTGCTGGCTCAGATCGGTAGTTTTGTACCGGCTCGAAAAGCCACGATCGGTCTTGCGGACAAACTCTTTGCAAGGGTCGGAGCCAGCGACGAACTTGCACGTGGCCAAAGTACCTTTATGGTCGAGATGGTCGAAACGGCACGGATCCTCAATACCGCCACCGAGCGCTCGCTGGTGATCCTCGATGAGATCGGACGCGGCACGAGCACCTATGACGGACTGAGTTTGGCTTGGGCAATCGTCGAGCATTTGCATGATCGCAACGAGTCTCGCACCTTGTTTGCGACCCATTACCACGAATTGATCGAATTGCAGAGATCCTTGCCAAGCGTCCGGAATTGGAACGTGTCGGTAAAAGAGTGGGACGACCAAGTTGTCTTTTTGCATAGGATTGTTCCAGGTGGCGCCGACAAAAGCTACGGTATCCATGTCGCAAGGTTAGCCGGTATCCCTCGTGGCGTGAACGAACGCGCCAAAGAAATCCTTGGGCAACTGGAAGTCAATCACTTGAATCGTTACGGTCAAAGCAAGATCGCACCGCCACCGAAAAAGACTGGGGCTATTCAGCTAACGCTGTTTCAGTGGCAAGAAAACGAGATTGTCGATCAGATCAAGTCGCTTGATTTGAGCACAATGACCCCGATTCAAGCGATTCAGATGCTAGAATCACTCCAGCGTCGGGCCGAGTCGATCGAGTAATTCAACAAGAATTTTTTTGATTGCGGTTTTCCAGTGTCCTCTTCGCATTCCAAAGACGAGCCGTTCGAAAACCCCTTCGAGCCACCCACGTTAGCGTTGATTCGATTGGCGCTTCATCGAATGTATATCTCTCGAGCGATCGCTTCGGGAAGGTATCCTGGGAATCAGCAATTCGACATCATGTATTTGATCTACTGGTTGATCCTGTGCTGTGTTTCGCTTCTGGGCGGGTTTGTGGTGTTTTTTGGAATCTGCAAGGCTGTTTTTTTCATGGGTGGTACCCCACTAAGGCAACTCACTACTGCAGAGCTTACGATCCTGGGAGTTGATGTCCTGATTTCGATTTCCTTGGTTGGATTTCTGATCCATTTAGGGATTCCCAAATACAGATGATCCAATCAGTCCATTTGCTTAGGCCCCAAACCCAAAGGTGAATCATGAGTAATGCCAATTTGCCTGAGGAACCCTATGAGAATCCCTTCGAAGCCCCCAGGACTTATCGGTTTGGAGAAAACGACGGTGGTTCCGATCCTTTCGGCAACCAAGGCTCTGACGATGATTCACATCAGATGCCACCGGTGGAGCAATCTTACTGGACTGGTTTTCTGCTGTTTGGACTCTTGAGTCTTGCGACGTGTGTGATTCCAAGTCTCCGGGTTCCTGTTTCCCCAGTCGCATCTGGTCCTGCCTTGAGCATAATTCTTATGATGGTTTGGTTTAGCAGTTTCCTGATCCTGTTTCTTCCCCTGTGTTTGATCCGTCTGGGCCTGCATCGCTACAGTATTTCCAAAGCGATTGAAGCTCAAACGTATCCAGGCGGGCAGCGCTTTGGATTCGTATACCTGATCAAATCCCTGTTGCTCTCGGCTGTAAGCCTCTTTGGGGGCGGACTGATGTTTTTTGGAATATGCACAGGATTTTTGATCCTGTCTGACAATGGAGGCCTACCGATGGTATCCGAATGGGTATTTTTGCCACTGCTGACCATCGATGGACTCGTTTCGCTCATGGTCACAGGCTTTCTGTTAAATCTCAGCGTTCCGAAATACAGGTCTTAGTTTTCCATCATGACCAATGCAAAGCCAATCACGGCCTATACCTTTCTTGGAAGTACACAAAGCCTGTGTCCGGACTGCTTAAGGGTCGTTCAAGCAAAAATAATCGCCAAAGGCGATCGGGTTTACTTCCGCAAACGATGTCCGGAACATGGTCTCCGCGAAGATTTCGTCTGTAGCGATCGAAGCTGGTTCGATCGCTACGATACGGCTTTGCCAGCGAGGCTACCTAGGACCACCCAAGTTCAACCTTCCAAAGGTTGTCCGCTCGATTGCGGATTGTGCTCCGATCACGAACAGCACACCTGCGTGGCGGTGCTTGAGATCACCGACAACTGCAATCTGACGTGCAGCATGTGCTATGCCGACAGTCGACCTGGGCTCAAGCACAAGTCGTTGGATGAAGTCAAAAAGGCGATAGATACCTTGGTTGCCGCTGAAGGACAGCCCGATGTCTTGCAGCTTTCGGGGGGCGAGCCCACGTTGCATCCACAGTTTGAAGAGATCTTGTTGTACGCTCTTTCTCAGCCGATCCACTATGTGATGATCAACACCAATGGGATTCGCCTATCCAAAGACTCTGATTTGGTCGAGATGATCTCTCAGCACAAACAGCGCGTTGAAATCTACTTGCAAATGGATGGCGTCGAAGACTTCGTGTTTGAGAAGCTCCGTGGCCAACCGTTGCTCTGGACGAAATTGCAAGCACTCGAGCGGCTTGGTGCAGCGGACCTAAACGTGACGCTTGTGGCTACGCTTCAAGCTGGCGTCAATGAAGGCCAACTAGGTGGGCTTTTGGATCTAGCGGCCGCAAGGCCATGGGTCAGTGGCCTGAGTCTTCAACCAGCCACGTATTCCGGACGCCATTACCTTCCCGAGCAGCTTGAAGCTCGTATCACAGCACCCGATTGCATCCGACTGTTGTGCCAACAGTCGCAGGGGCGACTCTCCGAGACGGACTTTTTTCCGTTGCCCTGCGCCCATCCGAACTGCCATGTGCTGGCGATGTGCTATCGACATGAAGGAGAATTGGTTCCACTGACGCGATTCATCGATGCTCAAGCCAATCGCGACTTGCTGGCCAACGGACTGAGCTTCACACGTGACGAAGGTAAGCGACTGGCTCAGTTGTATTTGGCTCGAAACGCTTGCTGTGGTCCCGGTGGATGTGTTGAGCAGGAGGAATCGAGCTCAGAGAATCTTCCTATCATTTCGCTTGGATCGCCCACAAAGCTCGCCGAGGACTTCTTTGCCAAAGCGATCGAGAAAGAACTGGGGAGCAAGCAGTTGCTGCGCATAACAATCACCTCCTTTTTGGATGCCTATAATTTCGACGTCCGGAGAGTGATGAAGTGCTGCACGCACCATGTGCTCCCCAGTGGTCACATCATTCCTTTTTGCGCATACAACGTCCTGTATCGCAACGGACATGTGCCATTGCCTAGTCTCAAGCAAGAGACGTCTAAGATTTAATTCCGGATATGATTAGTTTGTCCACCGGTCGATTTCTGCATGCCCTCTTGATGCTCACAGCACTTGTTGCAAGCTACTTGCTCTACAAGCGCGGTCGCAGAAAGCTCAGTGTCAGCGACGATCATAAGCGATTTCTTTCGTTGGCCGCGTTGATTGGTGCCTTTATCGGTGCAAAGCTCCCGTTTTTGATTGACCAGGATTGGAGCGGCTTGAGCCCTTGGGTCCATTGGCTCAGCGATGGAAAAACCGTGCTTGGTGGAATCTTCGGAGGTTATATTTCCGTCGAGTTGACCAAGGCGTGGTTAGGGGTTCGTCAAGGGACTGGAGATGCGTTCGCTTTGCCGATCGCTGCTGGATTGAGCATCGGTCGGATCGGATGCTTCTTTGGAGGCTGCTGCTACGGGTTACCAACGCAGTTGCCTTGGGGGGTAGCGTTCCGGACTGCACCAGATGGTGGGCATTTGATGCGGCATCCAATCCAGATTTACGAATCGCTTTTTCACTTGCTGGGACTGGTTGTCCTTTGGCGCATCGAACAACAAAACCGCTTTACCGGCCAGAGGCTCAAGCTCTATCTACTGGGCTATTTGGTCTTTCGATTCCTGACCGAGACCATTCGTCCCGAACCGGTTCTTTATGCCAACTTAACGGCCTACCAGTTTGCCTGCATAGGACTCGCCATCCTGTTATTGACCCAATTCTTCTGGCAACTGAAAAGGAACCGATCTATTTAGTTGGATGTCTGCTTTGGGGTACCCGTCTTGAGACCGAAGATGTGGTTGTTGCCATTGGAGATTATTAGCAAGTTGTCTGGGGAATTGCTTTCGTCGATGAAGGAAAGGCATTCGATGGGCGAGTCTGCTTCGCTTGTCGCATCGAAGACTTGGTTTGCGATTCCCCAAAAAGGCGAAACAAGGTAAACGGCGACGTTACCTTGGTTGTCTCCGGTAACCACAACTCCACCTTGATCGTTTGGTATGACTTGAGTGTAATTACGTCCGATGTCCAGATCGACGTATTGTGTGGGTTCGTCCGGTGGTAGACTACCCAACTTGATGAATCGAACCTTTTTGACCTCATCCTTGTTGGAATCCTCGACATAAGGCAGTGCTAAGTAACGCAGCGTTTTGCTGGCCTTGTTGGGGTCGGTTTCGTCAACCAACACCTCTTTGAAGAACCAAAGATCCTTGATTTCAGAAACCTTGAGCTCATGAGTGGCTTTGACATCCGTCTGGACCTTGCTGGGTTGGATTTCCGATAAATTGCCCAAGACACGATCGACACCCGAATTCAAGTGCCCAACCGTTGAGTCCTTGAGAATATAAGCAAACGACCATTTACCCTTGGGCTCAACGGAAGCTGTTTCTTTGTCCCACTTAAAATGGACAACGGAACCTGGATTGGATAGTCCTGATTCGATCGGTACTAAGCTATAGGCAGTTAGGTTATCATTTGGAACAACGCTAAGGAGTCGCAGGCCATCGGCATTAACGATGGCTAAAGTTGATTTATCGGGAGAGAGGTCAAAGGACTCTACATCACCCAATGCGATATCTAGTCGGTACCAGCGTGCTTCTTTGGGGTCATCGAGCGAAAGAAAGAGTACGGCCGAGGGATAATGCATCAGCAACAATTTTCCAGAAGCATCAGCGGTTGTGTGCAGCGGTTGGTGTCGATCTATCGTTTTGGTTTTCTGATTCGATGGGATTAAGTTTGTCTTGGTTAGATTCATAAGCTTTGAAACATTGCTTCTGAATGCGTTTTGTTGTTCTGAGACTTTTGGTTCCATGCTCCATTGAGCTTTGGCGGCACTGGAAAATGTAGCATGGGCAACTTGATCTATTTCTGGCAGATCGACGGAGTCAAAGTACAGAGTATCTGACCAAGCCTCAGGACTTGATGAGGAACGGACCATTCCCATGGTGATCTTTTCGGGCTGCTTGGCTATTTGACTGAGGATCAACGATACCTGACTATCCGGCTTTAGAAGATCTGGAGATCCAGGCCCAAAGGTCTTTGAGAGCGTTCCAGTCTTTGCATCGAGTTGGAATTTGTGGATTTGATAAGACTTATCCAAGACATATAGCCGTAGACCGTCTAGGCTCCAGCAACCCGCAACTGGCGCACCTTTGGGGTTTTCCAACGATAACCCTTGATC
>Ga0172373_10006208_pt1 | contig 15990 bp, 13 predicted proteins | sample Lak10m_2_FD_114546 | JGI IMG/M metagenome (GOLD analysis project Ga0172373, IMG submission 114546) | Freshwater microbial communities from Kabuno Bay, South-Kivu, Congo - kab_092012_10m | ecosystem: Environmental > Aquatic > Freshwater > Lake | place: Democratic Republic of the Congo...
CTCCTCGTGGGAGCGGGTTCGAGGGCGTTGTCAACGTGCCTCGATGAGCGGCCCGACGAATATGCGGGAGCGCGGGTTGATCGAGAGGCCGCTGCTCTCCGCCAGTGCTCGATCGATCCCTGAAGCCGCCCGATCGCACGACCGGCTGCCACGGCCGTCCGTTCTGCATTGACGGTGAGGCCCGCTCCGTGAACGATGCGCGCCGCATGCCTCTCATCGTGCAGAAGTACGGCGGCACCTCCGTCGGCGACCTCGACCGCATCCGCAACGTGGCCCGCCGCGCGATGCGCTGTCGTCGCGCCGGCAATGACGTGGTGGTCGTCGTCAGCGCCATGAGCGGCGAGACCGACCGCCTCCTCAAGATGGCGCGCGAGCTGGGCCAGCCGCCCGACCCGCGCGAGCTGGACGTCGTGGCGGCCACCGGCGAGCAGGTGACGATCGGCCTCGTGGCGCTCGCCATCCAGGCGGAGGGCGGCCGCTCGCGCAGCTTCACCGGCAGCCAGGCGCTCATCCGCACCGACGACGCCCACAGCCGCGCCCGCATCGAGGAGATCGACCCGGCGGCGCTGCGCGCCTCGCTGGCGGCCGGTGAGATCCCGGTCGTGGCCGGGTTCCAGGGGGTGGCGCCGGACGGCAGCATCACGACGCTGGGCCGGGGCGGCTCCGACACGACCGCCGTCGCGCTGGCCGCCGCGCTCAAGGCCGACTCCTGCGAGATCTACACCGACGTCAACGGCGTCTACACCACCGACCCCAACGTCTGCCGGGCCGCCCGCAAGCTGCAGCGCATCACCTACGAGGAGATGCTCGAGCTGGCCAGCCTGGGCGCCAAGGTGCTTCAGAGCCGCTCGGTCGAGTTCGCCCGCAAGTACCGTGTGCCGCTGTGGGTCAAGTCGAGCTTCAACGACGACCCCGGCACCTTCGTCGGCCCCGAGGAGACCTCCGTGGAGCAGCCCGTCGTCAGCGGCATCGCCTATGACCGCAGCGAAGCCAAGGTGCTGGTGCGCCACCTGCCCGATCGTCCGGGCGTGGCGTACGCCATCTTCCAGCCGCTGGCCGCCGCCGGCATCGTCGTCGACGTCATCGTCCAGAACGTCGCCGCCTCCGGCCACACCGACCTCACCTTCACCGTGCCGCGCGGAGACCTGGCGCGCACCCGGGAGCTGATGTCGCGGGTGGTGCCCGAGGTGGGCGCGCAGGGGTACGAGACGGACGACGGCATCGCCAAGGTGTCGATCGTCGGCTTCGGCATGCGCAACAACGCCGGCGTCGCGGCGAAGATGTTCGAGGTGCTGGCGGCGGCCAACATCAACCTGCAGATGATCGCCACCTCGGAGATCAAGGTGAGCTGCATCGTCGACGAGAAGTACGTCGAGCTGGCGGTGCGCAGCCTGCACACGGCGTTCGGTCTCGACGCGCCGGTGGCGGCGGCCGGCTGATGCGGCTCGCGGCCCCGCTTTCTCTGGTGGCGCTGGCGCTCGCGGCGGTCGGCGGTTGGCGGCTGTGGGCGGGCCCCTCGGCGGCGGCCCCGCTGCCGGCGGTCGCCTCGTGTCGCGAGGTGGTGGAGCTGGAGGAGCCCGCCGGTCGGCGCGTCGCCTGTCTCACCGATCGCGCCCTCGACAGCTGCCGGAGCAAGGCCGCGCTGCGGGCCGGCCGGCGGTATCGGGAGTGCGTCGACGTGGGGCCAGCGAGCGGCGCCGCGCTGGTGGCGCACGGTCAGCCGGTGTCGATCAACGAGGCCTCGGCCGAGGACCTGCGGGCGATCCCCGGTGTCGGTCCCAAGGCGGCCGACCGGCTCATCCAGGGGCGCGCGACCGACCCGTACTGCAGCAGCAAGGACCTCAAGCGGGTGGAGGGCGTGGGCGACAAGAAGGCGTCGCAACTGGCCCCGCTGCTCGAGTTCGAGTCGCCGCAATGCCCGGTCGGCAGCACCGCTGCGCCCCCGGCGCCGGCCCGCCCCACGCACTGAGCCGGTCTGGTCGTGCGCGCCAACGTCCGAATGAGGCCTGAAAAAGGCTGTTCGGGGCGGTCACCTCACGAAATTCATGTGTTGCATCGATGCAACGGGCGAATCGTCAGGGACAACGGCGACTTGGGCCTTCTTTGGCCGGGGCCTTCCGGCGGGGGGAGCCGCCGCTCTGGTTGGGGAGCCCGCTGCGCAAGTGGCTTGAAATGAGCTGTTTCGAGAGGCAGGGTCCCGAAATTTCGATGTTTCATCGAAACAACATCCGAAATCGCAGGGTTGGCGGCTGTTTATCGCTTCCGGAACGCCTCGGCCGAGGATCGATGCTTGGTTTCTGCCCCGAAGGTGCGGATTTTTGATGGTTTCATCGATGAAACCATCGAATCGACAGCAGCTGCGACCACTTGGGCCGTCTGGCGGCCGCGGCCTTCCGGCGGGGGGAGCTGCCACTCTGGTTGGGGAGCCCGCTGCGCAAGTGGCTTGAAATGAGCTGTTTCGAGAGGCAGGGTCCCGAAATTTCGATGTTTCATCGAAACAACATCCGAAATCGCAGGGTTGACGGCCGTTTATCGCCTCCGGCGCGCCTCGGCCGGTGTTAGGCGCCCTGTTTCGGCCCCCAAGGTGCGGATTTTTGATGGTTTCATCGATGAAACCATCGAATCGCCAGTAGTTGCGGCGAGTTGGGCTCCTCGGCGCAGGCCGGTCCGTCACCCTCGCCGTCGGGGGCCGTTCGTCAAAACCAGGCTGGATCTTGATGAAACGAGGGTTTCATCGATGAAACCTCCCGAATCATCAAGGATCGCCTGCCAAATGCAAAACGACCCGCCCGATGCAGCGACGCGAGGTCGCTGCCGAGCAGGTCGTTCTGAGACGATGCGCGCCGGTTGCGGCGGGCGTCCGTCCGACTAGCGCGCGCGGAAGGTGATCAGCCCGTGCGACGGATCGTAGGGCGAGACACCGACGGTGACGCGGTCGCCCAGCACCACGCGGATCCGGTTGGTGCGCATCCGGCCGCAGAGGCGGGCGGTGAACTCCATCTCGTTCTCGCCCTTGACGGTGTAGAGCCCGCCGGCGTGGATGTGGGTGACGACGCCTTGGACTTCGATCAGATCTTCACGAGCCATGAGTGCGGTTCCTGCCTCGAGGACACGGCGGCCCTCGTCTCGGTCGGTGATGCGCCAACGGCGGCGCAGCGATGGGCGCTTTACGCGAACTGATGAGCGGAGTCCAGCGGCGACTGCATGGGCGTCGCCCTGCATGATGCCGTCCTCCGTCGGTCGGTCGACCGGACACTTGCGTCCATGCCGTGCAGGCCGCGCCCGAGACGATGCGCATCGCCGCGCGGACGGCACCGTGACGCCGTCGCGGGAGGGACCTGACGGGGACGCGGTGCGTCGAAGCGCAGCGGCAAAGCGGGCGCTTGCCGTCGTCGATTGAACTCTCTAAGGTGCCGCCCGCTTCGTCGAGGACGGGACTTCCTTTGTCGAAACCATGGCCGGCCAATGGCGGTCCGGTCACGGTGCCGCAGACCTCTACAACCCCACCGCGAAAGGTCACGCATGAGCGCCCACCACGAGCCGCTGAGCCGCAATCCGCACCTCCTCAAGTTCATCGAGGAGTCCGCCGCCCTCACCAAGCCTGACCGCATCGTCTGGTGCGACGGCTCCGAGGCCGAGAAGAAGCGGTTCACCGAGCAGGCCGTGGAGGAGAAGATCCTGCAGCCGCTCAACCAGGCCAAGCTGCCGGGCTGTTACCTGGGCCGCTCCAACCCCAACGACGTGGCGCGCGTCGAGCACCTCACCTTCATCTGCACCCCGACGAAGGAAGAGGCCGGCCCGACCAACAACTGGATGGCCCCCCAGGACGGCTACGCCAAGATGTCGGCGCTGTTCGACGGCGCCATGCAGGGCCGCACCATGTACGTGGTGCCGTACCTGATGGGCCCCCCGGGCAGCTCGCTCACCAAGGTGGGCATCGAGCTGACCGACAGCATCTCCGTGGTGCTCAACATGCGCATCATGGCCCGCATGGGTCAGGTGGCGCTGGACCAGCTGGGCGACGGCGCGTCGTTCAACCGCGGCCTCCACTCGATGCTCGACGTCAACCCCGAGCGCCGCTTCATCATGCACTTCCCCGAGGACAACGCCATCTGGAGCGTCGGCTCCAACTACGGCGGCAACGTGCTCCTCGGCAAGAAGTGCCTCGCGCTGCGCATCGGCAGCTACCTGGCCCGCAAGGAGGGCTGGTTCGCCGAGCACATGCTGATCATGGGCGCCGAGAGCCCCCAGGGCGAGACCACCTACGTGGCCGCCGCCTTCCCCTCCGCGTGTGGCAAGACCAACTTCGCCATGCTGATCCCGCCCGAGCGGTTCGAGGGTTGGAAGATCTGGACGGTCGGCGACGACATCGCCTGGATGCGCGTCGGTGAGGATGGACGTCTCTGGGCCGTCAACCCCGAGAACGGCTACTTCGGCGTGGCGCCGGGCACCAACACCCGCTCCAACTCCAACGCGATGAAGTCGATCGCGCGCGACACGCTCTACACCAACGTGGCGCTCACCCCCGACGGCGACGTCTGGTGGGAGGGCAAGACGGACGAAGCCCCCTCCGAGTTGACCGACTGGCAGGGCCGCCCGTGGACCCCGGAGAGCCCGGAGAAGGCGGCGCATCCCAACGCGCGCTTCACCGCGCCGGCCACCAACAACCCGTTCCTCTCGCCCTTCGTCAACGACCCCAAGGGCGTGCCGGTCTCGGCGATCATCTTCGGCGGCCGCCGCGCCACCACGGTGCCGCTGGTGCTGGAGAGCTTCAACTGGACGCACGGCGTCTACATGGGCGCCACGCTGGGCAGCGAGACGACCGCCGCCGCCATCGGCAAGGTGGGCGTCATCCGCCGCGACCCGATGGCCATGCTGCCGTTCTGCGGCTACAACATGGGTGACTACTTCGCGCACTGGCTCGCCATGCAGGGCAAGATCAAGTACCCGCCCAAGATCTTCCTCGTGAACTGGTTCCGCAAGGATCAGGACGGCAAGTTCATCTGGCCGGGCTACGGCGAGAACATGCGCATCCTGAAGTGGATGATCGACCGCGTGCGCGGCCGCGCCACCCGTCGCGAGACGCCGCTGGGCTTCATCCCGCGCGTCGACGACCTCGACCTGACCGGCCTCAACATCTCGGCCGCCAAGGTGGAGGAGGCGCTGGCGATCAACAAGGACGAGTGGCGCCAGGAGCTGGAGAGCGCTGCGGAGTTCTTCAAGACGCTCGAGCCGAACCTCCCCAAGGCGCTGGAGCTGCAGCGGCAGATGCTGCTGGCTCAGCTGGCCTGATAGCGCACACGCGTTGAATCAAACGGGACCCCGTCGGAGCGATCCGGCGGGGTCTTCCGTTATCGGCCGTCGACGCCCATCTTGGGGGCATGTCGACAACCCCTCGCTCCCCTGACCGGCGCCGATGGCACCGGTTGATCCCTGGACAGCGTTCGCTCGCGACGGGCGCGGTGGCGGCGCTGGCCCTCGCCACGTGGCAGTGCGGCGGCGGCGTGGTCGACACCTCCACGGGGAGCGCCACCGACAGCGCCACCGATACGGCGTCGTCGCCGGTCAGCGCGACCTCCACGGACGAGACGACCGCGACCGAGGATGGCACCGACGGGTCGACAGAGGCCTCGAGCGGGCTGCCGCCGATCGACCCGGCCTGCGCGACGAGCGACGACGCCGACCTCTGCTGGGGCGAGTGGCTGAAGCGGACGGCCGTGCCGGAGCAGCCGGCGGTGCCGGTGGGCGCGTTGGGGCCGGTGGCGGAGGGGACGCCGCCATTGCAGCTGCTGGCCGAGCAGGAGGGGCTGTCGCGCGAGCTGGTGGGGGTGGGCTCCGACGTCGCCGGCAACGTCTACGCCGTCTCGAGCAGCGCGCTGTTCGTGCGGCGGGTGGGGGACGACACGTTCGTCCGGTACGCGGCCGGCACGAGCGGGCTGGGTGAGGATCCGTTCCTGAGCGTGGCCGGGGCCGCCGCCGGCGTGGCGTACGTGGGCGCCCAGGGGGTCTTTGGCGCCGATCCGGAGACGGAGACGGAGGCGCAGCGGCGCAGTGGCGATATCGCCGAGGTGCGGCTCGTGCCGGGGGCGATCGACGTCCACCGCCACGACACGCACAACTCCAACGCGCCGCACTCGGGCAAGTACGACCACAGCCGGTCGATCTACGGCATCGTCGTGCCGCGGCGGGGGCCGGCGGCGGGAGAGCTCTACCTCGCCACCGAGCACGGGGTGGTGCGCGGTCAGACGCCGGAGCTGTACGCGGACCATCGGCACGTGGCGACGATGGTCAACGGCTCGCAGCGGTTCGGTGCGTCGGGGGCGCTCACCGTCGGCGATGACGGGACGCTCTGGTACGGCAACGAGTACGCGTACGGCGGGCTGGCCTACACGCCGCGGTTGTACGAGTGGTACTTCGACAACCCGTGGCTGTCGCCGGGCTATGCGTTTTTGCCGGAGGGCAGCCGGGTGCCGTACGAGGGCGCGGGTGTCGACTCCGGTGGCGCAGTGTGGCTGGCGGCGCGTGGTCACGGGCTGGCGCGGCTGACGCGCTCGGCCAGCGGGCGCACCACCGTCGAGACCTTCAGCGTGCCTGATGCGGAGATCTCGGACCTGGTCGTCGACCTGGACGACACGCTGTGGCTGGCGACGACGGGCGGCGTCTACCGCGGCCGGCCGGGTGCCGGCGGGTTGCAGCGCGTCGCGGGGGTGGAGGGGCGGGTGAACGACCTGTTTCTCGACGACCTGACGGTGCCGCGGACGGTCTGGATGGCGACGGAGCGGGGGCTCGCGGCCTGGCGCGGGCCGTAGCGAGGCCACGGGCGACGTCGCGAGCGCGGAGGTCGGCGCTCCACCGCCGCGACCGTCGACGTGTCTGGGCGACGGCATCGTCCCCGACGACGACGTCCGTGCTGCGGCTGTTACTTGAGCCGGCTCCAGCGCAGCTCCGTCGGCGGCGCGATGGCGACGATGTACTGCACGCGCCGGTTGCGCGGCTCGTCCGTCTCGTCCGACGTCACCACCAGCAGGCGGTCCTCGCCGGCGCCGGCATACGAGATACCGATCTTGATCCCCTGTCCACGGAACCACTTCGCGATCGCCAGCGCCCGCTGCTCCGAGAGCCGCTGGTTGGACTTGCCGTCGCCGACCGTGTCGGTGTGACCGGCCACGAACAGCTCCACCGTCGCCATGCGGCCGTACTTGACCAGCGCCGCGCGCAGCTCCGTCAGCGCCTCGGTCAGCTTGGCCACCTCACCCGCCGGGATCTCGCTGCGGCCGCTCGCGAACAGCACGTCCTCGTGGGGGATCTCGATCTTCCACGGAAACAGCTCCAGCGTGGCGTTGTTGCCCCAGCGGTCCTCCGCGCGCAGCTCCAGCTTCATCACCCGCGCGGACGACGGCTGCCGCCACTCCAGCGTCACGGGCGCGCCGGCGGCGGTGGCGGCCAGCGCCTTCTCGCTGCGATCCAGCACCGTCCCCTCGTCGGAGTGCACCATCAGCGACAGCTTCGCCACCGGCTGGTCGACGCTCACCGTCAGCCGGTGCTCGTCCAGCTTCACGTCCTGCTCGCGCCACGCGATCGACGGCAGCTTGACGACGGCGGTCTCGAGCGACACCGGCACCGCGGTCTCTCCGCTGCTGCTCTTCCACGACAGCTGCCCTTCCCAGCGGAAGGTGCCGGGCTCCTTGCCCAGCTCGTACACCTTGCGCTCTCCGGTCTTGTGCGGGCCGCTGCGGACGTCGAGCTTTTTGCCGTCGGCGCGGCGCAGCTCCAGCCGCAGCTGCTGCAGCGGGGTGGCCGCGATCACCGTCAGTCGCGGCTGTCCCTGTCCCACCAGCGCGACCGTCTCCTGCTGCAGCTCCACCTCCTGTGCGCGCGAGCGTTGCGCAAGCAGCAGCCCAAGGCATACAAGGGCGGTCGTGACGGTCCTGGTCATGGGCGCTCTCCGGCTGTGTCGAGGGGCGACATTCTTCGGCTGGCAGGCAGCCGCTGGCAAGGCTGTCGGCGCCGTCATCGGCACGGACGCGGGAGGCTCGCCTGGCACGGGATGAACGATCGCCCATCCATGAAGTCGCTCGATCGGTGGCGTCGATCGCCGCCAGCGCTGTCGACGGCGAGGAGCTGCGCGCGCAGTTGCGGACGCTGCTCGAGCGTGACGGCGTGGGGACAGCGCTGCTTCCGTGGATCGATCGGACGCGCCCCGGTGCGGAGGCGCGCCGGCGTGACCTTGCGGTGCTGGTGCTGTCGGAGGGCCGCCAGTCGTTCATCGTGTCACGTCTGGAGCAGCCGCTGATCCTCCCGACCGACGGGCTCTCGCCGCTGTTCATCGCGGCGCCGGAGCGGGCCGTGGAGCGGCTCTGCGCGGGCCGCGACGCGATCGACGAATACGACGTCGATGAGCTCGCGTCGATCCAGACCGAGCTGGAGCTGCCGCCGGCGTTCTTCTGGGCGCCGCTGCTGCGACGCAACCTCACGGGCGGGGCGCGGCGACGTGTCTGGTCCCTGCTGGGGGCGACCCCCGGCGCGGAGGCGGCGCAGCTGCTGGCGTCCGAGGCGGAGCGCCATCTGCGGACCGCCGCCTCCAAGACGGTGCGTCTCGAGCTGATGCGTCAGAGCACGCTCCCTGTAGTGCCCATCACCACGGCCGCCCAGGTGTGGTGGCAGGTGGCGCCGGGGCCCTGTGCGCTGCCGTCGCCGCGCCCCAGGCGTATGCAGGGCACGCCGGCCGCCGAGCACGATTTGCTGCATCTCTGGTGGCCGCTGGCGGCCGGGGGCGGGTTGCTGTTCGAGGTGACGGCGGAGGAGTGCGTCACCGTGCGGGGCTATTGGAGCGATGCGCCGCCGACTCCGGAGGGAGCGGCCGCGCTCTCCGCCGGTCAGCTGGCCACGCTGTTGTCGAGCTGGCCGGAGACGCATCGCAGAGGGACAGCGGTGCTGGAGGCGCTGCTGCGGTCGACCCCGGCGTCGTCGTTGCCGGCCTCACCGCGCGATGCGGCGTCGCTGGAGCCGTCGCGGGTGCGGGCGATGCTCGCACAGCACCCGGTGCCGGGGCGGCCGCTGGCGATGATCGACGGCTGGTCGGCGTCGACGCTGTCGGCCTGTGCGCAGGTGGAGCCGGAGGCGTGGCCGGCGTCGATCGAGCAGGTGGACGAGCTGGCTTCGCGGCGGTTGGAGCAGCTCCTCTCATCGCGTCCGACAGTGTCGCGCGTGCTGGCGGCGTGGCGCCGGCGGTCGCAGCTGATGGCCGCTCTCGGCCATCCGCTGGCGTCGCTCATGGCCTCGGACGGTCTGCATCTCGCGCAGCGCCGCGTCGGGGTGCTGGCGACGGAGCTCGCGGTCCAGGAGCTGGCGCGGCAGCTCGTGGAGCAGGCCGCCTTGCCGCCGTCGTGGCTGGCGGCGCTGGAGCGGTCGGTGATCGACCACGGCACCCCCGCCGATCGCGTCGCCGAGGTGTGTGCGGCGATCATCGCGCCGGCTCGTACGTTCGCCGGGCCGCCGACGTGGCGCGGCTTGCCGACAGGAGTGGCGCTGCTGCGGTTGGTGGCCGACCATCGCGCGTGATACGCCTGTGCGCCTCGAGGGAGGCCGCATGGCGACGTCATTCTTTCGGCTGCTGTCAGTGATGATGATGGTGCTCGTCGCCGCTTGCGGTGGCTGCGCGCCTGTCCCGATCGAAGAGCCGTCCGATACAGCGGTTGAGACGTCGACGGCGACCGAGGGGGCCGCAACGGACACGGCCGCCGCCACCGATCCAGCGCAGGACGCGACGTCGACGACGACCGAGCTGGAGACATCGACGCAGACCGGTACGGCCGCCGACGCAACCTCCATCGCGACCAGTACCGACGTCGGCACGCAGACCGAGACACAGACGGGGACCGAGACACAGACGGGGACCGAGACACAGACGGGGACCGAGACACAGACGGGGACCGAGATACAGACGGGGACCGAGATACAGACGGGGACCGAGACACAGACCTCCGCAGACACTTCGACCGATGGCGATGCCCTGTGCGCGGAGGTCATCTGCGCGATCAACAGCGCCTGCGTCATGTCGCCCGCCGGCGCGGCTTGCGTCTGCCAGACGGGCTTCGTCGAGCTCAACGGCTTTTGCGTCAACGTGAACGAGTGCGAACAGCCCGACCGGTGTCCGACGGGGTTCGATTGCCATGACACCACCGGCTCGTTCGAGTGCGTGCCGTTCGACCCCGCCTCGTGCCTGCATCAGGGCTGCGGTCCGGACGGCCAATGCATCGGCAGCGGTCCGCGTGGCCCGCATTGCTACTGCGGACCGGGATTGCGGCTTGAGAGCGGCACCTGCGTCGGCATCAACGAATGTGTCGAGGTCCCTGCGGAGTCGTGTGCGCCGTGGCTCGAATGCACCGACTTGCCGACAGGCTGGAGCTGCCAGTGTCCGGCAGGCCAGGTCGATGGTGATGCCAGCTGCTACACGCCCGACTGCTCGACGGCGTGCGGCGTCAACGCCTCATGCGTCGCCGACGACACCTGCGCCTGCGACGCCGGCTACGTCGGCGACGGACTCGTCTGCACTGCGCCTGTCTGCACGACCCCGTGCGGGGCCAACGCCACCTGCGTTGCGGACGACACCTGCGCCTGTGACGCCGGCTTCGCCGGGGACGGCGAGAGCTGCATCCAAAGCTGCACCGAGGGTTTTGTGCCCGACGGCCGCGGTGGCTGCGAGAACCTCAATGAGTGCCTCCGACCCGAGAGCTACTACTGCCCGCCGCTGTCGCACTGTGTCGACGTGATCGGCGCCCACATCTGTGAGTGCGATGCCCATGCCGAGTGGGACGCGGGCCACATGGAGTGCCTCTGCGAAGTGGGTTACGTCGAGGGGGCCGACGGAGGCTGCGTCAATGAGTGAGCCGGCGCTACGACGAGCAGCTCACGCTCAGCTCCGCAGCCCAGTCCGGCGGCGGTTGTGACCACTCGGCGTGGGGCGGCGATGCGTCGAACGGCCTGCGCAGCCGCTCCAGCACCGTGTCGAGGACGGAAAAGTCGCCACGATCGGCCGCCGCGCGGATCACCTCCTCCGCCACCCAGTTGCGCAGGACGAACAGCGGATTGACCGCATCCATCCGCGCCCGCCGATCATCGTCGATGCTGCCCTCGCGACGCAGCCGCGCCCGATACCGCGCGGCCCACGCGTCAAACCGCTCCCGGTCGACGAACCCATCGCGCACCGGGCCGACGGCGCCGTCGATCGTCAAGCGGCTCAGGCTGCGCAGCGTGAGGTGGTAGTCGAGCCGCTCCGCTGACATCTGATCCAGCAGGTCGTTGACCAGCGTGGCGTCGTCTTCCTCCGTGGTCTGCAGCCCCAGCCGGTGGCGCATCCGCTCCGCGTAACGGTCGATGTACGCCGCACGGAAGAGCCCCAGCGCCTCCTGCGCCGCCTCCCTGGCCATCAGCGGCAGCAGCGCGCCGCCCAGGCAGCGCAGGTTCCAGAACGCAACCGCCGGCTGCTGTCCAAAGGCGTAGCGACCCCCGTGGTCCGAGTGGTTGCAGATGTGCGCCGGGTCATACGCGTCGAGAAACCCATATGGGCCGTAATCGAGCGTCAACCCGAGGATCGACATGTTGTCGGTGTTCATCACCCCGTGGCTGAACCCTACCGCCATCCAGTCGGCGACCAGCGTCGCGGTCCGCTCGACCACCGTGGCGTAAAGGCGCTGGTGGCGATCGTCCCGGCCAGCGAGCTCCGGCAGGTGCTCGGCGATGACATGATCGGCCAACGTGCGCAGCTCCTCGGGCCGGTCACGGTGCGCCCAGATCTCGAACGAGCCGAAGCGCAGGAAGCTGGGCGCGACGCGGGTGACCACCGCGGCGGTCTCGATCTCCTCGCGGTAGACCGGCTGCGGGCTGTGGACGAGGGCGAGCGCGCGCGTCGTCGGGACGCCCAGCGCCGCCATCGCCTCGCTCGCCAGATATTCGCGGATGGACGACCGCAACACCGCCCGGCCGTCGCCGCCGCGCGAGTAGGGCGTCGGGCCGGCCCCCTTGAGCTGGAGTTCGTAGGAGACGCCGTCGGCGCCGCGCACCGTGCCGATCAGCATCGCGCGGCCGTCGCCCAGCTGCGGCACCCACGATCCGAACTGGTGCCCGGCATAGCGGCAGGCCACCGGCGCGATACCCTCGGCCGTGGCGTTGCCCGCGAGCAGCGGCAGCCAGCTGTCGTCGAGCGCGGGCAGGGCGAGGTCGGCGGCGAGGGCGTCGTTGCGGTGGCCCCACGAGGGCGCGGCGAGCGGCAGCGGCGTGACGACCGAGGCGAACGGCTCGTCAATGAGGGTGCGGTGAGGGCGGAGGGCGGCGGTCATGCGCGCCGTTTAACAGCGACCGGGGCCGATCGCAGCGCCGAATGCGCTCTCTTCTCTGGCCGTAGAGACGCTCCTTGGAGCGTCTCTTGGGTGGAGGCTTGGCACCGATCGTTGGAGGGAGAGGGCGAGGTTCGCGCGTCGCTGCGCTCCGCGGTTTTCGTGCTCGCGCTTTTCCGTCCGTAGAGACGCTCCTTGGAGCGTCTCTTGGGTGGAGGCTTGGCACCGATCGATGGCGGGAGAGGGCGAGGTACGCGCGTCGCTGCGCTCCGCGGTTTTCGTGCTCGATCTGCTTCGTGGAGGCGTGCTTCAGCACGCCTATGGCTTGAGCTCTCCCGAGTCCGACGTCCCGAGGGGGCGGGCGCGATCCGTCGATTCGTCGATCGTTGCCAAGACTCCGAGCCAGAGACGCTCCAAGGAGCGTCTTTACCGGGGAGAGGGGGAGGGCACACGCACCTTGCCCGGGCGGAGCGCAGCGACGCGCGAGCCCCGAACACTCTCAATGACGATCGCTGCCAAGACTCCGAGCCAGAGACGCTCCAAGGAGCGTCTCTACCGGGGAGAGGAGGATGGCACACGCGCCGCGACCCCCGGCGCCGCCCATTCGCCTTGCGGTCGCCAACGCGCCGACACTACGCTCCGCCCGTTGCCATTCACCTCTTTGCCCCGATGAGCCCGTGCCCAAGATCACCTACCTCCCGGCCCAGGTGACGGTCGACGTCCCGGTCGGCTCCAACCTCCGCGACCCCGGCCTCGCTGCCGGCGTCGAGATCCCCTCCACCTGCGGCGGCGTCGCCTCGTGCGGTCTCTGCAAGGTCAAGATCGTCGCTGGCGCCGAGCATCTCAACGCCATGCCGCCCGACGAGGTGGGCAAGCTGGGCAACGTCTTCTTCATCACCAAGGAGCGGCTCTCCTGTCAGGCGCAGCTCTCGGGCGACGTGACCTGCGAGGTCCCCGACGCCCAGGTCGAGCGTGCCGCCCGCGCACAGAAGGCCAAGGATTTCTATCGCGAGAAACTGGCCGAGCGGTCGCGAGGCAACAAGCCGCGGCGGTAGTCGCGTCGGGTGGAATCGCGGATAGCCCTGACGACGCGACGAGATGATTCCGAGGATATTCGCACCGCGGCGTTGTTTCCGACGCTTGGAATGGCGCCTTGAGTCAGCAATCCGTCAGCCGTTTGTGGGCGCGACCGGAATCATCAATTCGAGCACGGCGCCATGACCGTCGCCATCGATGACCCGCAGCTCGCCGCCGCTGGCACGCGCAATCCGCCGCGCGATGTAGAGGCCGAGTCCGACGCCCTTGTAGGCGCTGGTCTTGCCTTGCCAGAACCGGGCGAACGCCAGCTCCCGATGCTCCGGCGGTATTCCGGGTCCTTGGTCGCATACCCGCAGGGTGCGCGTCGCGGCGTCCGGTCGGCCGGCGATCAGCCGCACGACGCCGCCCTCCGGTGAGAACTTGGCCGCGTTCTCCAGCAGATTGGCCACCACCTGCGCCAGCCGCTCCGGGTCGGCCACCAGCTCGTCCTCCAGCGGTCCCTCCTTGACGAGCGTGATGTGACGCTGCTCGAGCATCGGCGCGACCCCGGGCATCGCCGCGTCCAGCACCGTGTTCCAGACGATCCGTCGCGGCAGCAGCGCCTTGGCGCCGGCCTCCAGCCGTGTCGCCTCGAGCAGGTCGGCGACCAGCCGCTGCATGCGTCCCAGTGCGCGATGCAGATGTGTCACGGCCATCGGTACGACCCGCTCGGCGAGCGGCGTCCCGCTGGTGCGCTCGATCGTCTCCGCGGCATTGCTGATCGCCTGCATCGGGTTCTTGAGCTCGTGGGAGACCATCCCCAGCAGCTCCTCCCGCTCGGCGGCGATCCGCTCCTTTTGGAGGTCGAGTGACTTGCGCTCCGTGACGTCGACATGGGCGCCGCAAGCCCGCAACGGCTTGCCGTCTGCGTCCCGCTCGACGACGCGGCCGCGGTCGAGGATCCAGCGCCACGAGCCATCGTGGGCGAGCAGTCGATGCTCAGCCTGATAATGGTCTGTCGTCCCATCGAGATGTGCCTGCAGCGTTGCCATCACCCAAGGCAGATCATCGGGGTGGACCAGCCGTTCCCACGTCCGCACATGCGGCTCCAGAGCTTCCGGCGGATAGCCCAGCATTTCGCCCCAGCGGCCGCCGAAGCGGACCTCCCCCGTGACGATGTTCCAGTCCCAGAACCCGTCATTGCTGGCGTCGATCAGCAGCCGCAAGGTACGCAGCTCCTCGGCCTCGGCATCGTGCTGCGGTGTCATGGCGCGCTCCCTCCGTTGCTCGATGGTTTGCGGGCGGCGTCGCGGATCGCCCGCGTCAACGTCGCCAGATCGGCCGGTTTTCCGAGCACCGCGCGCACGCCGGGGTGCTCGGCGCGCGACACGTCGCGGGCGCCGCTCAGGACGATCACCGGCAGCGTCGCGAGGCTCGGTCGCCGCGCGATCTCCGACACCAGCTCCGCACCTCCCATGATCGGCATCAGCCAGTCGAGCACCACGACATCAACATCTGCCGGCGCACTCTCCAGCAGCGTCAGCGCGAGGATACCGTTCGCCGCCGTCGTCACCGACATCCCCTCCAGCTCCAGCAGCAGCGCCAGCATGGGACGCAGGTCGTCATCGTCCTCGACGATGAGGACGCGCGTCGGCTTGCTCGCCGAGGGAGTCTCCGCTGCACGCGCGCTCATCGCCGTCGCCCCCTGCCGCGCGGCATCACCGCTCGAGCCAGTTGGGTTGTGCGTTGCCGGTGATCGCCACGCGCGCCTGTGCCAGCGCATCGGCGGCGCCGGCCAGCAGCGACCGCGCCAGGAGCCAGTCGTCGTTGGCGAGCGCCCGCCGCGCACTCTCCAGCGTGATGACCGCCGCCCGCGCCGCGTCGTACTCGAGCCGGCCCGAGCGCTCCTCGGCCTCCTCGGCCAGTCGTGCGCAATCGGCCTGCAAGCTCTCCAGCGCCGTATCGGCCTGTTGACCCGCCATCAGCTGCAGGTCGGCCTGCGCGGCCTCGGTGATGAGCCGGTCGATCTCCGCGGCCCGCTCGCGTCGCTGCGACTCGGCCACCGCGGCCGCCTGTTGCCGAGAGGTCGCCTCGTCCAGCTCCTCGCGCGTCGATACGGCCTCGCGCTCCAGCCGCTCGACCAGCGCCTCCAGTCGCTCCAGCCGCTCGCTCAGCGGGGCGAGGCGATCGGCCTCGGGCTCCTCCGCCCCGGCTGGGATGATCGACATGGCGGCGAGACAGGCCGCGATCAGGGTGTTGCGACGTGTGAGGCTCATGCCCTCACGATGCGTCGTGCGGCCTCAAAGCCCGAGCATCCAGCCCTCGCTCGATCGCAGCTCCTCCGGCGGCTCGGCGATCTGGCCTCGGACGATGAGCATCACCAGCCCCAGGCAGGCCACCAGCGCGTCGAACGCGTCGTCGGCGCCCACACCGGTGCCGCAGCCGTCCTCGAGCAGGCCGCGCACCTCGAACAGGTCCGCCTTGTCGTGGCGTCGCGCCAGCAGCTCCCGCCCCGCGGCGCAGCGCACGGCGTGGTCCCGCTTGCCGCTCAGCTGCAGCCCGAGCAGCCGGGCCATCAGCGCCGGATACAGCTCCGCCACCACGCAGCGGCCGCTCTCCAGCAGCGACGGCAGCGGCC
>Ga0172373_10006209_pt1 | contig 15990 bp, 10 predicted proteins | sample Lak10m_2_FD_114546 | JGI IMG/M metagenome (GOLD analysis project Ga0172373, IMG submission 114546) | Freshwater microbial communities from Kabuno Bay, South-Kivu, Congo - kab_092012_10m | ecosystem: Environmental > Aquatic > Freshwater > Lake | place: Democratic Republic of the Congo...
ATCTCCGATGAGCTTCCAGTGGGTCGTTAACGGTGGCCGAGCTCTTGACGGGTTGAACGTCTCCGGCTCCTCCACGGACACACTGACGCTGCGCAACATCCAGGGGTTCAACTACGGTGATGTCGTGGTGACGATCTCCAACGCCTATGGTTCGGTGAGTTCAACAGCGAAGCTGCAATTGCCTCGCCTCGGCATCAAATCGTTCGCAGGTTTGGTCCTCGAAGCACCGTTGGGATCAAAGGTTCAAATTGAATTCACGGAGACCCTCAATTCGGGCAGATGGACTGTGCTTACGAATGTCGCCATTATCCGGGAGGGTCAAGTTTGGATTGACCTTGATTCGCCTGATCACCCTCTGCGCTTCTATCGCCAAGTTCTTCGCTAGTGGATGGGTAGTAATAGCCCGTGTTATGTCAGATCGAGGTTTCCAAACCAAAGTGGTGTATCCAACATCCTCCTAGAAACCGGTGCTCCAGCGAGGTTTCCTGGTATTCCAGGCGCAGGCGAGGCCTCTTCATTTTAAGGGTCGCTCGATGCGCTTGGACTCTCTGGCGCGCTGCACGTCTAGCTCGCGCACCCGCTGGGATGTTCTTCTCCTCCATCGCATTCTGCATGAGGCTTAGAGCGACCGCACGTGGCCTGCGTTTTCCTGGAGGCCCTTGGGGTCTTAGCGCTCGCACGGAATTCTCCGGATTTGCTGGCTGTGCCGCGTCCCATTGTTATCCGAAAACGGAGGCCTTTTTAGTCACGACCAGGACAGACATGTGTCACAAACATCCGGTTTGAGTGGCCTTGTGCGTTGCTTCCTCCAGATCGTGGAGGGAAAAATGCGGTCGCAGGGGGCAAGAAGGAGGCGCAGTTGGTCCGAATGGCTTAGGTGTTGGACAAGCCCTAGTCCGCGGTCTTGGCGGACGGGAGATCGTTTCCGACCTGCGTGATATTTCTGCGGCACCTGAGGCGAACCTCCGTATCTCCGTACGGATAACCGTATTCTGTGCTGACATACATTTCGGTTCTGCTAGACTGAAGACTGATGAATCAATTGAGTGCAAGATTCACTACTCGAGCTCGTGTCGTGGATTTGCTTGGTCGCGAGCAAATCGCGGACGCACCGACGGCGATGGGCGAGTTGTTCAAGAACGCCGTTGATGCCTTGGCGTCGAAAGTAAAGGTTGAATATTGGCAGAAGGAAAAATGTTTGGCAGTGGCGGACGACGGTTTGGGCATGCGCCCGGACGAAGATCTGTTGGCAAAGTGGCTCGTGTTAGCCACAGATTCGAAACAGCCTGGCGCGGCTCAATCAGCGGACTGGATGAAGTTCGCTTCGGAGGAGCAGCGCCGGAAGATGCGCGACAGTAAAATGTTCGGCCAAAAAGGAATTGGCCGGTTGGCAATGGCACTGCTGGGCACGGGAACCCTTGTTTGGACTCGTTGGGGTGTCGGTGTGGAGGCTCGGCGCACGCTGCTACTTGTGCCATGGAGTGTATTCAGGCATCCAAAACTGACGTTGGATCAGATCGAACTCCCTATACTGCGCCTCGACCGAGCGGCGACTAAAGAGGATGCCATTTCACTCGTAAAGCAGTGTCAGGATTGGGTGATGGCATCTGAATTGGTCCATTCGGATTCGTTCACCCAGTTGCCCCTTCTCACGAGAGATTTGGAAGCAGAATTTCTCCGCTCGCTCGCTGCACCACTTGTATTCGATGAATACCCTGGCACCACATTCTTTGTGTTGAACACGGATGACGTCGTTGTCAATCACTTCGAAGGATGGCTCGGCAAGGATGACATTTTTGGTGACGACGATTCGTTCAGTCCGGAAGGCCCAAAGGCATACCTCGCATTCAACAATCCCTTTGCCGCGAGCGGCCCTCGCCTGAATATCGAGCTCTGGTGCAATGGTAGGCTGTCCAAAGGCAATTCAAGGGACTTCTGGCAAAGGGAGGATTTCTCTGTTGTGGACCACTATGTGCGAGTGACAATCGACAGATCAGGTTTCGCCCGTGGGGTCATTCGGCGGTTCAGCGAAGAGATAGCTTTTGAACAGCAATTGAAGCTGCTGCCATCAAGGGCATCTAGTCCCGGCATTTTGGAAGTTGAGGTGGGGGAGATAGAAGGCGATCAAAGGACTACATCCATGCCTGCCGATTCTTGGTCCCGATACTACAAACGGGCAGAGCGATATGGCGGTTTCTATGTATATCTTGATGACGTTCGCGTTTGCCCATATGGCCGAGATGACGCTGATTTTTTGGGTTTCGAGAAACGGCGTGGCCTCAATGCAGGACGACATTTCTGGTCACACCGCCGCATGTTTGGCGGGGTTTTCTTGAGTCGGGATGGTAACCCAGATTTGACCGAGAAGGCAGGGCGAGAGGGGTTTCAGCAAAATGGTGCTTATCGGGGTCTCGTTCATTATCTCCAAGCTCTTTTCATCGAACTCGCGGATTCGTACTTTGGTTCGAAAGCCAAGCGCCCGGACAAAGAGGCAAAGCGCGAAGAAAAGGCCCGTGTCGAGCGTGAAGTTCGGCAGGAAAAGGAGCGCACAGAGTTCCTGCAGAGGTTTGCTGTGAGCAAGCGGCACCTTGAGGCCGTGGCCAGTGAATTTGAAACACTTTGCACGAAGGTCGAGCAGTCCATCATTTTGGCTGAATCGGGATCGCTAGGAATGCTCATAGACGGCTGCAAGGAAGGGCTTGTGCAACTTCGGCAGTCCTACCAGCGGCTTTGGGACACCATGGTCACTCAGTTCCCCACTGGTTTCTCGCTTTCTGTGGAGGATGCTGAGTCCGTTGATCGTTATTTGCATCGTCGTGTGGAAATTGATCAGGCTGCGCAGCAACGTCTGAAGCACCTCGCCTCACGTCTCGACCGTCTTCCGGTCCAGACAGAAGACAGTTCAGCGCGAAGTTCACGCGTGCGCTCTGAGATCGCACTGAATCGCCTATGGTTGGAGGAGACCCTCCGCAGCAAAGAGAAGGAATTGATCGAGGTAGAAGAACGTGTTCGCTCATCCATCAGAGGCGGCATCAGAGATGATCTAGCCCGAATAGATGAACTCGCCAAAGCCATTCACCAACCGGATGCTCACCTGATGGAAGGTGAGGCGCTGGAAGAAGTGATCGCTCAGCAGACAAGATTCGTACAAGAGAGGCGACTTCCCTATTACGAGGCGGTGAAGACCCAGCTCGTCCAACTTGTAGAAGGTGACGGGGGCATGATCGAAGCCGCAGACTTGAGGGAGGAGCTGCGTGTGATGCGTGAACGGGAACGAAATATGATTGAGCTTGCTCAACTTGGCTTGGTTATGGAGTCCGCCGACCACGACTATCGCTCAATGCTGGTGGATGCGGACAAGGCCATGGATGAGCTGGCTCGTGCGATCCCCGATTCCTCGAAGCAAACCCTCCAAAACCTGCGGGACGCCTTACAGCACATCGACATCCAACTGCAATCCTTTGATCCACTCGTGCGCAGAGTGCGCGGTCGCGTGTCCGAAGTCGGCGGCGAAGAAATTCGTCGGTTCGTCCAAACAGCTTTTGATAAAGTCCGCCGCCCAACCATCACTTTCGAATACACCTCAAACTTCTTACAGGCGGTTTTCGTGGGGGTAAAACGCCCTGTCTTTCTCGGTGCTATCCACAACCTGATCATGAACGCAGGTTATTGGGCCACCAAGTCGAAGCCGCAGGGACGCGTCCGATTCTCAATGACGTCCAGTGGCTTTGTGGTCTCCGATTCGGGTAATGGCGTGCATGAGAGAGATAGGGAACGCCTCTTTGAGCCTGGATTTTCCCGTCGGCCAGCAGGACGCGGTCTTGGCTTATATATTGCACGCTCCTGTTTTCAGACGTTCGGCTATCAATTGGAACTGCTCCCAGCGCCAGCTTCTGGTGCGTTGCAAGGTGCTAACTTTTTAGTCTCACGACCACAATCCACTGACCATGAACTGGACTGAGTTGCAGGATCACATCGCCCAACGATATTGTGGGACTGTCCTCGTGCTTGATGACGAGATTCACAAGTTGTCCGACAAGGGGGAGGTGATTCTCCATCCTCTTTTTCTCGAGACCAAAGCAGGCTTTGAGGCTGAAGGTATGCTCTGCGACCTGCGCCAGATTGGTGACGATTTTGATGACAACACAAAGGTAGAGCTGATTGAGCAGCAACTCAGCCGTTGTGACACGGTCGTGCTCGACTGGTATCTCGGGACGGGCAGAGACAGAAGAGGGGATTCGAGCAATGCAATTCGGGTTCTGAAGAAAATGGCGAGCCTCGGCGGGTTTCGATTCGCTGTCATTCACTCCAAAGAGAGGGACGAGGCGATTGTTGATAAGCTCAAATCTACATTTGAATCCAAGTTTGACGTCGTAACCCCTAACGTCGCGCCTCTAGTGGCCGATAGCGACTCCACTCAGGTCATCAGTGAAGACGAGCCCTCTGAAACATTAGTTGAATCACAAACCGCTCCGGCTGCGTATCCCACGACCTATCGTTTAGAACATGCTTTGTATGTGAGTATTGTTGGCAAGGAACGGAGTCCTTTGTCCTTCGTTGACATGCCGTCGTGTTTTCGGAGCGGACTCAAATCGGCATATCCTGATCATCTCCATTGGGTGGGGTTTGATTTTGCTTCTCGCGTTAGGGAATTGTTGCCACAGCTCCTCGAGTCGCTCCCCAAGGGCACCGACATTGCTTTGATTTTTCAAGCTTTGCTTCAAGGAGATGGAGAACTTGGAGACTCTTTGGCAGAAGCATTTGCTGAAGAAATTGCTGAAATGCTACGTGGCAAGCCTTTGCTGGCCTCGACTGACAAGACACTAATTGAGCGAGTAATCGGAGGATCGAAAACAACGCCCCACGGGCAGTTGAAATCCACCACGGCTGATTTCATTCACGCACTCGAGCCTTCAGAACACAATCACTCAGCGTTTGAGGAGCTGTTTGGATCTGTGGTAGCGGCAACTGGCGAGGATAAGAAAAAGGCGGCGTTGCGGTGTTTATGTGAATCTATCTCTAACTCTCTAGCAGGCTCGACACAAGGATTGCAAATTGTGGCGGCCCATGAAGGTTATGCTTCTCTGCGAGAGCATTTTCAAACTAAGAGTCATCCATCTAGGCTTTACCCTGGGGTCGTTCTTCGTGCCAGCAATCCATCAAACAGAGCTGGTAAGCAAGAGTGGCTCCTTTGCCTGAGTCCAGCTTGTGATTGCGCTCGTGGAGACGACAAAAAGGATTATCTTTTTGTGAAAGGAAAAACGGTAGTTGATGTCGAGCGAGATTCCGAAACTTCTGTGCATACATGCATCGCCACAGACGGCTCCTACAAACACGTCCAATGGTCGAGCAAGTGGTTTATCACCATGAAGACGAAGCCATCGGTGGTGGATGGCTACACCTTCCACACTCGGTTGCGTGATGATTTTGTCCGACTTTTGACTCAGAAAGTCTTCGGCTGGCAGTCACGTGCGGGCGTGAATTCCTCTGAATACCTCCGGATCATGCGAAACCGGCCATGAAGAAACCTACTGCTATTGATTTGTTTAGCGGTTGCGGCGGCCTCACTGAAGGGCTTGTCCAAGCGGGTTTTCGCGTCGTCGCTGGTGCTGAAATACGTCCTGAGGCTCGTGCTGCCTACCATGCCAATCACCCTACGGTCAGCCTTTTTGAAGATGTGAAAGAGGTGACTTTGTCCAGCATTCAAGCACTACACGAATTGGAACAGGGTCAATTGGACCTACTCGCTGCCTGCCCCCCCTGTCAGGGCTTTTCTTCGTTGCGCACAAAAAACCACACACATCCAGCACGTGATCAGCGCAACAATTTGATCTTCGAAGTTCTCCGTATCGTGGGCGAACTTCTACCCAAAGCCATCCTGATAGAAAACGTGCCAGGACTGCTCACGAATTGGCGCATTGATGACTTTCGCCGGGCGCTCAAAAAGCTTGGTTACAAAACTAACCAAGGAGTTCTCGATGCGGCAGACTTTGGCGTTCCCCAAAGGAGACGAAGGATGATCTTCATCGGGCTGTTGGGTGAAGTAGAGCCACCATTACCTGAGGCCACTCATATCGTCCCCCTTACCGTCCGGGATGTATTGGAGCAGCTGCCGAGCTGGGACGCGAACGATGCACCTCTGTTGCACCGGATGCGCCAACGATTTTCGCCGGAGGTTCAAAATCGGATAAACTGCATTCCCAAGAATGGTGGTAGCAGGCGACACCTTGGAGTTGAAGCTCAACTCGATTGCCACAAACGACAGGAGGGATTCAATGATGTTTACGGCCGGTTGAGTTGGGATAAAGTGTCCGTGACCATCACGCGCTCCTGCCACAATCCCTCTAAGGGCCGCTACCTCCACCCCGAGGAGAACCGAGCCCTCACGCTCTATGAAGCCATGTTGCTGCAAGGGTTTCCATCTAACTATTTTCTGCCCGCTAATGGTGGGATAGAGAAGACTGCATCGCTAATAGGTGAAGCCTTCCCCCCACCCTTCGCATGTGCGCAGGCTAGGCACATCAGACGGTTATTGAGAGGTAGGCATTAACGTTTCCAAAAAATGTCTGGAGCGTGCTCGCGAGGGGCGGTCCTCTCTGCCGGGATCAGTAGGGGCATTTGTGAGGCGTACGGTTATTCGTCTCTCAGATCCGGGAGTTTGAGTGCGACGAGCATGGCGGGGATGAAGAGGAAACTGACGCAGAGCAGGGTGGTTCGGAGGTCGCCCACGGGAGAAATGAGGCCGAAGAAAACTGTGCCCATGGCGGCGAAGATCCGGCCGATGTTGTAGCAGAAGCCAGCGCCGGTGGTGCGGAGCAAGGTGGGGAACAGCGGTGGCAGGTACATCGTGAAGAGACCGAAGACTCCGGAGAAAAAGCCGATGCATGGGATCAGGTTCAGGAGTTCGGCGTGGGTGCGTATCGAAGAATAGGTGTAGCACATGGTGAGGAAGAACCCGAGGCACATGAGGGCGATGGAGCGTCGGTAGCCGAGTCGACGGGCCAGGAATGCAGCGAAGAAGTTGCCGAGGATGGACGCGCCGATGACGATGGCGAAGGCTTTACTGGCGAGTTCGGTGAGTTGGGCGGGGCTCCAGGACTTGACTTCGGGCAATCCTCGGAGGTGTTGAAGGTGCCAGAACATGAAGGCCCACCAAGCGGTGAGCGAGGTTGCGCAGACGGCGATCACGAGCAACGTGGTGGTGCGGACTTTGCCGCGAAACAGATCGGTGATACCCGGGGGGGCTTCCTTGGCTTCGCGCTTGGCTTTGGTCCACTCTTCGGGCTCGGGGACGTGGCGTCGGATCCAGAACACGAGCAACGCGGGGAGGATGCCGACGAGGAAGACGTAACGCTCGTGGCCGGCCATGATGTAGGTGGTGACGGTGGCCAGGAGTACGCCGAGGTTGACGCCGGTTTGGAGAATTGCGGCGATCCAGCCGCGCCAGCGTTTTGGCCAGGTTTCGGAGAGCAGAGCAGAGCCCACGGCCCATTCACCTCCGATGCCGAGAGCGGCGATGAATCGGAAGATGAGCAACTGCCACCAGGTTTGGGCGACGGATGAGAGGCCGGTAAAGACGGCGTAGGTAAGGATGGTGAGGCTGAGCGCGCGACTACGCCCGAGTTTGTCGCCGAGTCGACCGAAGAATGCACCACCGAGTGCCCAACCGATGAGGAACGAGGCTTGGATCCAGGAACTTTTTTCTTTGACGATGGGATCGGTTGCGGAAGCGGCGTGCACCAGCGACGCGATGAAGGGCGCGGCGACGATGGTGTAGAGGTGCATGTCGAGACCATCGAAGAGCCAACCTAGCCATGCGGCGATCCCGGACTTCCATTGATAGGAGCTGATGGATTTGAGCCCTGAGGCGGATGGATCTGGGCGCGACGGCTCCGAGGGTGAAGCCGCTGATGGCGGAGTATGGGACATGGGAGGGATCTTAGTCAGGGGCACTGTGGGGGGCAATCAGACTTTTGATTTTAGACCGAGGAAAGAGGGCTGTTTCCAAGACTTGAAGCGAGATGCGGTGGCTTGCAGAGTTCGGTTGGAGGTTCGTCGTGGCGTCCCAAGGCATAGGCGTGCGGCATTCATGCCGCCTCGGTGTGAGAAATTCGAGGGCTGTTCGAGGGGGGGGGGACGCGTTGGGTTGGAGGACGTTGAAGCGGCGTGAACGCCGCGGTCCTGGCGTTGGCAGGGGAGAGGCGGTCTATCCCCCAAAAGGGTGAACAGTAATCAGTTGCAATCTGTCTACGTTGGGTGTGTGGTGGAGTCGGTTCAGGTGAGAAGATTCAAACCACACCTGTCGGTTTGAAACTATGCGCGCACTTAGTGAACAAAAGCCGTCTTTGGAAGGTTCCAAAGCGTTTCAGAGTATCCCTACGTTCGGTCAACTTTTATGCGCCAAGCTAAAAGTGGCTGAGACCCGTTTTGGACGAGTGATCCTGACGCGGTGTGCGTATCCCCATGCCTTACCCGTCCTTTGGTTGGCATTGTTGGTGGCGACGCCTGGCAGTGAGGTTTTGCGCACCTTCATCACCCGGATTGCGTCCGCCACGACTCCGAGCGATTTGGACCAGGAATTCGACATCTACATGAGCAACCTGCGATTTCGGCAGCCTCGAATCCTGCGATCCCTCAAGCTGCGCATCTCGGGCACGCGGCTGCAACGGTTACGGGCGTTGGTCTATGGCGAGTCCGGCAAGCGGACATCAGGCTGACCCTTGAGGGCCGGGTTCTGCGATGGGAGGGGGTGACATGGGCTTTCGACGGAGGTTGGGAGCCGCCGTGTGAGGGCACACGGCCTACAGCCGGGGGGGCGTGGTCGACAGGGGGGGGGCAGGCACGCTGTGCGAGCCTCACATTTTTAAGCTAGGTGGGAGGCTCGGGGTGGGTGTGGTTTTTGGTGGAGTGCGTGCGGAGGGCGACCCAGGAGAGGCCGATCAAGCAGAGGGTGTAGATGATGGCGTTGGGAGTTCGGGCGGTCCAGGGTTCCCAGGGCCAAGGAAAGCGAAAGAAGGCGAAATTCAGTCCGAAGTAGAGCCAGGCGGCGATTGCGAGGCAAGGGCGAGCAAACCCTTCTGCGGTGTCGATGGATCGGCTCTGCACCTTCGCCGTGATGCGGAGGGCAGCCCAGGAGGTGGGCAGCATGGGGAGGACGAGATAGAGGCAGGCCCCGAGAGCGGTGGAGGCGGTGTGACTTTCCAAAGCCAGTTGGCGAAAGGTCTTTCCGGCGATGGGCAACGCGGTGATCGGTAGCATGATCCAGAACGGCCAATAACGACCGCGGAGCACCATGATTAGGGGTAAGAAGGCGAGCAGAATGCCGAAGTCGTAGAGAGTCGATGCGAAGTCGATCGAGGAAAACTCCTCCAGGACCAGCAGTGTGGTATGAACGACGAGTGTGGCGAGTTCGAGAGCCAGAGTGGTTTGGAGAGTGGAGGCGTTGGGCGGTGAGTTGGGGTCGGTGGATGGCTCGCTCGGCGTGATGAGGTTTCGATTGAACCACAGGCCGAGACCGACCGCTGCGCCCATCGTGGCGCCGAAGGTGGTTTCCATGAAGTTCCACCAATTGATCACGGAATCGATTTGCTTCCACGGTTCGTGTTGGAACGTGGGGAGATTCCACGCATGGAACGCTTGTAGACTCTGACCGAGAGGGAAACCGACAGCCCCTCCGAGCATGGCCCAGGCGCCGAGACGCCACGCGAGGCGATCGCCACGGACGAAGCGTGTATAGGCGAGAAGGCCGACCAGTGCGAAGAGCAGGCCGCCCCAGACCTCGCGTCGGGGTTTGAGCGTGGCGGTGGGCTCCCATCGCCAGTCGTCGGAGAAGTAGATCGAGGGGAGGACTCTTTGGGCGGGGTTGTAGGGTTCGTTTAGGGTTTGGATACCGATCCAGCACAACCCGAGCAGCGAGAGATAGAGACCGATGAATTCGCGGGTGCGGTAGCGTATACCGCCGAGGCCGAGGCCGAGGAAGGTGCCGAAGAACCCGATCCAGAGAGCCCCTTTGATGGAGAGCCCGAGCATTCCCCAGCGCAGAGCGGCCCAGTTTCCGACCAGTTCGCGGTCGTGGGTGAGCCCAACCGTTTGGCCGTAGGTCATGGAGCCACCGATGCCGATGGCGATGGTACCGATGGCCACGGCTTTAGCGGTGGCGAGCGGGTTTGCTTTTGGGGCAAGGAGGATTGTAGCGGTGAGGCTGACGAGCAAACCGGCGATCATTGCGCCGGTTTCGTGGCCGTACTGGCCGCGGATCCCCCAGCCTAGCCCTCCGGCCATAGCACAGAAGAGGGCCACTTGCCACCAGCCCGCTGGGGTGCTTGGTGTGGGTGTGGGTGCGGATCGGGTGGTGTTCATGGATCCTTGGGAGCGGGGGCGGAGGTTTCACCCACGGAGCGGATCGTCAGCGGTTCGGTATGGGCGGTGAGTTAGGCTTCGTGTTCGGAGGAAAGTGTGGGGGCGGTGATCCATTGAGCGGCAGCAAAAACCGCCGCCATGAGCGCGTAGCCGATGGCCCATTCCCACGCTGGGATGAGGGAGATGGCGGTATCGCCGGGTGTAAACTTGTAACTGTGCATCAGCCCTGTAGCGGAGAGAAATGCCCCGATCATGGACCAGACGGCAGCGCGCATGAACTGACGTTCGATGATGGCGACGGTGAGGGCGGCCAGGATCATCGCGGTGAAGATGAAGCCCTGTTCGAGGGCGAACGCGCCATGAATCCAAGTATCGGAGGCGGCGAATTTCGGGATGAGATCGGCGGCGAAGGCGGGGCCGCCTGGGGTGCCGTAGCCGGCGGCGCGCAGCGCATTTTTGGCGAGCATAGCACCCCAGGCACCAACGCCGGCAAGAATTCCGATAACGGCTGCGGGGGCATGTTGTTTTGGGGTGGCCTGGAAGGCTTGGGCGGTGATGACGATGCCGATCCAGAGCACGATGGCCATACCTGCCTCGACGGGGATGGCCCAAGCGACATGGGCGAGGGTTCCGGTGAAGCAGACGAGGGTTGCGAAAACGGCGTTGAGCACGGAGTAGCCGGCGCGAGCGCCCATGGCTTTCCAGCCTGGATGCCCGATGTAGATGGTGGTGGGAAAGCACGAGCCGAATAAGGCGGCTGCCATACTTCCGAGGCCGTTGACGGCGAGGGAAGGTCGGGTTGGGAACGCGTCGCCAGCGGCTTCGGCAGACTCGATGTTCTGGAGGGAGCCGATAATATTGAACAACCCCATGGGTAAGATCACGGAGAGGTAGGGCACCCATTGGCCATTGCCGAGTGCTTGGGCGAGGTCACCGAGCACGGGGATCGGGGGATAGAAGCCGGCCCCTGTGGGGGTTGGCCCGACGGGTGCAATACCAGTCAACCAGGACAAGAGCGTGCCCACGGTGACGGCGATGAGTCCACCCGGGATACCGCCACGAAAGCGAACTCGACCGAAGTAAACGAGGAGGACGATGGCTAGGGTGGTGAACCCGACGATAGGCCGTGCGAAGGTGCGGAACATGAAACCCAAGGCGATGAAACCGAGGGCGATGCCGGAGAGTGTTGACAGCAGAGCCGCGCGCGGGGTGGCTTTGCGGATCGGTTCGACGACGAAGGCTCCTATGAGTTCGAGCACGCCCGATCCCAAGCATGCGATCAACCCCATCTGCCAAGCGACGCGTGCTGGGTCGGGTGCTCCTTGAGCGACGGCGATCAGCTTTGCCGGCAGCATGACGAGGAAGATGTGACCGAAGAGAGAGACGGTGTTGATGCCGTAGGGCAGCGCGCAGACATCGGATCTTCCGGTCCGTTTACCGAGTTCCCGTGCCTGCCATGCGTAGAACAGGTTCCCGACCACCAACGAGACGGCCGCCGCTGGGAGCACCCGGCCGTAGAGCAGGTCGCTCGACATGCCGATCACGTTTCGGCACAGGCCGTCGATCAGCAGGAGCTGGATGAGATTATCGAGAGCCAGTCCGAAGAAGCCATCGACATCCCCGCGGACGAACCAGCGCATAGTGCGGGCTATTTCGAGTCGGTGAGCAGGGAGTTGAGCTTGGCTTCGATGGCCTCGGCCCAGATTTCGTAACCCTTGGTGGAAAGGTGGAGGTAATCGGGCATGATGTCGGCGGGGAGGATGCCGTCGGGGTTTAAGAACCGGTGACCGATGTCGAGAAAGTGAACGTTTTTGCCGTCGTCGAGTTTGGCGATGACCTGGTTGATTTGGGTTAACTTACCACGTTGGGGATTAAAATTTTCGCCGCGTGGAAAGATTCCGAGCAAGAGAATCTTGGTTTGGGGCAGGCGTTCGCGGAGTTTGGCGACGATGGCGGCGATGCCGTCAGCGATTTGGCCTGGGGTATTGTCTTCGCCATTGGAGTTATTGGTGCCGATCATGACTACGGCGGCTTTGGGTTTGGCGTTGTCGATGGGCGCGTTGATGAGCCGCCACAGGACATGTTGGGTGCGATCGCCGCCGATGCCGAGGTTGACGGCTTTGTGCTTGACGAAGGACTTGGCCCAGACGTCTTTGGCACCGTTACCTTCCCAGCCTTGGGTGATGGAGTCGCCGATAAAGAGCAGTTGGGTGTCCTGGTTTTCCTTGAGACGCTCGTCGAGCAGGCGGGCTCGATCTTTCCAACCTTGGTCGGTGCGGGGGGCGGGTTTCGTGGCGGAGTGAAGGAAGCCTTGGGCCTGTGCGGCGGATAGCGTTGCGGCGGCGAGGAGGACCGCGAGGGTTGAGCGGATCGATGTGGTGATCATGTCGGAGCTTGTGCTCGCGCGGTTCGGGCGGACAAGAAAAAAGCGGTTGAAAATGCGGTCGACAAGGATTCCGACGGTTCCTGGGCTTGAGGCTTGGGGAGGAGGTTCTAACGCGAAGGTGCTGAGTTGGGGGGGGAGTGCAGAGGGAGGAAGAGGTGCCGATTTGACTTCTGAGGTTGCGGCGAGTTACAACCGTTACATAAGGTGTGCGCGAGGAATTATTATGGCTGAAAGCATTGTTGTGAGTCTCCGGCTACCTGCCGAAATCGGTAAAAGTCTTAAGCGCCTTGCTCGCAGGCTGGATCGGTCGACCGCTGAGACTGCAGCGCGTCTCGTGGATGAGGGTCTACGACGTTCGGAATTTGCCTTGATCGAATTCCGCGACACTGCGGAGGGGCGGCAGGCTTATATTCAGGGGACTCGGCTTGCCGTCTGGCAGGTGGTGGCGATTGCGCGTGCGTACGAGGGGGACAGCCAGCAGACCGCCGAGCACTTGGAGTGGCCGGTGTTCAAAGTGACGGCGGCTTTGAACTACGCCGAAGCCTTTTCCGGCGAAATCCAGCAGGCCATTGAGGACAATCAATCGTTCGATTTTAAGAAGCTGTCTCGGGTGCTGCCAGCGCTTGAGAGTGTGCAAGTTCCTGCGCGTGTGCTCAAGGGGCGTTAAAATGCTTCGACTCCTGCTGGATGAACACATCTCGCCTCAGGTCGCTGTGCAAGCCTCAAGGCGCTGCAAAGGCATGGACATTGTGGCCATCTCGAAATGGTATGGAGGGGTGTTTCTCGGTACTCCCGATCCTGAGATCCTCATAGAGGCGGCGAAGGAAGGGCGAACCCTTGTTACCTACGACCAGCGAACGATGGGACTTCATCTGGCTTCTCTCACGCAACACGGGGTGGATCATGGCGGTGTGGTATTTGTCAGCGAGCGGACGATTCCTGCGCGTGACATCGGCTCTCTCGTTCGCGCCCTGCACTGGTTGTGGGAAACACAGAGGGATCAGCTATGGACGAATCGTGCCGTGTTTCTCGCGTCGCCACCGGATCGCGACTGAGGCGTGTTGCGACCAGGTTTAAGGGATGACGACGCGGAAGAAGGTCGATGGCAGCGGTGGGTTGTTGGGGATTATGACTGCCTCGGAGCTGGCGGTGGCGACGAGGGTGCGTAGGACGGTCCAACTGATGAGGTCGGTCGAGGATTCCAAGCGGTAGGTGATCCCGAGGCGTGTGTTCTGAAGCCGTATGTCGAAACTGCCGATGGGCGAGCTTTGTCTGATGGAAAGGCTGGGGCGTTGGGGGCCGCTCTCTGGGAGCTGGATGGCATTGAGTGTCGTCCGGATAGCTTCGCTGGTGTAGGCGGTTTGGAGGTCGATGGGTTGGACTCGGCCTTGGGCTAGGTTGTTGAGGTCGCTGGGGGTTCTTCCATTCGCGAGTATTTGGACTCGGCTCACCTCGGAGGCCAGGGCGGAGGGGGAGTTCGTAGGGGAGTTGAGACTGTCGATGGTCCGATTCAGCTCGCCGATGACACCTGCTGCAGTTGCCGCGATTTGGGGTGGGAGCGTTAGGTTCAGACTTTTCGCGCCATCGTTGATTAGTTCAGTGATTACCTTGGAGTCGGTGAACGTGTTCGTGGTGCCGTTGGCCAGTCGTAGGGCGAGCACGGTGTTGAGTGCGAGGGCGGCGGATGCGGTGGTTTGAACGGGGTTTGTCATGAGTAGTGCGGATCCGTTCACGATGAGGGTTTGGACCTGTGCGTTTGCTTTGAGGAAAGCGATTGCTTTGGAGTCGTTCGTCGAAGCGGCAGCGAATGGATCGTAGTCGAGCAGACGAAGGGAGGGGTCGATGCTGAGCGCAGTGCGGAGGAGGTCCTGGGCGGTTGTTTCGGTGGTCTCGGGTTTGGCTTTGAGAAGGGCCGTGAGCAGCGTGGTAACGGGGCTGATGACTCCTGAGTTGGCTGGAGCCAGAAGTGGGGTTGTTAATGGAAGACCGGTTGATCGATCGGTTCCTCCGACCAGGACTAGGGAACCTTCGGTGCCATCGATTCGGCCGTTCCGATTAGCATCGACTCGGGTTGCAGACACGGGGAGAGAGAACTTGCCTGTCAAATCGGTGATCGTGGAGGGTTCGTCGGTGTCGAGTTTTTGGTTGTTGTTGAGATCCAGAAAGACGGTTGCATCCGCGACGTAACCATCGAAACCGATGCCTTTGAGTGTGGTGACGGAGTCCAGAATGAGAAGCGTGCCTTCTTGGATGGTGACGCGGTAGTTGGATAATCGATTTTGCGGGTCCGCCCACTGCGCGGTGATCGGGTAGGAGCCAGGTGGGCTGAGGGTTGTTGCCGAGGTTGCATAGACCGCACGGAGATCATCGCCAGCTGCTATGCCTGTGATGATGCCGGTCAGCGTTGGATTCGGCTCGTCGCCGAAACGCGTCAGATTCGCTACGGCCAGCGTGAGTGATGCTGGTTCGATTTGAAATGGGACCGAGGCTGAGGCGGTTGAGAAATTGGCGGTGTCGGTGGGGGTGAAGGTGACGGACAGCGTGTGGGTCCCGGCGTCGAGTTGGGTTCCGGCGGCGGGCGAGTAGACGAAGGAGCCGGGGGTGTTGGCGGTGGCGTTGAGTTGAGCGGCGGTGAGTTGGGCGCCGTAGGTGATGGTGGCGGGGGTGGGCCAGGAGAGAGTGGGTGAGGCTTTGGTGACGATGATCGAAGTGGAAGCGGAGGCGGTTGAGAAATTGGCGGTGTCGGTGGGGGTGAAGGTGACGGACAGCACGCGGGTGCCGACGTCGAGTTGGGTTCCGGTGGCGGGCGAATAGACGAAGGAGCCGGGGGTGTTGGCGGTGGCGTTGAGCTGAGCGGCGCTGAGTTGGGTGCCGTAGGTGATGGTGGCGGGGGCGGGCCAGGAGAGAGTGGGCGAGGCTTTGGTGACGATGATGGAGGTGGAGGCGGAGGCGGTGGAGAAGTTGGCGGTGTCGGTGGGGGTGAAGGCCACGGACAGCGTGTGGGTGCCGGCGTCGAGTTGGGTTCCGGCGGCGGGCGAGTAGACGAAGGTGCCGGGGGTGTTGGCGGTGGCGTTGAGTTGAGCGGCTGTGAGTTGGGTGCCGTAGGTGATGGTGGCGGGGGCGGGCCAGGAGAGACTGGGCGTGGCTTTGGCGACGGTGATGGAGTTCGAGGTGGAGGCGGGTGAGAAATTGGCGGTGTCGGTGGGGGTGAAGGTGACGGACAGCGTGTGGGTCCCGGCGTCGAG
>Ga0172373_10006211_pt1 | contig 15989 bp, 13 predicted proteins | sample Lak10m_2_FD_114546 | JGI IMG/M metagenome (GOLD analysis project Ga0172373, IMG submission 114546) | Freshwater microbial communities from Kabuno Bay, South-Kivu, Congo - kab_092012_10m | ecosystem: Environmental > Aquatic > Freshwater > Lake | place: Democratic Republic of the Congo...
AACAATGTTTGAACTGCATCTGACATCAGGGTTCCTTTTTTAGTACAAGGACACCCATTTCACAAACCGTGAAATGGGAAACATGCCATCCCACGGATGGTCATGAATCGACATCTTACCGAATTCCGTAATGCGATCAATGCCGTTTCTCGCGGCAAGTTCGGCTAAGCTAAATTTTCGATCAGGGCTAGCAAGCATTCCCATGGTTTGATGTTCGTGACGAATGGTAGCAAGAATTGGCTCTATTGCAGGCACTTTATGAATGTATAAGACGCGAAAGTAGCACGCTGATTCAAACGTACTGCTGGACTTAACCACGACCGTCCATTCGGTTCCTTTTGATTGAATCACTCGTGCACCGGAAAAGAGATTGCTTGCACGTAGCGAGGCAATTTCCATTGCTTTTTTTGGTGTCACTGCACCCTTGGGAAGACGGGCCAATACGCGGTCCATCCCACCGGCAATTTGCGCGGCAAACGTTTCTGCAGAAATCGGTCCGCCCTCTTCAAAGAAAATTGTATGGGGCGAATTACACCCTTGCTGTTCGAAAACGGAAGCATCCATGGCGATTCGAAATGCGATATCCTCTGAATTTTCGGTAGTTAATCCGTTCCTGGTAATGACTCCAAAGGAGTATTTTGGCCCAAAAATGACGTCATCCGTAAAATACCGCTTTTCGAGTTTCATGACGGATTCGACTGCTTCTCGCCCGCCCCAAGCGACCCGAACGTCGGCGTTGTGGGACAATTGTGTGTGCCCTGCTACATCATCACGATCACAATAGACAAACGACACGAGGTCTCCGATTTGCTTACCGGATAGTTCACCTTGGTCAGTTGAGATTGAAACTGATTCCAAGTCCGCAATCATCGCGGGAAGAATCAATCCATTTTCACGGGGGAGTTTCACGATGCTCGCATTTTTAGAAATAAGCGCTTGGATAATCGATATCATCCCCAGAACCGGAACATTGCCGGCCAGCCAATGAACGACGATGCCTTTTGGTTCCCCTTTCAGTAGCTTCCCCACCATTTCATCAGGCAAAAACTGATCTAGGAATTCGACGGGACGCCCTAAATTTGCGGCCAGCAAATTTTGCAGGTTATGCTGCTTTAAAAAATTGACCAAGAATGTAACGCCAAATGCTGAATAATTACGCAAAAATGGGTTACCCGGCGAGGTCCACGCCTTGGACACGGCATCAAAAAAGCGAAGAATATCGAGAATGGGAAATCGTCTGAATTCTCCTACTGCACGGTGAAGATCGGCTACCGTTGGTCCCAGGTCTTGAATGGGCGAAAACTCGGCGAGAAGCGAGTCTGTTAGACTATGGGGGGCGGTTGAAAAATCACGAGATAGCCGAGGAATTTTGCGCATTAGACCAATTTGAATGTGTCGGCAATAAATGATTCAAGTTGAGCTTGGGTGGGGTGTACCGGATTGGAGCGGAATGTAATGTCTTTAATGGCCCCGGCTGCGATAATGCTGCGGTCGGCAATGAGTTTTAGCCTGACATCTGCCGGAATTTGGAGGCCGGCCTGATTAATCAAGATCGTCCATTGGGCAATCATTGCGTCGGCTGTGGGGTAGCCGCATGCGTGGGCAATGGTGTCATAGCCGGTTGAACCCAAGCTCCGATTAAAGGCGATTACCGGAACGAGCAAGTTGGTGTTGGCGATGCCATGGCTTACCGAATATCCCGATAATTGGTGGGCAATTGCGTGGGTCAAGCCGACTGAGCAATGATTTTGAACGATTCCTGCAAGGTATGAACCATAACAAAGATCATCTAGGATCTGTGGAGACAGGGTCCGTTTCGCGATCACGGCGGTGAGCCCAGAGATCAAGCGTCGAATCGCACTTTCGGCATAGGTGGTCATTAATGGATTTTCGATGCGGGAAACAGCACCTTCCACAGCGTGGGTTAGGGCATCAAAGCCGCAACTGGCGAGTGTTGCCAGCGGCAAATTGCGACCCAACGACGAATCCAAAATCACCGTATGAGGTAAAAGGTCATGTGATACCAAGATGGACTTTTGGGTTGCATGGATATCGGTAAAGGTAGCGGCGGAGCTGGCTTCGGACCCAGATCCAAACGTGGTGGGAACTGCGATGAATTGGATGCCTGAGCTAAAGGGGGGTAACGAAAATGGCACCATGAATTCGGCAAGCGACCGGCCGGGATTTTCGTAGAGTGCCCAGGCCAATTTGGCGATATCTAAGGTTGATCCGCCGCCTATCGCGATGATCGTACGTGGTGCCACCGCTCGGAGGGTGTTTGCCAATTGCTGGATGCCGGATAAGGTCGGTTCTCCAGTTGGGCGACTTGCAATGGTGACGGAATTACCTAGCCATCCCTTTAATTGGGATTCGATTTCTTTGCTATATGCGCTAGAGCCGATAATCGCGACGGCCGAACCTGTAACCAACTGAGCAACGGTTGCCAGTGAGCCTTCACCCCAAAATACGGTTGCCGGTGTGCGTATCGCATTGCCACGTATAGTGGTACGCGAGGGAGATTGTGCTGGAGTGGGTTCGGAAGTAGATATAGCTTCCGGTGCTGGCACACTTGCTGCTGCCATCGCGGGTTCGAATGTGACCGGTGCTGTTTCTCCGCGATGTCTGGAAATAATACGCACGATGTCCCCCACACTGTTCATCGACATCACGTCGTCGATCGAAAAGTTGAGCCCAAAATCTTCTTCTAGTTTGGCAACCAATTGAATTTGTCCAATGGAGTCCCAGGTGGGTAAATCGCCAGGGCCGACTTTGTCGGTTATCTCTGACACGGGGGTCAATAACGTTGCGGCGATTGTGTCGTAAATTTGCGCTCTAGTGCTCATGAAAAGCTCCCAAAAATATGAAAAGTTGGCGTTAGGAGAATTTGGTCGTTAATCTACTTGGAATTCATCGAATTCCATAAAAATTCCCCAACCTCTCAATTGTCTTGTAATCCCGGGTTCTAAGTCAAATTCTGGATTCACTATTTTTTGGGTCGAAAGATTATAAACGTGAATATGGCGCGGGATTGCGTTGCTATGAACCGCCATTGTAAAGATAATCGTGGGAGACTGGTGCGTCAGTGTTGCAAGTTCGTTTTCCGAAACGGTCGGCAAAAAAAGTACATTGGCTTGACCAGCGATGCGAGATCGAATTTCAGATTGAAAATCGGTGGTTTGGATAAACTCTTGGGGGAGGTCGGTTATATCGTTACGCTTTAGTACTCGCGCGGGGTTCCCCATTGCAAATGCGTTATCTGGGAGGTCCTGAATCACCAAGGATTGCGCGGAGACCAGACACCCATGACCGATGTTGACACCTGCAATAATTGTGCCTGGTCCAAACCAATTTTGATTTCCGATCCGAACCGGAATTTTTTTGTAACGACTCCCTTTTTGAAACCATGTTTGACTATAGTTATGGGAAAAGATGCCCCCCATCGGCGGAGTACCGACCTGGTTACCCAAGACAACGTTGCCGGAACAATCAATATATGTCTTGACCGCGATATAGCAGTTATTTCCCATTGAAAGTAATCCATCCCCATTGACCACAACCCCACTTCCAAAATTGCAGTGGTTCCCGACTATCAATCGACCAACGTGAATTGAGTTTCCGTGCCCGATTTCGACGTTATGCCCGATTATAATTTGAGAATAATCACTGCATTTAATATAACTGAATAAGCCTATTGAAAAATTTCGACCAATATTAGCGCCCAGGAATCGGTAGACAGCGGCCTTAAATCGCGGACTAGGAACGAGCGACACTACGATCAAAAAAAACCACTTCATTTGATTTCAACAAGCTCCATTAAATGGCCGCGGGGACAATCGGTACTGACATAAAAAAATGAAATGAGGCGTTGGTCGTGGCCTGCGCCAGGGGTCGGCGGCACAATGACTCTGCATGCTTTGTCTCGACTGATTTCAGCTAACGCCAGCTTTATATCAGGTACAGAAAAACAGAGATGGTGGAGTCCTCCTGATTTAGCTAAAAATGAATGCACAGGAGAATCTTCCGAGATCGGCTCGATTAACTCAATTTGAATGTCTTGGCTATGGCTACTCGAAAGAAATGCAACTCGAACACGTTGGATCGGGTCAACGTGGATAGGGGTGACCTGAGTCATTCCGTATCGTCGCTTGAAACTTTCCAAGCTAGTTTCAATTTTTGTGACGACGAAGCCAATATGATGTAATTTAATTTGAAAACCCTCAGCAGTCTCAGTTAAGCTTCTTTGGAAGAATTTTTAGTAAGTTGGATATTAAATTAAGGAAATCATCATGACAACAGAAACAATGGTCCCTTTTGTTGACTTAAAAGCGCAATATCAAGCATACAAGGACGAAATTGATTCCGAAATTCAGACGGTTATTGATGATACTGCATTTATTATGGGGCCTCAGATTGCACGACTTGAGGCCGAGCTTGCTGCGTATGTTGAGTGTAATCATGCGTTGACATGTAGTAGTGGCACCGACGCGCTGCTGATTGCGCTAATGGCATTGGATGTCCAGCCCGGCGATGAAATTATCACCACGCCTTTTACGTTTTTTGCGACAGGCGAGACGATTGTGTTGTTGGGGTGTAAACCTGTATTTGTAGACATTGAACCCGATACATTAAATATGCGGGCAGATCTGATTGCGGCTGCCATTACAAGCAAGACAAAAGCGATAATGCCCGTTTCGTTATATGGGCAGCCGTCCGATATGGAAGAAATTAACAACGTCGCAGCTCGGTATGGTATTACAGTCATTGAAGACGGAGCGCAGTCATTTGGTGCCACTTATCGGGGTGCCAAGTCAGGTAATTTGTCAGCAATTGGGTGCACTAGTTTTTTTCCCGCAAAACCGCTGGGATGTTATGGGGATGGGGGGGCTATTTTTACCTCCGATGATAAGTTGGCTGAAAAAATGGCAATGATTCGCAATCATGGCCAGGCCAAACGGTATCACCATGACGTCATCGGGATTAATGGGCGTATGGACACCTTACAAGCGGCGGTATTGTTGGCGAAGTTTAAGTATTACCCCGACGAAGTGACGAGCAGACAAGCGATCGCCAATCGTTATAGCGAGCAACTTCGCGGAATTCCTGGGGTACAATTGCCAGTTGTACGCACTGATCGTACAAGTGTGTACGCACAATATACGTTACGTGTTCCTCGGCGCGAGGAACTTCAGGAATATCTCAAAATGAATGGGGTTCCGACGAGCGTGCACTATCCGATTCCGTTGCCCCAGCAAGCCGCGTTGCGTCAGTTTGACTATCCGGCGTTTCCCGAAACCGAGCGAGCCGCCAAAGATGTGATCAGCTTGCCGATTTGTGCGTTTACCTCCCCCGAAACGGTGGCTAAGGTCAGTCGCCTAATTCGGACCTTTTATAACGCCTGAGTCGTCATTGTTCCGAGTTCCTTCATCAGCCATTCATAGATGGGCTGATAAGGTTCGTATACGGCGGTGTTAAACGACGAATTATGCCAGAGCACCACCATGGTGCCCTGGTATTTTTGAACCACTTTTATTAGCACCCGAATCGCCGATTTCATTTCAGTAGGTGATAGTTTCATATAGTCGATGCATGTTGCTTCCATCATCGTCAGCGGAATTTCGACCAATGGGAGCGGCTGACGTGATCGACAATCAAAAACCGGAAACGGGTGACAGGTTCCTGCTCTGAATCCCAAGGTCTCTGCAAATCCAAGCGTTGTGTCCCACTGCATGCCATTTTGGGACCATATTCGCCAGGTGTCGGGAACTGAAAATCGCAAGTAATGTTGACGTCCCGAGACGACTGGCTGCTTTGAAATGGCACGTAAGGTTGCAATTTCGGAACAAAATAACGCTGGCGTTTGGTTGGTGTTGTAGCTGGGATGATACCCAATTTGGTGGCCTCGCTTTGAAATTGTATCGATCAGTTTCGTCGCGGCTGAGCCTAAAATGTCGTATCGCTGATCATGGGTCGAGGTGCCCCCTACCATAAAGAAAAAATGAGAGCGAAGTCCATTCTGCTCGGACAGAGTCATGATGTAATCAAACGTATCGTAGGGGTCTTGTGCGGTTCCTCGGGCAACTTGCCAAAGGGTGCGCAGTGTTTTAAATGGGTTGCGGTGTCTAATGAGTTCCCCCATTGTTGATCTCACAAAGCGTGTTGGGGAGGTCCATTTGGCGATGTCGTCGACATCGTGAGTAATAATGGCCTCAAACCGAGACGGTTTGCGTGTTAATGCGGGATCCAATGATGACAGCATATTCCAAACCAAGCCAACTAGTTCATCGACGATCGGCCGATGTAAACAATTGCAGCGCCCGGAAATCGAATGTTTAGCTTCAAATCGACCATGATGATCTCGATCGAGAGACACTGTTTCTTCCCACCGAGATAACATGAAATAAATACTTGCGATGATATCAATATCACAAGTAATCGTTGTCGACGTTGTTGTTATTTTGGCCTCACCAAATAACACCGGTATATCAGGTTCCGGGGCAAGTGTGCTGGTTGCCCATTGAATGGACTGAGGCAGGTAGCGGCTATCGAGGTACGAAAGTGGTGTCGTATGGTGGCGAAAGAAATCATCCGCGACGATCAGTCGGTTTCCGTTGGATAATTTGAATTCGTAAGTGGTGACCTCCGAACGCCATTCGACCGAATAGGCGAGGTTAAAAAAATGACGAAGGATGACATCCAGAACATAGGTTACCTCGGGCTGATGCGTCGTTTGGGGGGCGATGACTTTAATCATTGGGCTCTGACAGAGATGAATGCGGGAGTAGGATAATGCACAGCAGTCCAAAGAGCGCGCCGCCCGTCATCAAGTTCGTAAGAAAGCTGGTGCTTCCAAAATTGATGATGGGTAGTGTAATGGGGGCCAAGGTGAGTACTAGGGGTTTATTTTGTGCATAGAACTCTGCGATCTTCAGATATAGTCCTAACAGAAACGTAATTAATAACATGCCGACAAGCCCGAGATTTGCGTAGCCATCAGCCAAAAAGTTGGAGTTTGCGTGAGGTGGCTTGGTGATGTTGTAGTAGTGGATTCCAATTTCCTCGGCAAGTCGATAGGTATATTGGGATTTAAAGAAATACTTAAACGGAAATGATTGGGCAAAATAGTCGTAGCTGTGATGGCTAAAGTAGTCGTGCCATTCGAAATAAAGCTGAGCTGGGACGATAAATGTCCGTCGGGTAATAAACGTATGGGCAAGAGGCGCTAGGTCGAAGCGGTTATCAACTATTTCCGCAAAAATAATGCTGGCCGAAAAAAGAAAGATTAAAAAATAAGGAAATTTGTTTTTGAATTGTTTCACCCCAATGGCAAGCGCGAGATAAATTAATGTTCCAAATAGTACAAATTTTAGTCCGGTAAATTGATAATTTAGGACTTGTAATAAAAGGCCGCTCCCTATGGCCCATTTGTTTTTTTTTAGTACCCCAAATCCAATTAACATGATATTCGTGACCAATGTTTGCCAGCCATATAGGTATTCCAACATAGTGCCCATTTCAACATTGGCACGATATGCGTACAGCTTTGCGCCGTCGAACGGGTTGGGAAATGTTGTCGGGAGGCCTTGCCGGATAACAAGTGCGGGATAAACGATACATGCGATAAAAGAGACAACGGCGATGAGTCGCTTATGTGAAAAATAAGTGGGCTCAGTTTTTTTTGTAAATAGGGGTAGGTGGGTAATCAGGCCCAATAAGAAAAAACAGCTGCAGCCTGCTATTGCCGCACTAAGCGTAAAACGAGAATTTGTTGCAAATTGCGACGTCATCGGGATGTAGGTTGTTATATAGAGAATTTGATACCCGTAAGTCGAGACGGTGAGGGGCTTTCTGTATAGGAATATGATCGGAATAAGGAGCAGAACAAATGAAAAAATATAGAGTTCTAGCGATTGGGGCTGATACACAATCCCCATATATCCCCAATATTTTGCAATCTCCGGAGTGACGAAATCGAGTAAAGCTCGAAATCCGCACACCATTAAAAGGAGGCCTATCGGTGTGTTCATGGGTCTGTGGGAGTCCTCAATCCTTCACAAAAAATATCCCTGGGAGTGTAGCATGCACCGTTGTTCCGGTGCTACAATTGCACTTTAAAACACGTTAATCGTAGGGATTTTTGAATGACACTGGTAGTCCTTGACCTCAAAATTGCAAATGTAGGTTCTGTCGTGAATATGGTGCGCCGAATAGGTGCTGAAGTAACCGCATCTGCAGATCCGCATGTCGTGGGCCAGGCAACCAAAATTATATTTCCTGGTGTCGGGTCATATGATCATGGGGTTCAAGAGCTGCATTCATCTGGGTTGTTCGAGGCGTTAAGTCGTCGTGTTCTTGTTGATAAGGTCCCGATACTTGGGATTTGTTTGGGGATGCAACTATTTACCCGTCGCAGTGAAGAGGGGCAGTTGGATGGGTTGGGTTGGGTTGACGCGGACGTCCGAAGATTTAAGCCTCAGAACTCGACGATTAAGGTGCCTCATATGGGTTGGGACTATGTTGCGTTGGGCAAGTCCTCCCCCCTATTTTATGACATGTCTGATGATGCTAGGTTTTATTTTGTGCATTCATATTACGTGACCTGTGCAGATGAATCTGATGTCATCGCTCGGACTCATTATGACATCGATTTTGTGTCCGCATTTCAAAAAGACAACATTTGTGGGGTCCAGTTCCACCCAGAAAAAAGTCATCGGTATGGCAAACAAATTCTTCAGAACTTTATTGAGAGGGTGGCATGAGGGCGCGAGTGATACCCACCCTTTTATTGCAAGGGAAGCGCTTAATTAAAACCAGGAAATTCGCGGCGCCTGTTTACATTGGTGACCCGATCAATGCGGTGAAGTTGTATAACGATAAGGAAGTCGACGAACTTGTGTTTTTTGATGTCGAAAAATCGGTCAAGCGGGAGGAACCAGACTACGCGTTTATCGAGCAACTCTGTTCGGAAGCGTTTATGCCGATTTGTTACGGAGGGGGAGTCAAGACGGTCGCTCAAATGCGACGTCTCTTTAATCTGGGTGTCGAAAAAGTGTCGTTGAGTTCGGCCCTTTTTGAAAATCCCGAACTGGTGCGTGAGGCAAGTGATACTTTTGGTGCTCAGAGTGTGGTTACGACCATCCATACGAAGACCGGGTTTTTTAAAAAAAATAGCATTTATAACGTAGCAAGACGACAATCAGTACCGGGAAATGTCATCGATTTTATTAAAACTGCGGAACGGCTTGGTGCCGGCGAAATTATTTTATACTCGGTTGATCGAGATGGGGAAATGATGGGCTACGACTTGGATACTATCCGAACGGTTGCGCCCCAACTGAACATTCCGTTAATCGGATGTGGTGGGGCAGGAGAGTGGGGAGATCTTAAATCCGTTATTGACGCAGGTGCCGCAGCTGCAGCGGCAGGAAGCCTGTTTGTATTTAAGGGCCCCCTTAGAGGGATTTTGATAAACTTCCCCACACAAAATGAATTGAGAGTGATTTTACAATGACCCCAACAACCCATAAGCCGTACCAATGCTGTACCCGATGTGTGATGGATACGTCCGACCCGATGATTCAGTTTGATGAAAATGGGGTTTGTAATCACTGCACCTTGGGGATCGAGCGTGTTAAAAACGAAACGTTACGTGGTGAAGCGGCGGAGAGACAAATCGAGAAAATCGTCTCGGTCATTAAAGCGAACAAGAGCCACAAAAAATACGATTGTATTTTGGGTGTCAGTGGTGGGGTCGATAGTACCTATACAGTTTGGCTGGTCAAGCAACTTGGGCTCACGCCGTTAGCGGTACATTTTGACAATGGGTGGAATTCTGAGTTAGCCGTAAAAAATATTGAAACGGTTCTGGAGCGGCTCGATGTGGATTTGTATACCTATGTTGTTGATTGGGAAGAATTTAAAGATGTCCAACTTGCATTTATAAAATCATCAATTCCAAACTTGGAGATCCCGACTGATCATGGGATTTATGCGACCCTCTATCGGGTGGCAAGTCAGATGGGCATTCGATACATTGTTTGCGGAAATAATATCGCGACTGAAAGTATTATGCCGGCCAGTTGGATGGGAGTGAATCCTGTTCAGCAATACGCAACTATTTTAGATATCCAAAAGCAATTTGGAACGCGTCCAATAAAGTCGTTGCCTTTGGCGGGGCTTTTACGGGTTCTTTATTACACATTTATCAAACGAATTCGGATGATCAATATTCTCAATTGTTATGATTACGACAAAAAAGATGCTCTGACCCTCATGAAAGATAAATTGGGTTATAAAGAGTACGCATATAAACACTATGAATCGATTTATACCCGCTTTTTTCAATCTTATATTTTGCCAAAGAAATACAAGATGGATAAACGACGCCCGCATCTTGCGTCTTTGATTGCATCAAATCAGATGACACGTGACGAGGCATTGAAGGTGTTGGAGCAGCCCATTTGTGACCCCGCATTGCTCGAGGAAGATCGTCAGTTTTTTCTCAAAAAATTGGACCTTACAGAGGCCGAGTTTGATAAGATTATGGCGCAGCCGATGACTGACTATAGCCAATTTAAGCGGTATGCGTTGATTTTTGATCATTTTGGGGAACTTGCGCGAAAAATGAAGCGCATTATTTTGAACGTTTAAGCGTATGATTAACATTCATATTTATACGAGCCCAATGATCGCTGAAACGCGGATCATGAAAGAGTCTGCAAGTATTAAGGCCTTGAAGAAATTCGATAAAATTTACTTGGTTGGGTACTTAGATGATCAATTGCCGGAATTGGAGAACTTAGATTCCGATCGCACAATCGTAAGGTTTGGTATTAAGGGATCGATTACGCGAATTCGCCATATCGATAAAATCCTTCGGACGTTCAAATTTATGGTTGCAGCCTATCGACGGTTTAAGGGTGAACACGTAGGCGTGGTTCAGGTTCATAATTTGGCGACATTGCCCTTAGGTGTCGCGATGAAGTGGGCGCAAAAATCCAAACTGGTTTACGACGCCCATGAGCTTGAGACGGAACGATCCGGTTGGCCCGGCTATTTGCGCTTGGCGTCTAAGGTGGTAGAGCGGATATTGATGCCGTTTGTAGATGAAGTCTTAGTGGTGGGACAGTCAATCGCTGAGTTTTATGGCGAAAAATATCCCTATAGATCGATTCCTACGGTCATTTACAATGCCCCGCATCTCCAGTCGCCAGTGAAAAGTGATTATTTTAGAGAAAAATTTCAGATAAGTCCGAATACAAAGATCTTTATATACCAGGGATTGATATCAAATAATCGTGGTATTCAAGAAATGATTGATGCGTTTTCTAAACCAGATTTAGATATAGCGATTGTTTTTTTGGGATTTGGCGATGGGGTTCCTTTGGTTCGGGCGGCCGCTCAACATTCCAATGCTATTTACTATCATCCAACCGTGGATTATGACCAATTGTTGAATACAACAGCGTCTGCGGATTACGGCATCACTTTTTTGCTGACGGGTTCGGATTGTTTGAGTTATCAATATGCAATGCCTAATAAATTATTTGAGTATTCGTTTTCAGAAATTCCGTTTATATCTACGTATGGCAAAGATATGAAGCGATTGGTTGATCAATTTGGAATTGGCGTTGTCCACGACCCCAAAAAGGGCGCGTTACGTGATGCCATTCAAAAAATCATGTCAGAAGACTATGAGCAAATGACTCTTAATTTAAAACGATTTAAAATTGAGTACTGTTGGGAGCGTCAAGAGGAAAGATTACAGCAGCTTTACAGAACACTCTGCCCGTAACAAAATCGTAGTTAGGATACGTTGGATAACGGGGTCTACGGGAAGGGATCCCATAAAGCCAACGGATCCAACGTTAATGGTAAACCTCTCTGAGGTTTCTTGGATAACCCAATAGGCTGGACCTGATGGGTTGCTGCCTACTGCGAGAACTTTGGGGCAACTCAAGGCGCACGGAAAAATTTTGTCGGTTTCGTAGCCACTTGCACCGCCTACAACAGCGCCGCCCATGGTCCACATGCTTTTTGTGCCGAATAAATCACCTGGTCTTAGATTGGTGTTTTCGAACATCCAATGATCGGGAGCTTCTATTCGATATGGGGCAAATCCAAGGTAGCCTGCTTTCGTATAATAGGCCCCGGTTAAACGCGTTACGGTGGGGATATCCGAAAACTGATTGGTAACACTGACCCCGTGGTCATAGTATTCCACCATTCGAAACGCATTATTACCCGATGCAAAAAATATATTGATGCCTTTTGTTTGTTGTAGGGTCTCCAACCGAGCGAGCATCTCGTTGCTCCAATATTCGCTGTGTGTATTAAAAATGATCAGTTTAGATGAGGCATATCCCGAATTATTTTGAAAATCACGGTCTGAAATGACCGTGTAGTCGCAGCCACGTGCATCCATAAACGCAGCTAAGTTCCATTCGCTTCGGAGCAAATGGGAAAATTCGGTTGGGTTTTCGGGGTGCGTTTGGTGATCCAATTCACCGATCCAGCTATAGGGTCGGGCTGTGGGTAGATAAACTGGCCAAGATGGAATCAAACCGCGGGTAATATAATTCGCGACATAAAATATAAATTCGATAGCCCGTTCTAATGCACCCCAACGACGGTCTATATAGTTGGATTTGCCGCCAAAATGATTATAGGCATGCCACGTATTCGTGCTGGCGACAATGGTAATTTCACTGGGTTCGCGTCGCTTTAAAATGAAGGGAATATAGGTCGTCGAAGATACTCCGTCGGACGCACTTAGCTTGAGATAATAATATCCAGATTTTAACCCGTCCGTTGAGATGGATATTGGATTTTTCCAATCAAACCCACGTGTCGGGTGGAATTGATTAGATTGCAGATTTGCGTAATTTTCGAATTGAACGCCAATGGATTCCAGTTCGTTTGATAACCGGTACAAGGTGCCGGTGCAGGCGAACTCTGCATGCACAAAAATCGGAACGGTATCGCCGATAAAAAAAGATTCGACGAGAGTATAGCCTAGAAGCGGTTGTAATCGAACTCGTCGAGTCGTCTTACGCAGCCACAGAAACTGAAGCCCGAGAAGCAGCGATACAATACATATAAATCCACTCACAATGAGAATTCTCTGCTATCGCCGCCCTGCTGTCTAGATCGAATATTCGTACTGCCAACTATATCTAAACTGTGATATTGTTCCCCAACCATGAAGAATTTTTTCCGTAATAGCTCCTCTGCGCCATTCCTTGTCGACGCGAAAAGTGGTGAAGTGTCAACTTACGCTGACTTTGCCATCCAGTTTAAAAAAGTGGCGACTTATTTTCAAAATGAAGGGATAGGAGCTGGGGATACCGTTGGGGTTTTTATCGAAAATTCAACTCTTTTGGCTCAAATTTATTTTGCCTGCTTACACTTAGGGGTCGCTGTTGTGCCCCTACATCCCGGATGGTCCAAGCATACCTTTAGCTATGTGCTTGAAAAATCTCAGCCTGTTCGAATTGTTACAACCGGGGCTGAGTTACCTTGCCAAACTGAGATTCCGGAATTGCAAATTGACTCAGATCGGTATGTCAATTTAATCCCTCTCGATACTAGTTTTTGTCATCCTGACAATATTGCAATTATTATATTTACCTCCGGTACCACGAAAGATCCAAAGGGGGTTATCCACACGGTATCGAATTTGGTTAATAACGGTGCCCAATTTGTCCAAATTATGGGTCTCAGGGAATCAAGTCGTTTTTATAATAATTTAAGTATGGCTTATCTTGGGGGGTACTATAATTTACTGCTGATCCCCTACCTAGCCGGCGGTTCTGTGGTGATTGACGCCCCGTTCAGTGCGATGTCGCTACTCCGGTTTTGGGATCCCATTATACGCCATTCGGTTAATACAATATGGTTTGTGCCTTCAATGGTGGTGGGATTGCTTAAGACAGATCGAGACCCTCGCGGTAGGGAATATGCGGCAAAGAATGTCGACATGGCGCTAATTGGGACAGCTCCGTTACCGACTCACGTGAAGTCATCGTTCGAGTCTGAATACGGGGTCATTCTCCACGAAAACTACGGATTGTCGGAGACTCTGTTCATTTCGACGCAGCGTCCAGGATCTCGTTCAAAAAGTGTTGGGCATGTTTTGGATGGTGTGACGTGTCATTTGATGACAAAAGACGGAGTGATTGATGATTCGAAAGAAGGGGAAATTGTCGTTAAAACCCCGTCCTTATTGCGGGGATATTTACACACAAAGCCTGGCGAGCATCTATCGTCAGAGGGATATTTTTTGACCGGCGATGTGGGTATATTTACCGACGAGGGGGAGCTCCAGATATCGGGGCGTGAAAAAGATTTAATTATTCGAAGTGGATTAAATATTAGCCCAGCGGTAATAGAAGATGTCGTGCTTCGGCATCCCGAGGTTTCCGAATGTGCTGCGGTTGGTATTCCCAATGATGTATCTGGGGAAGAGATCGTTGTTGTATATAAGTCGGTGCCACACTCGGATACTGTTCAAATTGAGGCCGATTTGGCTCTGTTATGTCAGGAGTTCTTGTCTAGGCCAGAATGCCCGAGTCGATTCCTTCCGTTGTCAGAAATACCGTACACCCACAATGGGAAGGTGCAAAAAAGAAAAATTCGAGCATGGGTGGTGGATCTGGACCAGGCGTCGGCGTCGATTAAGCCGAAGTCCGAATCGCCATCTCATAGTGGCTTTTTTAAGGGGTCTCAAGTTGTGACCGCCATTGAAGATGCCTTGTCGATCCGATACAACACGATGGTATACGAACAGCAACGAAGAGGGGAAAAAGTCACTGTTCTCTCGTTGGGCGAGGCGTTCTTTGATATCCCTCTTTTTGATTTCTCCGTATTTCCGACGGATAAGCTTTATCATTACTCCCATTCTCGTGGGATTTTTGAATTGCGAGAAAAATTATCTCACTATTTTAGGACCCATTATGAGGTAACGATAGATCCAGAGCACGAGATACTGGTTACGGCCGGGTCTAAAATTGCAATTTACATGATCTTTTTGACGTTGTTGAATCCGGGGGACGAGGTGTTGGTGCCTGATCCTTCATGGGTAAGTTATCCTGAGCAAATTAAGCTGTGTCATGGGGTGCCTGTGACAATTCCATATGATGTTCCCGTTTCTGGATTTGAAAAATACATCACTAATCGGACAAAAGTGATCGTGATTAATAATCCGAATAATCCGAGAGGCCATGTATATTCATTGTCCGAGTTGGCCGAACTATATTCGTTAGCCGAAAAATACAATTTGTATATTTTATCGGATGAGGCATACAGCGATTTTGTTCAAAATGAGCAATTTGTCTCGATGGGTAATTTGGATGTTCGTAAAGAACGATCCGTAATTGTAAATTCGATTTCCAAAAATTTTGGAATATCTGGGTGGCGTATCGGGTACGTTATCTCAAATAAGACGTTTATCAATCATATCTTAAAGTTGAATCAACATCTCATCACCTGTGCACCGACAATCCTTTTGTATTACGTGTTTCATTATTTTGACCAAATATTGGACTATACAAAACCGCAAATTAAGACCTTGCATGAAAAACGAAACCAAGTCTTAGCCGTAATTGATGAATTGGGAATGAGTTATTTGTCTGGGTCGTCGACATTCTATATCTTCCTATCAATAGCGGAGTCTAAACTGAGTTCCGACGATTTCTGTATGCGCCTATTAAGTGAGTTCCGTGTTTGTGTTGTGCCAGGGATTGGATATGGCCAAAGCTGTGATAAGTATGTGCGTGTATCGGTAGGAACTGAAACGCTAGAAAATACCATTGAAGGACTCAAAAAAATAAAGACCCTGATTGAGCTGACGAGCCAATGAGTCCCGCAGACTTGACGCTCGTTAAAAAATTTCCTGGAATTGCAACTTTAAGTTCTTGTGCTGGGTTGCGGCGTAATGACAATGTATTGATTCTGGTCAATGCGGCAACCGCAGATATTGGGTATGCCATCAG
>Ga0172373_10006212_pt1 | contig 15987 bp, 19 predicted proteins | sample Lak10m_2_FD_114546 | JGI IMG/M metagenome (GOLD analysis project Ga0172373, IMG submission 114546) | Freshwater microbial communities from Kabuno Bay, South-Kivu, Congo - kab_092012_10m | ecosystem: Environmental > Aquatic > Freshwater > Lake | place: Democratic Republic of the Congo...
TTTGAAAGTTTTAGGTTTTGGTGTTTATGGCGTAATGGAACCACTCCGATCCATCTCGAACTCGGTAGTTAAACGTTACAGCGGCGATAATACTTAGGGAGTTGTCCCTTGGGAAGGTAGCACAGTGCCAAAACCACATTTATTTTTGTGTTGTTGTATAAAAGAAAAAGAAAAATTAGAAATGAACTACGCTATAGTAGAGGCAAGTGGACGTCAATTTTGGGTAGAGTCTGGAAGATTTTATGATTTTAATAGTCTAAATCTTAATCCAGGTGACAAAATTGCATTAACAAGAGTTTTATTAGTCAATGAAAATGGTAACGTTAGCGTTGGTAAACCATGTTTACAAGATGCAAAAGTAGAGGCTACTATTTTAGGGCACATTCGAAGTAAAAAAGTAACCGTTTATAAAATGCGTCCAAAAAAGAAAACAAGAAAGAAACAAGGACATAGAGATAATTTAACAAGAGTTATAGTTGACAGAATTACTATTGGTGGAAAAACTATTTAGACTTTAAATTAAAATATAAAAAATAAGGAGAAAATAAATATGGCGCATAAAAAAGGTGCTGGAAGTAGTAAAAACGGACGCGATTCTAATTCACAAAGATTAGGTGTTAAACGTTATGGGGGACAATTTGTTACAGCAGGAAACATATTAGTTAGACAAAATGGAACAGTTTTTAAACCTGGTAATAACGTTGGTATAGGAAAAGATAACACTTTATATGCTTTGATTGAAGGTAAAGTATGTTTTGAAAGAGCTGGGAAAAAAGATAAAAAACTAAGCGTTTATCCTATGGATTAAGAAAAAATTGGAAGTATTAATAAATTAAATTAGTACTTCCAGTTATAAGACATCATATAGATTATGATTTATTTTATTTTCCATTTCTATAATAAGAATGAAGAATTTTATTTATTTATTAAGTTACATTATTAGTCACTTAAAATAAGAATCACTGATCTTTATTAAAAATAACAATAAGACTCGGAAACAAGACAAAAGAATTTTGATAAAAGTGGAAAGAAAATAGTGATTTCAACACAAAAAATGTTAGTTTATAATTTCTTAAAATGCAGATTTTAATTAACTAATAATTCACACTTTACATTAATTATTAGTTATCTTAGATTATAAAAAAACGATTAATACTTATTTTTATGAGGGGATATGAAAAGAGTTAAAATTTCTTTACTAAAAGCTTGAGATGCTTTCGAACGGTATCTGTTTGGGTTCACAACGATGGAAAGTGTTCTTTTAATAGTTATATCTTCTATTTTAACCCATTGCAATATGCCTAATTCTAGTTCTTTTGCAATAGCAGAAATTGATACAAAAGCAGCACCGAGCCCTGATTGTACAGCATTCTTAATTGCTTCTACTGAATTTAATTCCATCTCAATTTTAAAACGCGTACTATCTATTCCATTTTGCTTCAATACTTGGTCTATAACCTTGCGTATTGTAGATTGTGTATCAAGTGCAATAAATCGGAGACGATATAAATCTTCTTTTTGAATATACTCTAATTTCGAAAAAGGATGCAATTTAGGAAGGATTAAAGCTAATTCATCTTCAGCATAAGGAGTTATTTGAAGTACATTATCTAGCTCTGGTGGAACTTTTCCACCAATTATGGCTAGATTCACTTGTCCATTCGCAACACTCCAAGAAATTCTCCTTGTTGAATGAACTTGAAGCTGGACTGCTATTTGAGGATATTTTTGACGAAATAAACCTATTAACCTAGGCATAAGGTAAGTACCTGTTGTTTGACTTGCACCAATCACCAACGTGCCTCCATTTAAACATCGTAAATCTTCAATAGCTCTACAACTCTCATCACAAAGAGATAATATTCTACTACCATATCTTAGTAACACTTCTCCTTCTTCAGTAAATGATGCTTTCCTATTTCCTCTGTCGAATATAGGTACACTAAGTTGTTTCTCTAGATTTTGAACCTGCAAACTTACTGCTGGCTGAGAGATATAAAGACTTTCAGCAGCTTTTTTGAAACTCCCTTCAGAAGCAATCGCTTTCAGGATTCTCAACTGGTCTAAAGTAAAAGGAAGATCAGTCATTTCTTAGTAGAAGTTTTAATCATTTTTTTATTTAATGTTAAGTTAGTTTACATATAAAATTGAATAATTGAATCTTAATGGAAAAGATCAATAAATTTCTAATCAAAGAAGTGCAAAGATAGTAATTTGTTTTTTCTAAATACATAATTAGAAGTCATTAGCTATAATATTTAGGAAAGATTACAAGAGGAAATATGTCATGGACATGCGACTACTAATAGTTCTTTTCCCTTTATTGGCTGCACTATCTTGGGCAGGATTCAACATAGCTAGAATTGCTTTAAGACAACTTAGCCGTTTAGGATCGAGATAAAAATTAAGTCCGATTTTGCGTAAAAAGGAATACTAATCCTTTTTACGCTTCTATTTTATATTATTACGTTTAGATGTATAATATTAGACTATAAGAGAATGAAAAAAATAAGGTTAAAAATAATTTTTTTTAACCAATAAAGAATAAAAATAAAATTGGACGAAATAAAAAAGTATGGCTGTTCCTAAAAAACGTACCTCAAGCAGTAAAACAAAATCACGTCATGCTACATGGGTTAATAAAGCAATAATACAAAGAGAAAGAGCTATTTCCCTAGCAAAATCTGTTCTAAATGAAAATTCAGGTAGTTTTATATATTCAAATAATAAAACTAATATTGAAGAAGAAGAGTAATTATTATTAAATATAAAGCAAAAATGTAGTATTTGAAACACTATAAGTACTATATTTAAGAAGTCTAAATTTACATTTAATGTAATGTAAAAGAAGGAAGAATCAAAAAATGGGAGTTAGTCTTCCTCCCATCTTTAAGTAATTTAATTCTTCAAAAAATATACAAGAATATAGATATTTTTCTGTATATAAATTATCTTTTATAAGAGACACAAGAGAGATTTTTATTGTAAATCCTTAGGATGAAGGATTCTTCTGATGGGTAGATTAGCTATTAAAGCTGTCATTTTACTATCAGTTTTTATTGAAAATTCAAGACTATCGGTATCAAGCTCAACATATTTAGAAACAACTACCAATATTTCTTCCCTCATTTTTTCAAGTGTTGAAGCATTCAAGGTAGAACGGTCATGAGCAAGAACCAATTTGAGACGACGCTTTACATCATCACGGCTACCTCTATTGCTGGTCAGCAAACGTTCAAAGAATTCTGTGATCATCAACATTTATGATAATTTTTTGTTTAATTTGTAAAAGATCCAAGAAAAAACCGACGAAGACGCTTCAATGGTCCCTTTGAATATAATTGCAGATCTAGAAATTCAACATCTTGACCGTCTAATCGACAAGCGGTATGTTCAAATGCAAGCCCTGGTAAAGATAATTTATTTTCAAGAACCAAAGGTTCACCTCTATTTGTTGATACAATTACACATTCATCTTCAGGAATTACACCTACAAGTGGAATAGCCAATATCTCTTTTACATCTGCGACTGACATCATATCATTATCTCTAACCATCTGCGGCCTTAATCTATTAATTAAAAGGCTAATTCTTTTTATATTATTGGCTTCTAAAAGACCAATAACTCTATCAGCATCACGAACTGCAGCTATTTCAGGTGTCGTGACAACGATAGCTTCATCAGCAGGAGATATAGCGTTATGAAAACCTGATTCAATACCAGCAGGACAATCAATTAATATATAATCATATTGTTGATTCATTAATGTAACCAAATACTGCATTTGATCTGAGTCTATCGAATCCTTATTACGGTTTTGAGCAGCAGGTAACAATACAAGACCTGGTTGTCGTTTATCTCTTATTAAAGCTTGTTCTAGACGACACTCACCTGATAAAACTTCAAGTGCTGTATAGATTACTCTATTTTCAAGTCCTAACAATAGATCTAAATTTCGAAGACCTATATCTGCATCTATTAAGGCTACTTGATAGCCTAATTGAGCTAAAGCCATCCCTAAATTAGCAGTCGCTGTTGTTTTTCCAACTCCTCCTTTACCAGAGGTTATCACAATATTACGCGACATTTGGATTCATCCTATATAGAATAAATATAAAATTAATAATTAATTAGGCTTTAAAAAAAGCTGCAAAAAATTTAACTATTGTTAACTGCTAGAATCTTTTTGTAGATCCTAAGATTTTAGTAAAATATTTTTCAAAATAATAAATAGCTCTATTAGTTTGTCCAGCCATATATATATTGTTTGTATCTTTAAAGGCCCAAATTTGAGAATAAGAGACGTAGCTAAGCAGAGTGCTTAACATAAGCATTAGAAAGCCTATATAGACAAATGAGGTACCAGGATCAGATTTTACTTGTAAACCAGTTGATGGAACAATGCTTGTTAATCTTAAAGTATGGCCATTCAATACAAATTCCTTACCAACTTCTACTTCTGCAATAATATTCTTATCAGAATCATATATAGATAATTTTCCAGTTAAGTCTTGTAACACTAATAAAAGATTATTTAATTGTAAAGGAAGTAATTGTGACAAGTTAGAAATCCAGAATCGGTTACTGGAAGCGTTATCTACTAATTTCAAAGGTATATCAAAAACTTTAATATTATCTATAATAAAAGTAAGATTTGCTATTCCCCAATCAGTTTGGTAAAAAACAATACCTTGATAACGTAAAGGTTAATTTACATAAATTATTTTATTACTAAGTTCGCTCATATTTGTGTCTAGAATTGACAAATCTGAGTAAAATTGATCAATAATACCTTCATCACTATAAGCAATCTTAAAATCTTTAACATATGCTTCTATATTTTGTGGAACCTTACTAAAAGGTCCTGAATTAATAATATTGCGTAAGTGAAATAAAGTATTTGTAGGGACTAGTTCTTGAGTCATAAAACCTGCTGCACTCCCTACTACAGAACCAAATAAAATCAAAATAATACTAGCGTGAACAATTATAGGAGATATCCGACCAATCAAACCTTTATACGCGTAAATAAATTTTCCTTCTTGAACAACATTATAATTACTATTTTTAAGTTGAAATGTCAATTTTGCTAAACTAGCATCATCAACTATGGTTTTCACTTTAAACTTATTCATTGATTGATAAGTATCATAAAAACGCCACAATCTTGAAAATTTTAAAGATGGTAACTGTCTTATCAAGGTACATGAAAATAAACTCATAACAAAAAGAACAATTATTAGAATAAACCACCAAGCAGTATAAATATGGTCTAAGCTAAATAAGAATATAAATTTTGCATTAATAAATCCAAATAACGGTTCTGTGTTAGGATAATTAAGTTGATAAAAATCAGTGTCTTTACCTTGCTCTATAAATGTCCCTATTGAACTAAATGAAGCTATCAATAAAAGAAGAACTATAGCAAATTGTAAATTTCCTAAACGATTAGCTACAAACCAGGCATTTCTATTAATTTTTTTTAGCATATATAAACATCAAATAGTAATATTTCACCTTTATTTTATATTCTATAGCATAAGCAATATTCATAACAGATATACTTACTAACTCCCCAGGTAGGACTTGAACCTACGACCAATCGATTAACAGTCGATCGCTCTACCACTGAGCTACTGAGGATTGCAAAAGAGTAATATAATTTCTTAATGTTAGCTCTATATATAGTGTAACATAAAAAAATAATCTTATAATATAGTTTATATTTTTTACATAAAAAAATAATCATAGCAAAAGTATATATAAAATATATTTTTTTTTAATATTACTTTTGCTATGATTACTGTATAGCAAAAAAGCGGACGTGGCGGAATTGGTAGACGCGCTAGATTTAGGTTCTAGTAAGTTAACCTTGTGAGAGTTCGAGTCTCTCCGTCCGCATTTTATTTTTATACCTAGGCCACATGATTATTCCACTTTTGCAGTGTTAATTTAATAGATCCATTCTCTTGAACAGTTTCATTAACAGTATGAAATCCCTGATTAGAAGTTGATTCTAATATGGAATTATATGCATACCTTTGGTTAACTCTATCTAAAAACAACTCTATAGACCAAGGCTGTTGCCAAAACTGAATATCAGCTACAAGTTGGTATTCAAAGCCGTTCCAGCTAAAACCAATGTCATAATTATTATCCTGTTTGATAACAATATTGGCAAATGTTGTCTGATCTTTATAGCCTCTTACTCTGTTTAAATCAGGATCCCAATGAATAGATAAGTCATTGAGAGATTTTTTTAGTAGGTCAAGATCTTTTAAAGATGTCTGAATTTTACTAAAGTGTGACATATTTTTTTATTAGTATCTAAATTATAATTGCTATTACTGATCAATAAAAATAGTATACAAATATTCTATCACAACAATGATATTATAAAATATAGGAGTTACGACGCTAGTCTAATTTTACCAGCATCAGCCCACTCTTGTAGTTCATCAATTTTTTCATGATTTAACTCTGCTAGAGGAATAAATTGTTCTATAGAAGAAGCTATATCTTCTGTTGTGAACTCTCTATTCTCACTAAAAGCTATATGCATAGCCTCAATTATGGATTCTTCAACTTCAGCACCTGAGAAGTTTTTAGCAGATTTAGCTAAATAGGATATATCATAAGAATTCCAAGACTTAGGACGGAGTCTACTTAAATGGACTTTAAAAATCAATTCTTTTTCTTTATCGTTAGGTAAGCCTATAAAGAAAATTTCATCAAAACGTCCTTTACGCAAAATTTCTGGTGGCAACTTATATATATTATTAGCAGTTGCAACGACAAAAACATAAGATTCTTTTTCTGATAACCAGGTAATAAAAGTAGCTAGTACTCTACTGGTTGTTCCACTATCTCCTTGATTATCGATACCTGAAAATGCCTTATCTATTTCATCAATCCAAAGGACACATGGGGAAACGGCCTCTGAAAGTTGAATCATTTGGCGCATACGAGCTTCAGACTCACCCACAATTCCGCCAAACAGTTTTCCTATATCTAAACGTAATAATGGTAGATTCCATTCATTTGCAATAGCTTTAGCTGTTAAAGATTTTCCTGTACCTTGTACTCCAACTAGTAGCAAACCTCTTGGTGAGGGAAGACCATATTCTATAGCTTTCTTAGAAAGAGCACCTGATCTACGCTTTAGCCAAAGTTTTAAGTTATTTAACCCTCCTATGTCAGAGATTTTTTCTTTAGCTGGATAAAACTCCAATATTTGAGTTTTACTAATAATTTGCCTTTTTTCCGCAAATATAAGTTCAAGACTTTCGATATTAACTTCTTTGTAAGTAGCGATAATCTTAGAAAGTACACGCCTTATTCGTTCTAAGGACAAACCTTGACAAGAACTTACTAAATTGTTGAGAGAAGCTTCAGGAATGTTATATCCTAAAGACTCTTGAACTCGTAGTAATTCTTTTTTTATCTCAGATGGTTGAGGCAGTTGAAAGTCTAAAACGGTTATTATGTCTTTTAATGAATCAGGAATGCTGACTTCATCAGCTATTATGATTATATTTTTACTCTGATTTCGCAAAACTTTAGTTAAGTTCTTTAACTTACGTGCAACAGAAATATCGGTCAAAAATAAGTGAAAATCTTTGAGTAAAAATACAGCAGGGTTTGTAGGAGTTAAGCGCTCAATCAACTCTAGTGCTTGAAGAGGATTCCTAGAAGCAAATCCATTATCATTAGGATTTCCAACATAACCATCTACAAAATCCCAAGCATAAATTCCTCTGTTACTATACAATTGCACACAAGAACGGATAACATATTCCACTCTTTCTTCTTCACTAGTAGGAATATAGAGTATTGGATATCTTGCTTTTAGTAATAACTTAAATTCTTTGATAAAACTCATCTATTTTGTTAATTAGGGAAAATATATAAATGAAATCTTGATATCACGGTATGTTTCTTAATAATATAAAAAACATACCGTGATATTGATAATCTTTTAAATTGTAGTTAAAAGTTTACGACCTCTTTTTCTACGAGCTTTTATAACAGCTCTTCCAGCAGCTGTTTTGATTCGTGCTCTAAATCCGGAAACTCTAGCCTTCTTTAAATTAGTTCCTCTTAATGTTCTTTTTGTCATATAAAAATTACGTCTTTTATGTTCTTACATATATCATGTTTTATTATCAAAACATTGTCAAATTAATTGGCAACTTTTAGTTCTAAACTTTAAGTATAGGTTGAGAACGGAAAATTAAATAAGTAACAGAATGCCTAATATTAGTTACCATTGAAGTAAAGAGAATATAAGCCTCATTTTTATACTCAATTAAAGGATCCTTTTGTCCATAACCACGCCATGCTATAGTCTCCCTTAAAGCATTCATACTTTGAAGATGATCTTTCCAAGCAGAATCAATTTTTTGTAATAAGAAGGACCTTTCTAACTCTCTCATTAAACCATCTTCAATCAATTCAATTTGACTTTCTTTTAAATCATATGAAATGCGTACTTGTTTAGAAAGAAAATTTTCAGCTTCTACAGTGGATAAGCTTAAGAAATAATCTAGATCCAAAGAATATGGTAAACCTAATAAATCTTCAACTTTCTTAAGTTGTTGAAGATAATAATCATAACGACTAATATTTTGATTGCTAATCGGTTGTAGAATATCAAAGATAGTTGTTTCAGCATATTGAATAACCCAATCTCTGAGATTAATAGATTCTAATACTCTTCTCCGCTCTGAATAAATGGCTTGGCGTTGATAATTTAACACTTCATCATAATCAAATAATTGTTTACGAGCATCATAATAATAAGCTTCTACTTTTTTTTGCGCTGACTCAAGACTATTATTTAAAAGCTGAGATTCAATAGGGACATCATCTTCTACACGAAGAGCATCCATTAAATTACTAATCTTATCACCGCCAAAGATTCTCAATAAATTATCCTCTAAGCTTAGGAAAAAACGTGATGAACCAGGGTCTCCTTGTCTTCCAGATCTTCCCCTTAACTGATTATCAACTCTTCTAGATTCATGTCTTTCAGTTCCTATAACATGTAACCCTCCTATCGCAACAACATTTCGTCTTTCTGACTCAATTAGGTGATCATATTTTTCTATTAAAACTTGATATGCAGCTCTAAGAGTTATTACTAATCTATCTTCTGTAAAGCCTTTTTCACAAGCTATAGCAAGTTTGTATTCTAGTTCTTTATCTGTAATATTAGAAGAATCTATTTTTTCATATAGGAAAATGAATAGTTTTTTCAACTGTGGATCTTTATTCAATTCATTTTGTGAATAATCTTTAATTAAAACAGAGGTAATTGTATTACGAGCAATATAACTGGCATTACCACCTAATAAAATATCAGTTCCCCTACCTGCCATATTAGTTGCAATTGTTACAGCACCCTTACGCCCAGCTTGTGCTATAATTTCAGCCTCTCTTTTTAAATTTTCAGGTTTAGCATTTAATAAATTATGAGGAATACCATACTCCTTTAATAAAGAAGATAATAATTCTGATTTTTCAACACTAGTCGTACCAATTAATACAGGACGGCCTAAGGTATGCATATCAAGACAATCATCAGCTACAGATCTCCATTTAGCATATTGATTTTTAAATATTAAATCAGGCAAATCTTTTCTACTCATAGGACGATGAGTGGGAACTGTTATAACTTCCAAAGAATAGATTTTATCTAATTCAGCTTCTTCTGTTTTTGCCGTTCCTGTCATCCCTGAGAGTTTTGGATAAAGAAGGAAAAAATTTTGATATGTAATAGAAGCTAAAGTTTGTGTCTCACTTTGTATAGAAACAGACTCTTTTGCTTCAATAGATTGATGCAGTCCATCACTCCATCTTCTTCCCTCCATGACTCTGCCAGTAAATTCATCTACAATTGTAATCTGTTGATCTTTTACTATGTAATGTACGTCCTTAATAAAAAGTTCCTTAGCTTTTATTGCATTTAGGAGATAAGGTGCCCATGGGTTTCTTGGATCATAAAGATCTTGTCCATTTAAGATTTGCTCAGATTTAATAATTCCAGTATCGGTTAAAAGTATATTTCTTGCTTTTTCATCAACATCATAATCCAAGTTTCTCTCTAATAACTGACTTATTTCATTCGCACGATTATATTTATCATCGCGTGAATCAACAGCACCTGAAATTATAAGAGGAGTCCGGGCTTCATCTATAAGAATTGAATCCACTTCATCTAATATACAAAAATTAAAAGGACGTTGAACAATATCTTGCAACATAATAGCCATATTATCTCGTAGATAATCAAACCCCAATTCACTATTAGTTGTATAAGTAATATCTTTTGAATAATTTTCTTTTCTTTTTTGTTGTGTCATCCCTTCTTGTACCAGACCTACACTTAAACCTAAGAATTTTGGCACTTGACCAACCCACTCAGAATCTCTTTTAGCTAAGTAATCATTAACAGTAACAACATGCACCCCTAATCCAGATAATGAGTTAAGATAAGCAGGTAGAATTGCAACTAGAGTTTTACCTTCTCCTGTTTTCATTTCTGCAATTTTTCCTTCATGAAGTATCATACCTCCTATTAATTGAACATCAAAATGTTTCAATCCTAAAACACGGAAAGAAGCTTCTCTAACAAGTGCAAAAGCTTCAGGTAATATTTCTTTAAAGTCAGAAGATTTGTTAATTTTTTTCGTAAGATATATAGTCTTATATTGCAAATCTTTATCGTTTAGATTGCTAATACCAATATTTAACGAATTAATTTGATTAACAAGACCTGTATAACGCGTAATTTTTTTTTCATTAGGATCACCAAATAAAACTTGTAGCATGTTTAAAAATATTAGGGAAGTTCTTTTTTGTTAATTAATTAAATCAAAAGTGAATTAACTAAGATTTATTAATCACCTACTATATCAAGTTGACTAATCTCATCAGCCATCTCCAAAATTGCCTTACTAATTGGTTTAATTCTTAGATCTTCTACTAAGTCTATGTCTTGATAACGTCTTCTCTTAGCCCTATTAGCAATTTGTATAGTCATTTTATACCTATTAGATGCTGCATCTAATAATTCTTCTGTCTTATACAATATCTCATTAGATGTATTATCTCTGTAATTCTTTTTCATATTTAATTAATATATTTTTTACTTAATAGAAATAAATAAAATTATCTATCATATACACAATAGTGTAGCGCTCTTCGGAAGAACTTGATATCTTATTGAATATTTAACAAACATAATTTTTGTTGTATGATAATAGATACTAGAACTAAATCAATAATAAATATTAAGTAAGTATATTATGTCTCACAGTGTAAAAGTATATGATACATGCATCGGTTGTACACAATGCGTTAGAGCATGTCCTTGTGACGTTCTAGAGATGGTTGCATGGGACGGATGTAAGGCAGGGCAAATAGCATCAGCGCCTAGAACAGAAGATTGCATTGGATGTAAGCGTTGTGAAACAGCTTGTCCCACTGATTTCTTATCTGTTCGTGTTTATTTAGGTGGTGAAACTACTAGAAGTATGGGACTTGCTTATTAAAAAATTTAAAAGAGGTCTTCTAAACAATAATTTTGTTTGGGAGACCTCTTTATTTACGATTTAAGCTAAGCTAAAGCACCTATATATCCAAGTCCTAATATAGCACCGGCACCTATAATGTGACCTAAACTAGTTGTTGCTAGTAATTCTGGTAGATTTAGACCAATTGCAGAAACAGGGCCCGGTAAGGCAGGTCCTTGTCCCTTTGCTTGTATAATGTAACGACCAGCAAAGATACAAAGAACGTTACATAAAACCATAATAGCTGCAGTTTTAGCAGACCACTCAGCTGTTTGTGGCACAACAGAAATTAAAAAATCAGCATTCATATGTTTTAGACTTTATTGTTTATCAAGAGAATATAAAATATATTGTAGAATAAATTAATGAATCCAGCAATAAAGAAATAGTATATTTTAACTAAAATTATGCTATCCAACCATAACTATGTAATCCTTTTCCTAAAAAATTCACACCTAAATAACAAATCCATACGACTATAAAACCTATCGAAGCTAAAATAGCTGGTCGTTTTCCTTGCCATGATTTCGTAATTCTTGCATGTAAATAAGCGGCAAAAACAAACCAGGTAATTAAGGCCCATGTTTCTTTAGGATCCCAACTCCAGTAAGCTCCCCAAGCTTCATTCGCCCAAACAGCGCCCGCAATTATTCCAGTTGTCAATAAAGGAAAACCAAAGCCAATGATTCTATAGCTAAGATTATCAAGAGTTTCAAGTAAACTTAAACTCTCAGAGTTAAGAGTTTTTATACTGTTATTAATATTTCCTTCTAAAACAGCAATACTCATGTTTCTTGTATCTAGTTCTTCTAAACTTGTTGTTCCCAAAGAACTTCCTTGTAAAGAAACATTTTTTCCTAACGTTAGTACAAGAAAAAGTATTGATAGAAGAGACCCTGTAATCAATGTTGAATAACTCAACATCATTATACTAACATGCATCATTAGCCAGTTAGATTTTAAAGCAGGTACTAAAGGAGCAGCTTTTTGCATTCCTTCAGGTAAAGATAAAGTAGCAAATCCTATCACAAATAATGATAAAGGACTAGTTACGGCGCCTATCAATGAGATAGCCATATTTTTCTCTATAGCTATGGTAATAGCAGTGATACCCCAAGTAAAGAATAATAATGATTCATATAAATTACTCAACGGAAAATAGCCATTTTCAAGCCATCTTGAACCTAAATTAGTAAAAATAGCCAAATTTGCTATGCACACTGATATAAAACCTATTTTGGCACCCGCTTTTAAACTAGTAAAAGAAACACTCGTCCAATAAGCAAGCATTGCAATAAATAAGGATGAAAAAGTTAAGTTATCTAAAAAGTTCTGAATATTAATTGAAATCATCATGACAAAATAAAATTTTTTAATTTATGAGTTAAATATAATCTTTTAAGAGTAGGTAAAACAATTTGAAACTAAAAAAAATTTTTACTAAATGATTATAATCAAGAAAGAAGAAAAAATCACAATTATAAAAAAAATTGAGATTACTCTGATATCAGAATAATCTCAATTTTTTTATCTAATTATAGAAAATTAGCTAAGAGCAGATGAAACTTTATCGAAGTAACCAGCAACTTCACTTGCTAGACCAGAACAGTCACCTTGAGGTGTAGATAACTTCTTAGATGAAGCAGTGTTGTTAACGAAAGCAACTGAACAAGCTTTCATAATGCTTACAGCTCTTGCATTACCAGAAGCTGGAACACCTAGAGATGAGTAAGTCTCTTTAAGACCGTTAAGACAACGATCTTCAAGAACTGAAGAATCTCCAGAAAGAAGAGCGTAAGAAACGTAACGTAAGATGATTTCACCGTCACGTAGACATGCAGCCATACGACGGTTAGTGTAGCAGTTACCACTTGGAGAGATTAAAGAAGGGTTCTCACAGATCATACCTGAAACAGCATCAGATACAATACAGCTAGCGTTAGAAACGATAGAGTTAACAGCGTCTAAACGCTTGTTACCTTCAGAAATGAACTTCTTAAGTGCTTGTAAATCTGCACCAGCAACGTAAGCTGCTTTTGAATCTGCGTTAGTTACTACTCTTGAAAATGCGTCTAGCATAATTTTTCTCCAATTTTATAATGATTTAAACTGTATCGACTGTTAAACTATTTAATCAGTTGAAACTTGATATTTTCTATATCGGTAAATACTATAGAAGAAAAAGACGTCTTAAGCATATAAAAAGAAATAATCTGTAACATTTGTCTAAATATTTATGTATTAAACATATAAAAATAAGCTTATGGGCAATTATAAAAATAAATTGTTAATAAATAGATTTTAATAATTGCATAAAATTAACTCATTTTTTTCCATCATTGGCTTATTAATTTCTAATGAATATAGAAAAAGATAATCTTAATACTACCAGTCTAATTATATCTACTTAATAAAAAAAATAATGATTCATTCAATATAGTATTGCAGAAAAAAAAGACCTTACATAAAGTAAGGTCTTTTATCTCACTGAGTTAAGTTAATAACTTCAGATTAACCGTTAACAGCTGGAGCTGTTAGAGCAACTGGTAGAGACTCACCAGCAGCTAAGTCTAGAGGGAAGTTGTGAGCGTTACGCTCATGCATTACTTCCATACCTAAGTTAGCACGGTTAAGGATGTCAGCCCAAGTGTTGATTACACGACCTTGGCTATCAACAACTGATTGGTTGAAGTTGAAACCGTTTAGGTTAAATGCCATTGTCATTACACCTAGAGCTGTGAACCAGATACCTACAACTGGCCATAGACCTAAGAAGAAGTGAAGAGCACGAGAGTTGTTGAAACTCGCGTATTGGAAAATTAGACGACCAAAGTAACCGTGTGCAGCTACGATGTTGTAAGTCTCTTCTTCTTGACCGAACTTGTAACCGTAGTTAGCTGACTCGTTCTCAGTAGTTTCACGGATTAAGCTAGATGTAACTAGAGAACCGTGCATAGCAGAGAATAGAGAACCACCGAATACACCAGCAACACCTAGTTGGTGGAATGGGTGCATAAGGATGTTGTGCTCAGCTTGGAATACAAGCATGAAGTTAAATGTACCAGAAATACCTAGAGGCATACCATCAGAGAAGCTACCTTGTCCGATAGGGTAAACTAGGAACACAGCAGAAGCTGCAGCTACAGGAGCTGTGAAAGCAACAGAAATCCAAGGACGCATACCTAAACGGTAAGAGAATTCCCACTCACGACCAATCCAACCACAAACTCCTAGAAGGAAGTGATCAACGATTAGTTGGTAAGGACCACCGTTGTATAGCCACTCGTCAAGAGAAGCTGCTTCCCAAATTGGGTAGAAGTGGATACCAATTGATGCAGATGAAGGAATTACTGCGCCAGAGATGATGTTGTTTCCGTATAGTAGAGAACCAGCAACTGGCTCACGGATACCATCGATGTCAACTGGAGGTGCAGCGATGAAAGCAATGATGTATACAGTTGTAGCTGTAAGTAGTGTAGGAATCATTAATACACCAAACCAACCGATGTATAAACGGTTGTCAGTGCTAGTGATCCATGAGCAGAAACGTTCCCATAAACTTGCGCTTGCGCGTCTTTCTAAAGTAGCAGTCATTTTTCGATTTTTTGTAAAGGTTATAGTAATTTACTTCCCAAGTATCTATTGTACTTGTTAGATATATTATCAAACAAAAAAATACTATTTTTAAATAAAAGCTGTTTTATCATTAAAATAAAGAAACTAAAATAGACATCGTTAAGTCAAATTGCAACTAAAAATGTTTGTAAAAATAAAAAACTCTGTAAGATTGTTGATATGTCTTTACTCAATGTATAATGTGTTCTATGTCTTTCATAGAAGATACGAAAAAAAGATAAAATAAGATAAAATGAACACAACAAGAGAATTTAATTGTTACGAAACTATATGCATTATTAAACCTGATTTAAACGAGGATAACTTAGCGAAAGTTATTGAAAAATACCAATTGATTCTTGCTGAAAAAGGAGCAACAGATATTGTGACTCAAAATCGTGGTAGAAGACACTTAAAGTACACAATGAAAAAATTTAAGGACGGTACTTATGTTCAAATAAATTATGATGGTAATGGTGAAGTAATAGCTATCCTGGAAAAGACAATGAAAATAGATGAACATGTTCTTCGTTTCATGACTGTAAGAAGTCAATTAAAAGAAAAAGCAGAGATCTCTATCTAAAAAAAGAATGCGATTACACAAAATAGTTTTACTTTGTGTAATCGCATTCTTTTTTTCTACAATATAAAAATAAATTTGGTTTTGGCACCGTGCTACCTTCCCAAGGGACAACTCCCTAAGTATTATCGCCGCTGTAACGTTTAACTACCGAGTTCGAGATGGATCGGAGTGGTTCCATTACGCCATAAACACCAAAACCTAAAACTTTCAAA
>Ga0172373_10006213_pt1 | contig 15986 bp, 10 predicted proteins | sample Lak10m_2_FD_114546 | JGI IMG/M metagenome (GOLD analysis project Ga0172373, IMG submission 114546) | Freshwater microbial communities from Kabuno Bay, South-Kivu, Congo - kab_092012_10m | ecosystem: Environmental > Aquatic > Freshwater > Lake | place: Democratic Republic of the Congo...
TTAATAATAATTATTTTATTAAAAATGGGTATATTTAATGAGCATAGAAAAAATACTTGTATTTTTTCTATGCAAAAATTATTTATCAAAGATAAATAATTTTTCATTTTTTATGAAATTTTTTATGAAATTTTTAATAATTTTTATAAAAATGAGTGTATTTATTTAACAACATATTGAATCAATTATAATATCAAATGATAATTATAGATTGTCAAGATGAAAATAAAATACCATTATTTATATTTGGTAATGAATCTACAGGTATTACAGACAATATTATTAATCTAAAATATAATTTTGATAAATATTATATTTTAGAATTAAAACAAAAAGGAGTATTAAAATCATTTAATGTATCTAATGTATTATCAATCATATGTTATAAAATTATGGAAATTTTTAATACTTTAAAATAATAGGGCTGTTGAACCAAAATCAAAGATTTTGGTTCAAGAACTAAAACCGAAGGGTTCAGTTGTTCGCCTTTGTCTTATTCAATTAAATATTTATTAAATTGAATGTAATAATAATACGCGTATATAATACCTTATTCAAATTTTGCAGTATCCATTATCTTATTTTAAAAATAAATATAATATATTCCATATAGTATAAAATAATTAAATATTAAAATGAATAAAACTAAAAATCATATAAATAATGAATAAGGTAATAATTATTTATTTATATAATATTTATTACATTATTCAATTTATAAATATATTAATTGAATAAACCAAAGATGAACAACTAAACCCGAAGGGTTTAGTTCTTGAACCAAAATCTTTGATTTTGGTTCAACACACCTATAATAACTATACACTCATTTTCATGAAAATTATCAAAAATTTCATAAAAAATAAAAAAATATTTATCAATAAATATTTTTTGCAATATTCATTTTATAAAATTTAGTTAGTGTGGCAGAAAATTAAAGATTTTCTGTCTTAAGATTGCGATAAATCTTCGATTTATCACAATTATGCATTTAAAAATAATATTTAATAAATTTATATAATTTTGCGAGTAATAATTATTTTATTTAAAAATGATATATTTAATGAGTATATAAAAAAATATACGTATTTTTTTATGCAAAAATTATTTATCAAGGATAAATAATTTTTCATTTTTTATGAAATTTTTAATAAATTTTATAAAAATGGGTATATTCAAGAAATAATTATTTATTAAAATTATTAGTTATAAATATACTTTAATAATAAATATTTATTTTTATATTTTAAATATTTTTGCCCGATTCGCCATTTTAATAAAGCATCACGCAATGTACATAATATTTTTACTGGATTTAAACAATCACACTCTACATTTTGTCTATTTATCCTTGCTTGTTCATTATATTCTTTTTCTAATTCTTCCGATTTTGTTTTCATTGTATCAAAATTTATTTTATTAATAACAAATGATAAAGGTATTTTATATTGTGTTTCCATCTTTTGTAATGCTTCATCTAACTTTTTAAGTGGATTTTCTATATTACTAGTAAAACTTTCTTTTGTTGAACTTTTACATTTGCAAGTGTTATACCATTTTCTTGTATAATTTGTTATAAAACATTCATTGAACTGTTTTATTGTGTCTATCTCTACAAATATGTATGATATAAAAGAATTTACAATTTGTTGAAGATTTTCTTGATTATTTATTGCTTTAGATATAAGAGGTAAAACCATCATAATATTATTTAATGGATCAACTTCTTTCTTTATAAACATATGATCTATGCATTGTCCAGACTGTACAGATAATATAGTATAAGGATTTAATCCTATCTCTGGACAATAAGAATGATCATAATCATAAATTTTAATATTTAATTCATATGTGTCTTTGTCTTTATCATTATATGTTAATTTAAAATTACCCAAATGTACATCATTATGATATATGTTATTATGTGCTAATACTGAAATACATTTAAAAATTCTATAAAATATAAAATTAAATAAATTATTTAATTCATCTTTAATATCTACATCTGTATCATTATAAATATTCGAAATATACACTAAAAAATATCCTAAAGAAGATACAGATGTATTAGTTAAATCTTCCATAATTATATTAACTTTTTTATTTTTTTTATCTCCATCTTGAGTAATAATAACACCTAATGGATTTATAAAATATAATTTATTATCATCATTTTGAATATCTAATAATTTTCTATAAATTAAAGCCTCGTATAATAAAGCTATGTTTGAAAATAATGTATGAATACTATTTTTTGTAAAATATTTATACAAAATAAGTTTAAAATCATCATAATTATATAATTTAAAGGATTTTACTATACATGGTGTTCCATTATATGTACTTTGAAAAATAGTTGATAATGATGCAGAATTATGTTTTGATAATTGTTTTCCTGATAATATATTTTTAGTGTTTATCTCTGGTTTACTAAATTTATAATAAATTTTACAAATTGATATATATATAATAATATATAATATATGTTTAGTTGTAAAATCTTTTCCATAATTATCTATTGATCTATTTAATAAGTCTGTATTTGCTTTTAAAATATTAATAATACTCGGCGATCGTGTCGTAGGCATATCTTGTAATATTTTCGTTATAAATTTTTTTACATCAGTAAAATCTGCAGATGGATCTGTAGGTGTTAGAATAGGTTCATCATTTCCAACATCACTATCATCTTGGCAATTTGCGTTATCAGTAGAATCAATGACACGTGTACCCTCTGATGATTCTGGTTTTATATTAACACATATTTCAAATGATTTTTCATCATTATATGTATTAGCATTAGGTGTAACATTATTTGTATTCATATGTATATATATGTATATAATTTATTTTATATTAATTTTATTAAATTTAATAATTTAACAAATATTATAGTATTAGTTATATTAAAAATTATAAATAAAATAATATGTATTCATTCATATTATATTTATTTTTTTTATTCAATATAATAAAAAAATAAATTAAATACGTCTAATACAATCAGTCATATTTACTAATTTTTTAAATAAATATATTAAATTGGTTCTTTAATAAATTGTTTATAATTGGAAAGCTTATTAATTGTTAATTAATAAAAACATAATTATCTAAGATAGTTTAATAATTGATTATTATTAGATTAAATTCATAAAAATTATTTTAATTAAAAAGTTAATAATAAATAATCATTTAAATGTTTAGATTGAATAAATACATTACTATTATAAGTAATATTTTTTATTAATATTTGTTTAATATCCGCAAATGATTTACCATTATTATCTAATAAACATTTTGTATTTTTTATTAATAAATATTGTTCATGTTGTACAAGATCTTTTTCATTTAAATTTTCTAAATTTATTGAATATTCATCTAGATCCGGATCATGCATTGCAATATGTTCATAATAATATAATGAATTATTTATAATTAAATCTAAGAATTCTATTGGTACATATGGATATCCTTCGTATGCATCATTATCATCTAATGGTTTAATTATTATTTTATTATCTATAATATCAATTATTCCTATTCCATAATTACGATTATTAATACAATCTTTATCTACAATTAAATCTCCTCGTTTTGCTTTATTTTTAATATCAATAAAAAATTTTTCATATTTTGATAAATATAATAATTCATTCATAATATGTGCACTAAGCCGACCTGAATATTTGTTTAGATATTCATCTTTTTCAATATTAATAATATGTAAAACTGCCATTACACAATATAAAAATATATGTAATAATATTATATATTCAATTTTTTTTATCATGTAAATATATTGTTAATCTTATTTAATTAACTAATAATTAATAAAATAATTATAATTTATTTATATAACATTTATTAAAAATAATTTAATAAGATAAATGTAAATAAATGAATGCATATTTATTAAATTATAAATTCATATGATAAAAAATTACTTTAATTGTTTAAGTGTACTTTTATACCAATCTTTTCCTGCAAGATTTTTCAATATTTCTTCAAATGATATACTATTTAATGTATTCAAATCATATCCTAGTATATATACTCTTTCTACAATCTCTTTAAATTCATCATAATTATCTATTGTACCATATTTAGTATTACCTATACTTTGAAAATAAGCTTTAGCTAATTTTTGTGGATAATAATAATGTATATTATCTATACTAATTTCTGGATCATCAATTTCTATATTTAGAATTGCATCAAACATTTTTTCCAATTTTCTTAATGTAATTAAATTAGGCACAAATGACGCCCATTTTGGATATAATCCTTCAGTATTAATTTTAACTGTATTTGATGTAACATAATAACTACGAATCAAATTAATAATATTATCATCACAATTATCACATTTTATAATACCTTTAATAATATGCCAAATAAATTTGTCTTGAATAGCTACAGTCATTATTAATGAAATTAATAGCTTGAATGTTTACGGTAAAATATTTAAACTTTGATTGCAATAAATAATATTTTCATTTTTTTATTATAATTTTAATAATTATCATAAAAAATAAGATTATAATTAATAACTATTTATAAAATAATATGAAAATTTTGGAGGTAAATCTAAATTTATTTATGATTTTGCATATAATAATGACCAAGAATTTTCAGACTATTATTTTAACTATATCAAAATTATTTTTTAGTTCATCGGATGCATATTTTAATGCATTACTATTTTGTTGAACTGCTATTTTAACTATATCAAAATTATTTTTTAATTCATCAGATGCATATTTTAATGCATTACCATTTTGTTGAACTGCTATTTTAACTATATCAAAATTATTTTTTAATTCATAAGATGCATAATCTAATATCGATGCATTCTGCATTACTGCTATTTTAACTATATCAAAATTATTTTTTAATTCATTAGATGCGTATTTTAATGACCAAGCATTTTGTTGAACTGCTATTTTAACTATATCAAAATTATTTTTTAATTTATTTGAAACATATCTTAATATATTACTATTTAATTTAATAATTATTATAATAAAATCTATATTATTTTTTAATTCATTTGATACATATTCAAATGATTTATAATTTCTTTGAACTGCAAATTTAACTAATTCTAAATTATTTTTTAATTCGTCGGATGCATACATTAATGATTTAGTATTTATTTGTATTGCATATTTAATTAGTTCAAAATTATTTTTTAATTCATCTGATGCATATTCTAATGCATAATTATTTTGCTTAAAAGCTAATTTAACTAATTCTAAATTATTTTTTAATTCATTAGATGCAAATTTTAATACATTGCCATTCTCTTCAACTGCAATTTTAACTAATTCTAAATTATTTTTTAATTCATTAGATGCAAATTTTAATACATTTCCATTTTTTTTTACTGCAATTTTAACTAATTCTATATTATTTTTTAATTCATTTGATGCATATTCTAATAACCAACCATTTTGATTAACTGCTATTTTAACTATGTCAAAATTGTTTTTAAATTCATTAGATATATATTTTATAAAAGTACAATCTTTTATGAGTAGTAACTTTACTATTTCAATATTATTTTTTAATTCATTAGATGCATATATAAATGTACTACTATCTAATTGAATAGCTATTTTAATTATATCACAATTATTTTTTATTTCATCTGATGCATACATTAATGATTTAGTATGTTTATGTATTGCACTTTTAACTATTTCATAATTATTTTTTAATTCATTAGATGCATATTTTAATGCATGACCATTTAGATTAACTGCTATATTAACTATTTCATAATTATTTTGTAATTCTTTTGATGCATATCTTAATAATAAACCATTTCGTTGAACTGATAATTTAATTATTTCATAATTATTTTTTAATTCATCAGATGCAAATTCTATTGAATAAGGCCAATTTTTTATTGCTATTCTAACTAATTCAAAATCATTTTTTAATTTATCTGATGCATATTGTAATGCATATTTACCTAATTGTACAGCTATATTAAATAATTCAAAATTATTCCTTAATTCATTTGATGCGTATTGTAATGTGAATATATTAATTTGAATTGCTATTTTAAATAATTCAAAATTATTTTTTAATTCATCTGATGCATATTCTAATGCACGGTAGTTTTGTTGAATAGCTATATTTACTATATCAATATTATTTTTTAATTCATCAGATATAAATTGTAATTGTAGACCATCTCTATTCAATGTATTAATGATATTTTTATCAAATGATAAAAATATTATTTGTAAATCATCTAATAATATTTTATCATAATGATAAATATTATAATAATTAGAATAAATTATTTGATTCATTTTTAAAATTTTATAATATCTATTTTCAATAATATTTGAATTAAAGAATTCTTTAATTTGTAAATTATCTAATTCTATATTATCTACATAAATAATTTTATAAATATCGCCGGATAGCGAATTATATATTCGAATAGACATTTTAGTAAAGTTCAAAAATATACGGTATAAACACAAATGTAATTATAATAATTTTTATTTTCAATTTTTATAATTTGATAATAAATGAATTATTCTATAATTTAATGTATTTAATTTATTTACATAACCCAATTACCAAAGTATTGGTCTATTTTATTAAAATCAGCAATATTTATTAATACAGATGCGCGTTTAACACATCTCCACCATTCTTTTTTAAATTCTATATTTTTAAATCTACCTAAATCATCAATTAAATCACTTGTATCATATTCTGGATTTATTATATTTTTTCGTAAAATCATTAACAATAAACCTAATTTATTCCATCCGTATTGATCATCATCTGACCAAAAATATAAATGTTTCATATTTTCATTATACTTAAATTTATTTGGTAAATGTGCTAATATATATGAATTTCCTGTAGCTACTAGTTGACTTTTTATATATGAATCGTTATTTATTTTAATTTTCCATAAATTATACATTATTTTCCATGGATTTGGCATAATTTCATATGGATTATAATATTTTGTTACTAAATCACAAGCTTGGTAACCATTTAATCCTACAAAGTCCTCGTATCTATTCATAAAATGTAATGCACAATAAGCAGATACAATACATGAAAAAGTATTTTTTCCAATTTGTATATTTTTTGGATAAAATATATCAAAATCTTGCATATTACAATATTTATCCCAAGGATAAATATTTCCATTACAAGAAAAAACATGCATATCTGTCCATTCAAATAAATAATTGTTAGAAAAATTTCTTCTAGTATTACTTATACATACTGGTATACTTTCAAGTCTATTATTTATCCATTTTTTTGTATTTGTTTGTTCAATATTTATGTGTGGAATTCCACAACATTTAGTACAATAATCATTATTAATTTTGTAATAATTATTACAATAATGGCATTTAATCATGATTTAATAAGAATTTGTAATATTTTACGGTATTCTATACACTTAGGTTATTATGATTTAAAAAAATCAATTTTTTTTATAATTAATTAAGACAGAAATCAAAGATTTTTATTTACTATATTTAAATTAATAGTAATAATTATGTATTATAAAATAATTAAATATTAAAATGAATAATTATTATTTATTTTTATAATACACTCATTTTTATGAAACTTTTTCGTAAAAAATACTGTTTTGTCGTATTCATTTTATAAATATTTTTAGTATGACAGAAAATCAAAGATTTACTGTCTTAAGATTATGATAAATTTTCGATTTATCATAATCGTGTATATAAAAATAAAATTTATATAATTTTGCTAATAATTATTTTATTAAAAATATGTATATTTAATGAGCATAGAAAAAATTATTAATCTTTGATAAATAATTTATGAAATTTTTAATAAATTTTATAAAAAATGGGTGTATTTATTAAATTGAATAATTTGGTGTTATTTAAAAATAAAAAAATTGAATTAATTATTCAATATATTCTCTGATGTAATATTTTACCCTACACCATTCCCACAATTCACACACTCGAATCGATTTTAGATACCATTAACCATGGCGGCCAACAACAATCCTCAAGGGGTAGCAGTAGGCAACCCCCAACTTTTGACACCAGCACGCCGCACGTCAGCTCACATTCCAAAGAAGCCGACCAAAGAGAAGGCATCTGATCTTGAGGAATTTGAGTTGGTTGGGAAAGTCTGGTACAACCCTGACCAAAAGTCTCTCAACATGGACAACTACCCGGTCCCAGAGTTTCCGAACACTAAGAGGCGTCTTTTTGAGGACGACAATTAGTGGAAGTGCACCAAGTTCCTGAGCACATGCGTCTTTTTAAGGACGATAATTAGTGCAAGTGCATCCAACACCCAAGTTCCTGAACACTAATAGGCGTCTTTTTAAGGACGATAATTAGTGCAAGTGCATCCAACACCCAAGTTCCTGAACACTAAGAGGCGTCTTTTTAAGGACGATAATTAGTGCAAGTGCATCCAACGCCCAAGTTCCTGAACACTAAGAGGCGTCTTTTTAAGGACGATTATTAGTTTTGGAACTGCCTCTCATTACACCTTGAATTCATGCATGAAAAATAATTATTTATAATTATTTTTTATGTACGATTAGAATTTGATTTTTTATTTATTGTATAATATAATTTATTTAGCTATAAATATTTTCATAAATTTTTTCATTACTTTTTTTGGTGTATAATCTTTGTACATATTAATATCTATATTATTACTTTTGATATGTTCTAATATATTTTTTAAATTATTAAATATGTATAATAAATTTTCTTTATTTTGATAATATATTCCTTTGTTATTTAATATTTTAACATGAGCTAAATCGCCATATATATTATTTGTAATTATAGGTTTATTTAGAGAAGAAAATTCACCAATAGCACATCCAAATGTTTCACCATCTGATCTAGCATGAATCATAAAATCGCAAGTATTAATAAATTTTACTTTATTTACTAAATCTATAATTGTATTTAGATAAATAATTCTAGGATGTGTATAAAATACATCAGTATTTGCAAATAAGAAATATATATCAGTATTAATATTAATATATTCTATGATAGCTTGATGTACAAAAGGAATATCAAATTGTTTTAATCCGCCATATCTACCTAAAACGATTGCATCATTTGGTATATTTAAAAGATCTCTTAAATTTTCATTTATAATAGGTAAATTAATCATATGAGGTACTGCTTTTATATTACTATTAAATTTTTCTACTAGATAGTCAGATACAGCAACATATTTATGTCCATGAGGATCAATAATAAATACTGAATGTAATAAATTTGGAACGATAGTACTTAATTTACTATGAATTTGTAAGCCAGTAATTATATTATATAAATAATCAACATTTAATTTTTTAATTATAATGTCAACTTCTGAAAAATTATTATATCCATAACATTCAAATTCTTTATTAAATTTATTAATAACATCATTATTATTATTTATATTATTTTTATCATAAAATATTATACTTTTATTATTATAAAATTTCTGATTATAATAAGCATAATCAAACATAGCAATTTCTGTACCTCTTTCGCATAATTGATTAGAATGAAACCCAATAATTATTTTTTTTTGAAAATAATATAATAATTCAAAATATTTATTAGCAATATATAAATAAAAATTATTTTGGTTATTTTTATATATTTCAAAGAATATATTTTGAGCATTTTTGATAATATTATTTTCAAAAGATGTATATAATATTTTATTATATTCAATAGTTAACCATTCTACTAAATTATTTGGTACTACAAACATTTCTGTTTGAATAGTTTCTGTAGTATTTAATGTGGATGTCATAAAATTAATATCATTTATATTAAAATTAAAAGATGCTATTTGTATTTTATCAGATAATTTAGAATAATCAAATTCAGCAATAAAATTATCTGATCTACAATAATCAAAATCAATCCAAATATAATGTTTATAATTTGGAAATATTTTTTTTGCTCTATCTATAAAAATTATTTTATTATGTTTTATTAAACTATATTCTGGAATATCATATTCTTGATTTGAGTTATATTTTTGTAATAATTTATAAAATGGTGTAGATATAATATTTTTAGTTTTATTTAATAAAATTAAAAAAGTATTATTCTCATCATAATCAAAGGTATTAGTAAAATCATATTTTTTATTTAATAATAATTTAATATTATTATCACAAAAACATATTAAATTTAAATTATTATTTAACATATTATTAAATAATTCTAATTGTTTATCAGTTTCTTCTATATTAATATCTTTATAAGCAGTGATAAATAATATATCATTTAAATCATTATTTGAATTTATATTTGAATTTATATTTGAATTTATAATTGGTATATCTATAATATCTACAATTTTTTTAGCTATAAATATTATATGTGAAGATACTTGATTAAAATTTAATTCCACTAAATTATTAATATTAATCCATTTATTATGTACTTCATTATTTACTAAATCTAGTAATTTCATCCCATATTTATCAGAAAAATATTTTATAAATAACTCTAAAAAAAAATTATGATTATCTTTATTTGAATTAGTATTTATAATTGAACAAAATATACCATTTATATTTAATAATTTTATTATATTATTTAAAACTTGTGATATATTTGATAAATTTTGAATTGTTATATAATCTATTATAAAATCATATTTATGTATTTTAAATATTGGTTTATTTAGATCATCTGCATTGAAATATATATTTATATATTCATGTGATTTTAATATATGGATAATATTATCATGAAAAATTGTATCTGAATCTGTGGGTTCTAAAATTTCATCTATAGATAAACTAGAATTATTATTTATAATCAAAACTTGATTTTTGTTTGATACTAATTGCGTACAATAGGTAACTGCATTTGATAATACATTAAATTCATTCATTAATATTAAATAAATATTAATATTTATAATAAGATTATTATTAATTATATTTAAAAAAATTATAGCTATTAATAATAATGAATCAAGTACCATTAATATCTAATTCTGAAGAGCAAACTAAAATAATAGAATCTAATAATGATTATATATTAGTACTTGCATGTCCTGGATCTGGTAAGACGCATACATTAATATCTAAATATATTAATATAATTCAAAAAGGTGATATATTATCTGATGAAATTATATTAATAACATTTACAAAGAAAGCAGGTCAAGAAATGTATAATAGATTAAATAATTTAGTTCCAGATAAATTACCATTTTATGTAGGATCATTACATGGTTTAGCATATAAAATATTAAGTGAATATTATAAAATTAATTTTACTGTAATAGATGATAAAGATGCAAATGAAATTTTAAAAGAATTATCTAATAATTTAGATAAATCTATTAATGTTAATCAAATAATTGATCAAATTTCAACAATATATCCATTAGATATTAAATCTTATTTAACTAAACACAAGATGACCGATTTATATAAACCAATTAATAAAATATATAATGATTATAGAAAATATAAATTAAAACAAAAATTATATGATTTTAATGATTTAATGATTAATTTTTGTAATTTTTTAGATAATAATGATAGTTATAAATTTATTAATAAAATTAAATATGTATTTTTTGATGAATATCAAGATATAAATCAAATTCAAAATTATATTTTAAATAAATTAAGTAAACATTGTAAATTAATGATAGTTGGTGATGATGCACAATCAATATATTCTTTTAGAGGTAGTTGTTCTAATTATATTTTAGATATAAATAATTCTATACAATTAATTGATAAAAAATTTGAATCATATTATTTAAATAATAATTATAGATCATCATCTAGTATAATTAATTTTTGTCAAAATATTATAAATAATAATAATCGGCAGATTAAAAAGAATATAGTATCGGTAAATAATTATTTAGAAAAAAAACCAACAATTATTTGTTTTAATTCTAAATTAGATCAATATAAATGGATTATAAATGATATTAAGAAAAAAAAATTAAAATATTCAAATATAGCAATTTTAGCAAAAAATAATTATTCACTAGATAATATTGAAATTCATTTATTATCTAATAATATTTCAATATCTAAACATATTGGATCTTTATTATTAAATAAAAATCATATCAAGGATTTTTTAGCTTGGATATGTGTAATTATTAATCCTAATAGTTTAATTCATTGGAAAAGAATTTTTAATTTATATGGTATAAATATTAATATTAATAATAAATATAATATTATAAAAATATTAAAAAATCATGATCCTAGTGATTTAATTACAAATAATAATTTTGAAATATATGATATTATTTATAATCATTATCTTAAATTAAAAAATTTAAATAATGATGATGATAAAATAAAATATATTATTTTAATTTTTGAAAATAAATGGAAAGATAATACATATACAAAAGATATAAATAATTTATTAAAATATTTTAATGATTCTACTTTGGAAAATTTTATTAATAATTTATATATAAATTTTGATACTTTACAATCATCTATGGAAACAATATATTTATCTACAATTCATGGTAGTAAAGGATTAGAATGGGATGTTGTTTATATTATTGATATGGATAATAAAATAATAAGAAATTCAAATAAATATTATTTAGATGAATTAGAAAATATAAATGAAGATAGAAGAGTTTTTTATGTTGGTGCATCTAGAGCTAAATTTGAATTATATATAACAGTAGCTGTAGAAAATAATAACAATATATCTCCATTAATTAAAGAATTAGATGGAAATAATTATGATATTATAAATTATAAAAATAATTATAATATAAAATTAACTTTTGATATAACTACTGATATTAATAATTATATAAAACATAATGGTTTTTTATTAATAGATAAATATTTATCTAAATTAAATATTGAAAAAAAAAATATCCATCCATCTTTAAATTATATAATTAAATTTGATGATAATGATTTAAAAAATTTATCTGAAAAAAAAACTTTTACAATTTATACTAAAACTATCAATAATTTTCTAATATTAACAATATATAATATTTTAAGTAATAATTATAATTTATCTACTAATAATATACATTTAATTAATGACACATGGTATAAATCACTTGATAAATTATTATTATTTTCATATAATAAAAATAATAATAAAAATATTTTATCATTAAATGAATCATCTGAAGATATTATAAATTTCTATAATAATATTAAATTACATGAATATAAAAAGATTGAATCTAGTTTATGTAATTTAATAGCTAATTTTAATACAAATAAAATTATGCTTAATCATACTTACAAATGTAATCATTTTGATTGCCATACAAATATTTTATGTATAAATAAAGAATATGAAACAATGGCAATAAATATATATTTCACAAAATATGAAATAGCTTCAATTAATAATATTATTAAATTTTTAATAAATACTTATTTACTTAAAAATGATTATAATATAAAAACATTAATTTTATATAATCCATATTATGGAGAAATATATCAAATATTACTTGATAATATAAATTTATATAAAATAAAAAAAATATTTTATAATAACTAAAAATTTATTTATTAATATTATTTAATAATTTTAATAAATTTATATATTTTGTTTTATATTTAATATATTTATTCTCATATCTTTGTCTTTTGGTCTCAGTTTTACCATCATTTTGTTTACCATCAAGTCCTCTTTTATTAGTTTTGACACCATTTTCATCCTCATCATCCTCATTATCCTCATCATCCTCGTCATCCTCATTATCCTCATCATCCTCGTCATGAAATTGTGAAGATTGAGACGGTGGGTAATACCAATCTTGGGGTTGTGTCGGTGGCCAATGTTGCGGTGGCCAATGTTGTGGTGGAGGCCAATGTTGTGGCGGTGACCAATGTTGGTGGGGTAGTAGAGGCCAATGTTGTGGTGGTGGCCAATGTTGGTGGGGTAGTAGAGGCCAATGTTGTGGTGATGGCCAATATTGGTGGGGTAGTTGAGGCCAATATTGTGTAGACCAATATTGGGGGTTGTGTGTGTGACCCATGTTGATGTGAAAAAGGTGGCAGAGAAGGATGATGATAACTTTCTGGTAGTGGTTGTTTTGAAAAATCATATTGATAATCTTCTGATAAATTAGCAATTTTCTTTACTAAATAATTAAAAAAAGTATAAAAATTATTATTTTTAACAATATATGTAGATTTTTCTATTGCCTGTGAAATTATAGGTATATCAAAATTATAAGGTGTATCAAACATTATAATATGATCTTTTACTGTTGATTTTTTAAAATTTGGCATTCCTTTATTTATTACGCTTATATTTATAAAATCCATAATACTATTATCATAATTAAATGAATAATAGTCAGAATTCCAATAGTTTATTAATGTTCGTTTATTGTGATTAAAATCACCAGATAATAAAAAACTACAATTTAATTTAATATTTTTAATTTTATAATAATTTAATAATATTTCCATATTTTTTTTATACATAAATAAATTACTAAATATATTTAATATCGTATTCATATTTTTCTTTGAATTTGGAGATAATTTGCAATTATAAATTATTAAATTATTAGATATAGAATTATCAGTTTCATTATTGCCAGGAATAGCTAAATGTACAATTTTTGCTCTATTAATATCAAAATCTGTTACTACATATGTTACTAATTTTTCTGCGATATATGTAATTATACTATGATTGGTATTACTATTTATATTAATTTGGGAAAAATAAGATTTATATCCTTGAATTTCTTTATTTTCTATACAGCTACTTACTTCTTGAAAACAAATAATATCCGGAAATTGATTACCACACATTTTATCCAAGTTATTTTTAATGTATTCAAATCTAGCAGGTGTATAAAGGGGCGCATTTGTTAAAAAATCATTAGAATCCTTTCCATATGCTATATCTAATGTTTTTTCCATTCTTTTTTATCAGAACGATTATCATTGTCAGTTAAAATATTAAAATTTAGGACTACTAATTTCTTTCCTGCAAAATCAATTGTAGAATGTAACGGCACATGATCTGATATAACTTTGTAAATTACTTGTTGATTTGTACTTTCTGGATTATGATATTGTTTAATACAAAATTCATTCTGTTCAATTACATTCTCGTCATCGCAAACTTTTTGAGTTTTAGCAGTTAACCTTTTATTGATAGACTTTCCAAATCATCATATGTACGACATGAACCCATTGATTATAATATACTATATATTTTTTTTTATTAGAAATGTTTCGCTAAGATAAATTATATGTAATAAATGTATCAATTACACTTTAATAATAACATTAATAGTATGTTAATACACTCATTTTCATGAAAATTATCAAATATTTTTCGCATAAAAAAGAATATGTATAGTCTTTATTATGTCTATTTTACCATATTAATTTTTTTAAATTTAATTAGTATATTTAAAAAATAATTTTTAATAAATTTATATAATTTTGCGAGTAATAATTATTTTATTAAAAAATAGGTATATTTAATGAGCATAGAAAAAATTTTTTATGAAATTTTTAATAATTTTTATGAAAATGGGTATATTTATAATTTTTGACAAATAAAAAAAATTTTAGATTGACATTTGTTTAAGACATGAATATTGTTGAACAACTTATTTAAACAATAACTAGATTATTATTTAACGCATTGATATTTTTTTTATATAGTTAATTTTACTATTTCTAAATCATTTTTTAGTGCATATTTAAATACATCACTTACATAAAATATTATTTATAATGTTATAATTTATAACTATAATTTTTTCATTTGACCAAATAATGACATATTAACTATTATAAATAATATAATTATTTATAATAGTTTAATATATTGTAATAATAATACACTCATTTTCAAAAAAACTATTAAATTTTTTTGAAAAGGATTAAATATTTCATAAAAAATATTATTTGTATATTTTTATAGGGAAATATTCATAAATATTTTATTTTTTAATAA
>Ga0172373_10006215_pt1 | contig 15980 bp, 17 predicted proteins | sample Lak10m_2_FD_114546 | JGI IMG/M metagenome (GOLD analysis project Ga0172373, IMG submission 114546) | Freshwater microbial communities from Kabuno Bay, South-Kivu, Congo - kab_092012_10m | ecosystem: Environmental > Aquatic > Freshwater > Lake | place: Democratic Republic of the Congo...
GCTAAAAAATACGAAAGAAAAAATTATGAGTTTTCTACGCATTCGTTAGCAATTACAAGCTGCTGAGAGAACACGGCATCTTCATTAAATTTAAATAACGATAAAACTGTTTATTTTCACGAAAATGAAGTTATGCGTGATAAGGTTAATATTTCTAACTATTCAGATAAAGATCCGTTTCAAATTATCATTGGTTGTTTTGCTATTGAGTCGAATGCTAAAAAATTAGTGAAAACGATAGAACGTAAAAATAAAACAGCGTTTACTGCAGGCAAAAACAAAAAAGGTTTACACATTGTTAGTGCAGGTAGTTCAAATAGTCAAGATAAAGCAATAGAGTTATTAAAAAGTGTTCAGAAAGATTATCCGAATGCATGGATTTTAAACAAATCGATTTAGTATCAATCAAGCATTTTACAATTGGATTTCATAAACAACAACATCATCCAATACGCACTTCAACACTCGGAAAACGAAGATGAATTTTTAGCTGAATTACATCGAGAAACACATCTCACTTTTTTATCTCCCAGAATGTTGAGTGGTCATTTGCAAGGTCAACTTTTAACCATGTTTTCGAAACTAATGAATTGCAAAACTATTCTTGAAATAGGCACTTATACTGGTTATTCAGCAATTTGTTTGGCAAAAGGTTTAAAAGATAATGGCAAATTAATTACCATAGATGTAAATGAGGAAACCGAATCCATTGCACGAAAATACTTTAAAAAATGTGGGCTAGAATCAAAAATTGAATTGATTATTGGCAACGCATTAAACATCATTCCTAATTTAGACATGCAATTCGATTTGGTTTTTATTGATGCCGATAAAAAAAATTATTCCAACTATTTTGACTTAGTGATAGATAAAGTAAGAAGAGGAGGTTTAATCGTTGCAGACAACGTGCTATGGAGCGGAAAAATATTGGATGGTGGAACTAATAAAGATACCGATACCACAGCATTGATATCATTTAATGAAAAAATAAAAAACGATGTAAGAGTTGAAAAACTTTTATTGCCAATACGAGATGGTTTATTTTTAATTCAAAAAAAATAGTTTTCATGGCAAAGGAAAAACTGCAAATTATTTCAAGTTTCACGATTTACGATCATGAAAAGGAATTGAATAACGAAGAACGAATTCTTGTAGCAAGATCTAAAGAAGCATCTAAAAGAGCTTATGCTCCCTACTCCAATTTTCACGTTGGCGCTGCTCTTCTTTTAAACAACAATGAAATCATTTGCGGAAATAATCAGGAAAATTCGGCTTACCCTTCTGGATTATGTGCAGAACGTGTTGCTGTTTTTTATGCAGGTTCATTATTCCCAAATACTGAAATTAAGTGCATTTCCATTTATTGCGATACAGATAGACCTATTAGCCCTTGTGGTGGTTGCAGGCAAGCATTAATTGAATACGAACAAAAACAAAAATCGAAGATAAAAGTAATATTGTGCAGTAAAGAAAATAAAATAATTACCAGCGATAGTATTTCTGCTTTTTTACCACTTCAATTTGATTCAAGTTTTCTAAAAAAATAATTTAGTTGAGTTATTAAATTAATATTAATACTTGCTACTGATCTAATGTTATTAATTAGAATCAAACTAAAGTTAACATATACTATTTCATATTCAATTTACTTTTTTTAGGTTTGTTAAAATAATTACAAATGAAGAAAACAACTTTTATAATTACGGCCTTTTTAATAAACCTAATTTTTTTTCTTAGTTGCACTAAAGAAGTTGGTTATCCAGAACCAAAAAAACAAACGCCAACTACAACAACCTGCGATTCATCTAATGTAACTTACACAAACTTTGTAGCCAGTGTAATGAGTACAAATTGCACATTAAGCGGATGTCACAATTCAGAAACTTCTATTGATTTGACTACTTATGATGCGTTAAAATTAAAAGTTGATGATGGAACATTTAATGATCGTGTTATAGTACAAAAGGATATGCCTCCTTCTTATTCTTCCGGTTCAATTAGTTTAGATGATTGCACAATTGCTAAACTTAAAAAATGGATTAATAGCGGTGCTCCACAATAATGAACAATTAAAAATAAAAGTAAATGAAAAATATAATTCTACTATTTGTATTAACAATTTCTACTAACCTTTCTGCTCAAATATACATGGCTAAAAGTGGTGAAATTAGTTTCTTTTCTGAAGCTAAATTAGAAAACATAGATGCTGTAAATACAAACGCGAAACCCTTAATGGATACAAAATCCGGCAAGATCACTTTTAAAGTAAGTATGCGTGTATTTAAATTTAAAAGTGGTTTTATGGAAGAACATTTTAACGAGAACTATGTGGAAAGCGACAAATATCCTTTTGCAATTTTTGAAGGAAAAATAAAAGACAATGAAAAGATTGACTATTCTAAAGATGGAGAATACAATGTAATTTGCGATGGGAAAATGTCTTTACATGGTCAATCAAAAGAAATCTCTGCACCAGGAAAAATTACGATAAAAGGCAATACTATCTTAGTAGATTCAAAATTTAAATTAGCATTAGCTGATTACAAAATTGAGATCCCGGCTCAACGCTTAGCAAACATTGCAGAAACGGTAGACGTAACGGTAAAAGCTGAGTTAGAGCCATACAAAAAAAAATAACATTTATTTAACCATGAAAAAAATATCATTTTTATTAGTTACCTTTTTCTTTACTTACCTTCATGCACAAGAACCCGATTTACTTTCATTAGTTGATGATACGGGAAAAGAAAATGAAAAAGTTTTTGCAACTTTTAAAACCACAAAAATTGTAAACACTCAATCTATTGAAACAGTTAAAAAAAGATGTTTAGATTTTCGTATCACACATCGTTTTGACAATATAGCTGTAGGAGGAAGTGCGCACACAATGTGGGGTTTCGATAACTCTCAGGATATCCGCTACTCTTTTGATTATGGCATTACTGACAACTTAACGGTTGGATTTGCCAGAAGTAAACAAAACGAATTGCTTGAACTGTATTCGAAATATAGATTTCTTGAGCAAACTGTAAACAATAAGATTCCTATTAGTATTGCTGCATACGTTTCTGCAGGTTACACGCCAATAAACAATGCGGCATTTTATTTAGGTGTAGATAAAAATGCTAAGCAAAATGATTTATACCGCTTCAATTATTTTTCTCAACTGATTATTGCGCGAAAGTTTAATTCATGGCTTTCATTACAATTAATGCCATCTTACCATCATCGTAATTTTATAAAATACGCTGTAAACTCAACGAATAATAAAGAAGATCAGAATGATATTTTTTCATTAGGTGTTGGTGGTAGATTACGATTTACAAAACGTATGGCATTAATTGTTGATTATTTTCATAATTTTTCCGATTTTAGAACTAATAATAAAGCGAATCCGTTTTACAATCCTTTAGCAATTGGACTTGAAATGGAAACTGGAGGTCACGTTTTCCATATGAATTTTACTAATAACGGTGGTATATCAGAAAATAATTTTATTCCAAACACAAATTCCAATTGGTTAAAGGGAGAATTTAAATTTGGATTTAATATTTCACGTGTGTTTCATTTTTAAATTTGTAGTGAATTAAACACCTGTATTGAGAAATTTAAACCGAATTCTTCTACTTGCTTTTTCATTGACAGTAATTTTATTTTTACTTGATGTACTCTTTACATTTGGCTTACTGCATAACAAAAATTTAAAATCAAGTTATGTTTCTCAACAAAAAATAAATGCAGATATTTTAATCCATGGGCCTTGCGAACCTTTATGGATGGTAGATCCGGAGCAGCTTAGTGAAGTAACGAACTTAAAAACTTATAATTTAGCTTTAAGTCATAGTGATTTTGCAGATAACTATTTGCACTTGTATTTATATCTTAAAAACAATAAATCTCCTAAGATTTTATTATTATATGTTACGCCTGAATCTATGGATAAACGATTTAACGCTTTTAACACCTACCGTTTTCTTCCTTTTTTAAATGATGAAACACTACAAGAAGTAGTGAAAGATGTAGATCCTGAGTTTTATTATTATAGCAAACTTCCATTTATCCGTTTTGCCTATTTTAATAAACAAATTACATTTCAAACAATACAAGGATTAAAACATTTTTTTACCAAAAAAGAAAAACCATTTTTTGAAAATGGGTTTGAGCCTCCAGCAAAGATTACATGGGACAATCATTTAGAAGATATGCAAAAACAATATCCTGAAGGATTTGAATTTAAAATTGATTCCATAAGAATGAAGTATCTAAAAAAAATAATACACTTTGCAAAATCCAAAAAAATAAAAACAATACTTTATGAATCGCCAGTATTAACTGAATCATTAAATTATTTAAAAAACAGAGAGGAAACTATTTTGCAAATTCAACAATTAGCAAACGAGTTACAAACGAATTATGTGTTATTTAAAAACGAACACCTTTCTTCCTCTCGCAAGTATTATATTTCTTCACTAAACCTTAATCAAAAAGGTCTTGAAATTTTTAACGATAGTTTAGCGAATTTTCTTAATAAGGAATTAAAAAAGATTAAATAATTAATTCGAATTTATACGCCTATAAATTTAATTACTTTCATTATAAATAACCTCTAAAACAGTTTGACCTACTGCTTTCAATGTTGCTTTATCAATATTACTCATATCATCGCCTAACTTATGATGGTGAGAAAAAAAACGTGTGCCAGGTCGATCAAAAGGAATGATATCTATTGTTGGGATATTACTTAGTTTATTTACATAAACATGATCATCTATAAATTCTCCGTAAGGTTCCTGAATAAAATAGTTTCCATATCCTAAATTAGACGCTGTGCTCCACACTTTTTCCACTATAGGTGAAGCAAAGAAAATAGAATTTCCTTCTTTGTAAAAAGTAGCATTTTTGCCTCCAACCATATCCAATAAAATTCCATAGTTTGCAAAATATCCCTGTTTGTGTGGGTTTTTAGACCAATACTGCGAGCCCAAACACCAACTATTCTCCATTGGAGGAAATGGAGTTCCTTCCGGTTGCCCATAATCTTCTAAATCAAAAAGCACAATATCAATTCCAACACCTGGTTGTTTAATGGAAATGTTTCTTGCAATTTCAAGCAGTGCTCCTACCCCACTCGCTCCATCGTTTATTCCGGGACAAGCTTTTTGTTTGTTAGATGAAATGCTGTCGTTATCGCAAAACGGACGAGAATCAAAATGAGCACATAATAAAATTCTGGATTTGTTATCGGGATTAAATGAACCAATTACGTTTTTTGCATTCCATTTTTTTTGATCGAATGTTGTTACAACGCCGTCCTGAATAATTACACTTGCGCCATATTGCGAAAGTTTATCTTTCATCCAGTTTACACACGTTGAATGCGCTTTTGAACCCGGAACTCTCGGACCCATATCTGCCTGTTTTTGAATAAATAAATAAGCGCTATCCGCATTAAATTCAGGTGGAACAACACGAGGTTTAACTTGTTCTGTTGGTTTATTATCGCTTGTCTGTTCTTCTGTTTTTTCAGGACCACATGCAATTAGAAATGCACATGAAATGAATGAAGTAATTATTAAACGGAAATAGTTTTTTTTATTGTTCATTATTTTACAACTATACTAATTAAAAAATTATCAAATTAATAATTTTAAACAAGACATCTATTTTATATGTTTCATGTTAATTTAGTATCAAGACAATGCCCAGGTGCTTCCCTCTTTTGTGTCTTTAATACTGATACCTGCTTCCAAAAGCTTATCACGCAAAGCATCAGACGTTTTAAAATCCTTTTGCTGTTTTGCTTCAACGCGCATGTCGAGAACAACTTTTACCACTTTATCCAACACTTCAGCGTGCTTACTTGATTCTTCTTCAGCATTTAAACCCAAAACATCAATCACAAAATCCTGAAACAATTGTTTTACTAGTTGAATGTCATCAGCAGTCAATTGTTCGTGTTTATCATTCACAGAATTAATGATGCGAACAGCTTCAAATAAATGTGAAAGCAAAATTGGTGTATTAAAATCATCATTCATTGCTGTGTAACATTTTTCTTGCAATGTTATAACGTCAATACTTGATTGATTGGCAGGGACTAAATTTTGTAACGTTTTATAACTTTCCATTAGTCTGTTAAAACCTTTTTCTGCAGCTAATAATGCTTCATCCGAAAAATCTAGTGTGCTGCTATAATGTGTTTGCAACATAAAAAATCTCACCGCCATTGGACTGTAACCTTTGCTGAGCAAATCATGATTTCCACTGAACAACTCATGAGGTAAAAAACTATTGCCTAGCGATTTACTCATTTTCTGTCCTTTAACAGTAAGCATATTGGTATGAATCCAGTAATTAGCGGGCATTTTACCACATGATGCCATGTTTTGTGCAATTTCATTGGTGTGATGGGTTGGAGCTAAATCCATACCGCCACCATGAATATCAAATTGCTCTCCTAAATATTTTCTGCTCATAGCTGAACACTCAATGTGCCAACCCGGAAATCCGGTACCCCATGGCGAAGGCCATTGCTGCAAATGTTCAGGTTTTGCTTTGATCCACAAAGCAAAATCGAGTTTACCTTTTTTATCTTCTTGCCCGTCTAAATCGCGTGTATTGTTTAGCAAATCATCTAGGTTTCTTCCGCTCAACTGTCCGTAATTATATAGTTTATTTAATTTTTCTACATCACAATAAACTGTTCCGTTTTTCTCATAAGCATAACCGTTTTCAATTATTTTTTTTGCCAATTCAATTTGCTCAACAATGTGTCCGGTTGCAGTTGGTTCAATGCTTGGCGGAAGTATGTTAAATTGTTCCATTACTTGCCTGAAACCAACTGTATAACGCTGAACAATTTCCATGGGCTCTAATTGTTCGAGTTTTGCTTTTTTAGAGATTTTATCCTCACCAACATCCCCATCGCTTTCCAAATGACCGGCATCGGTAATGTTTCTTACATAACGAACCTTATATCCTAAAAAAGTAAGGTAACGGTAAATGATATCAAACGATAAAAAAGTACGACAATTGCCTAAATGCACATCGCTGTAAACGGTAGGTCCGCAAACATACAATCCAACATGTCCCGGATTAACCGGTTTAAACTCCTCTTTGTTTTTTGAAAATGTGTTGTAAATAAAAAGCTTGTTTTCCATAATTTAAAATACCTATCAAAGAAACGTATTTTTAATCAATAATTAAAGTGATAGTTTGTAAGAAATAACTAAATAATTTGAAGTTCCATACCATCATAAGCCAATTCAATAGAAGGCGGAAGCTCTTTTCCAACCTCATCATGTAAACCTAATTGATGTGATATGTGAGTAAAATAGGTTTTTTTTGCTCCAATTTCTTTGGCTAAGTCAACTGCTTCCTGAAAGGTGAAATGAGAAATGTGTTTTTCTTTACGAAGTGCATTTAAAACCAAAACATCCAAGTTTTTTAGTTTTAATTTTTCGGACGAACTAATGTGATTGGCATCAGTTACGTAAGCAAAATTTTCTATTCTAAAGGCTTTTACAGGCAAACGATAGTGAAGCACATTAATAGGTTGAAATTGTGTTTTATTAATAATGAAAGGTTCATTAGTAATTTCATTTAATTTTAATTCTGGAATGCCTGGATATTTTATTTCGCTGAAAGCATAAGCAAATTCTCTTTTTATGGCTTCCTGAACTTGTTGAGTTGCCCAAATATTTACGGGTTGTTTATTTAAATAATTAAATGCGCGTACATCATCCAAGCCTGCGATATGATCTTTGTGTTCGTGTGTAAAAATTACTGCATCTAATTTTTTTACATTAGCTCGTAATAATTGCTGTCTGAAATCAGGGCCTGAATCAATAACAAAAACTGAATCATTATGTTCAATTAAGATGGAACTTCTTAATCTTTTATCTTTTCCATTAATAGAAATACATACAGAACACTCGCATGCTATAAGTGGTACACCCTGTGAAGTTCCGGTTCCTAAAAAAGTAATTTTCATTTTAAATTGAGTTTCATTTATCATGCTAACTCTTAAAACAATATTACTAAATTATTTGTACCTTTTTATATTAAAAAATTAAACGATTGTGATTTATTTTAAATAGCAATAATAAAATCAATGTTTTAATATTTTGCCATTTAATTGTTGTTTTCCGGATAATATTTTGTAGAAATAAATACCATTTTCAACTTTATTTCCATTTATGTCATCACCTTTCCATTCCCAATCATGATATCCTTTTTGTAGATTTTCAAAAGAGTTTGAATTAATTTTTTTACCTAATACATCGTAAATTTCAACTTCAATATTTGCTTTTTCAAATACAGAAAACTGAATGAAAGTTGAATTACTAAATGGATTTGGATAAACTTTCGCGTTTTTTATTTGATTTCCATTTTCTGGGTTAGTTAAACCAACTGCGAGCAAAGGATCATTATTAATTATAGTTTCAACATCAATATTCTCATCACCCGGCAAATAATTCATGTACATTGCTCCATCAAAAAGCATCTCGTCGTTGGTACCTGTGCCGGCAGTCACTAGCACTGGAGGATTATTAGGGTTATTTGGATTGTTTACTGTATTATCATAGGTATGTTTTGCATATAATCGATAACCATTAGGAACTTTTATTGGTCTTTTGTATAAGTAATAATCTTGCCATTCAAAATCCCACTCATTAATTCGAATTAATTTAATTGTATCTACACCGGGCTTTACAGCGTAATTAATAATTTTTCTTCCTAGCATATGATTGTGAGGGTAAACAGCTAATAAAGACAAAGAACTACTTAAAGATCCCGATGTAGGATAATAAGCTTCCGCAGAACTTACTGTATTTGCTAACACATAAAACTGCCAGTTTTGTAATGGAGTTTTAGAATAAATAGTTCTTATACCCGTTTCACTAGGAGGATAAAAATAGATTCTAATTTTTGTGCTATCTACCATTCCTGAGCTTCCTGCAGGATAATGCAGTTGAATTATCACTTTGGAACCTGCTTTTAATCGTATTCCTGCTTTTAGCGGAGCTTGGCTTGGAAAAACAGTAGCTCTGGTTCCTGGGGCATAAGTTCCTATTCCTAAATTACCAGGGATGTTAAAGCATGAACCACTTAAATCACTGTTATAATTTCCGGTTGTATCAGCCGTTACTACTGCATGATGAACAATAGCGTGATTCCCCGGAACTACTTCAAAAGCTCGTATTATCCTATCTTCCGTTAATCCGGTTGGAATGGCAAAACAATAGTACTTATCGCTATTAGTTGCTGTACTCGTAAAAGAGCCTATGCTCAATGTTATATCCGCATTACCTGCCAATTGAAATCCATCTGAATAATGAGGTGAAGATGGTGCGAGCGTTGTATCTCCGGCAGGAGTTCCATTTGTAATCCAATCAAGAATTTTTTGTTTTTCAGGGGCAGTAATTATTCGCTCATGCATGAAACGAGTATAAGTAGTATCTGCATTCCATGGAGGCATTTTGCCTTGAATCAAATTGCTTTGTATTAAACTTGCACTAGCAGATGTTTGCGTGTAATTCATAAAAGGAAAAAATGAAGCTCCTTCATGATGACAACTCGTACATCTTGCATAAAAAATGCCAGCAACATCTTTATACTCAATTTGAGAAAAACATGTTAAATGCGTTAAAGCAATTAGAAAAATTAGTGCTAATTTTTTCATATGTAGATTTTATTGTTTTTTTAATTGCCATATGGTATACGCCATGTATCTTCACTTCGACAAGCTCAGTGCAACGCATTTGTTTTTGTGCGCAAAGCACATGGCTATTTCATAATAAATGTTTTAATATTTTAATAAAAATAAAAAAAAACAGAACAAAACCAATTATCAAAAAAAAATCAGAATGCTATTTTAATTTGATGAAAAAACAAAGTAAATACACGTTCATTTAATTCCGGATTTGCAATAATTAAATCCATGATGCCGGTAAATAAAAAACCAAAAACTGCACCCCAAGCATGTGCACCATGTGCTATCTGATCATTTTTATTTCTATCCATGTAAAAACTATATGCAAGATATAAAAGACCAAATACCCAAGATGGCAAGCGAATGAATGGAATGAAAATGATACCCATACTACTGTTTGGATTAAGCAAAATTGCACTGAAAACCAAAGCGCTTACTGCCCCACTTGCCCCAACTGCATTATAATGAATATTATCTTTTTGCCTTAAATAATCTACAATTGAAGACGCATATATGCCTCCGGTATAAAGCAAAATAAAAATAAGTGTAGAAAATTTACCAAAGACAACAGGAAAATAAGCACTTTCTAAAACACGCCCAAAAGAATAAAGCACGAACATATTAATGATTAAGTGTGCGTAATCACTATGTAAAAAAGCATGTGACAAAAAACGATACTTTTCATTATGATGCTTTATAGCATATGCATTAAAAAGGTATTTTTCAAAAGACCCTCTGTTTTTGAACGCATGGATGGAGAATCCTATTGAACTAAATAAAATGGTAAGCGTTACTAAAGGAAAAGGGAGATCAAGCATGTATTTAAAAATATAATTAAATATACTAATTTAGTCAGTAACTTAATTTGATGAATCCTCATTTCTTTTTGTTGGTTGCCACACATTACTCTCAACTCCTTTTAACCAAACGAAAAATCCTTTTAATAATGCAAGATTCATTTTTATAAAATGAGAGGCATAATGAATTGGGCCTCTTGAGTTTTTTTTACCAAAGAGTCCACTGAAGGCTGGAGATAACAACAAAAATAACTCAGCGATAAAGAAAAAGAAAAATAGATTATGAAACCACGATAGAAAAAAACTGCTTACAAAAGTGATGATTAAAAAAAATGGTGTAAGCCAGCGCAAAAGTTTATGCGATAAAAATGCAAAGCCAACATTCGGTTTTAACAACAATGCTTTGTATCGCATCAGGTTTTGGAAATTGCCAATGGAAATACGAACCTTACGTTTAAATTCTTCATCGCTGCTTGTAGGAACATCTTCGTTGCAAATAGCATTGGGTTCAAACAATACTTGTTTGTTTTTTTCAATAACATTCATGGTGATGTAAAAATCATCCATGAAAAAGTTTTTCGGAACCGGAGCAAAAAATTCTTTTCGTATTGCGTAGCAACCGCCTTCAGCACCCATAATTATTTTCCATCTTAAACTTTCGGCATACTTGATTTTATTTTCAACCTGAATGTAATTCATCTCCTGTGAAGCAATGCCTTGTTTGCTTGGCGAAACTTTAATAATGTTTGCTGCAACTTGAGCTAGATCCTTATTCTTAAAATGTTTTACCAATTCAAAAATGGTGTTTTCAAAAAACAAAACGTTAGCATCGGTTAAAATAAAAAGTTCAGTATCGGTTTGCTCTGCCAGTTTATTGATGATCCCTGCTTTTCCTGTTCTGCCCGGAAATTCAATTAGTTTTAATTGTGGATACTTTTCTGCATACTGTTTTACAATCTCATTGGTCCTATCGGTTGAGGCATCCGAACCAACATACACGCTTAACTTATCTATTGGATAAGAAGTATTGAATGTGCTTTTTAATTTTGCATCCAGCACACTTTCTTCGTTGTATGCAGCAAATAAAATAGCAACGCTTGGTAAATTATCTTTTTCACTTTCTTCATATACTTTTTCATTCTGATTTTTTTTTGTGGTGAACAACATCATCCATGCCGGATAAAAAAAATAGGTATGTAAAATTCCTAATGCTGAAACAACAAACAAAAAAATAAAAAAAAGTGAAATTAAATTCATGAACTATGATAACGTTTGTAAAGCACGAATTACATTTTGTTCAATACGTTGTGCAATGTCGTTGCTTTCATTTTTGATGAATTTTTCTCCTGTAACTTTTTCATACAACTCGATGTAACGTTCAGAAATTTCGTTTGTCCAGGCATCGTTCATTTCAGGAACAGTTTGCCCTTCCTTTCCCTGAAAGCCATTTTCAATCAACCATCTTCTCACAAATTCTTTACTCAATTGTTTTTGTTCTTCACCTTTTTTCTGACGCTCTTCGTAACCTTCTTTATAAAAATAACGTGAAGAATCCGGAGTATGAATTTCATCCATTAAAATTACTTTTCCTTCAAACAAACCGAATTCATATTTGGTGTCCACCAATAACAAGCCTTGTTTCTCGGCTATTTCGCAACCACGTTGATACAAGGCGCGAGTATAATTTTCCAATTGTATGTAGTGTTCTTCGCTAACAATGTTGAGTTTTAAAATTTCTTCGCGAGAAATATCTTCATCATGTCCTTCATCCGCTTTTGTTGTTGGTGTGATAATAGGTTGAGGTAATTTGTCGTTTTCCTTTAATCCTTCGGGTAAAGTTACACCACATAATTCTCTTAATCCTGCATTGTAAGTTCGTGCAGCATGACCTGCTAGGTAACCACGAATCACCATTTCAACTTTAAATGGCTTGCACATTTTACCAATGCTAACTACAGGATCTGGTGAAGTGATTAACCAATTTGGAACAATATCTTCTGTTGCTTTTAAAAACTTAGCTGCAATTTGATTTAACACTTGTCCTTTAAATGGAATTCCTTTGGGTAGAATTACATCAAATGCACTGATTCTGTCAGAAGCAATCATCACAAGATGTTTATCATTAATTGTATAAACATCGCGTACTTTACCTTTGTAAACTTTTGTTTGTCCTGGAAAATTAAAATTGGTGCTTGTTAAAACGTTCATCATTCTACTATTGATTGGTAGTTGGTTTTGGTTTAAATTCTCTCTCTTTGCTTTGTTGTTTACCTTGATGTTCTTTTTCAACATCATATTTATTTACTATTTCTTTTACAAGTCGGTGACGAATAACATCACTTCCATCCAAAATAATTACTTGTATACCTTGAATGTTTTTGACAATTCGTAGCGCTTGAATTAATCCGGAAGGCTGATTTCTGGGCAAATCCACTTGAGATGCATCACCTGTAATGATGAACTTTGCACTTGCTCCCATACGAGTTAAAAACATTTTCATCTGACTTTCAGTAGTGTTTTGCGCTTCATCTAAAATCACAAAGGCGTTATCCAGAGTTCTTCCTCGCATAAAAGCTAAAGGAGCAATTTGTATTACTTTAGATTCAATCAACTGATTCAATTTATCCATCGGAATCATATCATACAATGCATCATACAATGGTTGTAAATACGGATCGAGTTTCTCTTTTAAATCACCGGGCAAAAAACCGAGATTTTCTCCTGCTTCAACAGCAGGTCGAGTTAAAATAATTCGTTTTACTTCTTTGTTTTTCAATGCACGAACAGCAAGTGCAACTGCGGTATAGGTTTTACCGGTTCCGGCAGGACCAACAGCAAATAACATGTCGTTTTTATTAATGCCTTCAATCATTTTGCGTTGGTTGGGAGTTTTTGCTTTTATCACCAAACCACTGTTACCAAAAACAATTACATCACTACTTGTTTCATTCTCTAATTTTTCAAGTATGTTGTCGCCTGTTTGACCTAACAAGCGTTGTATAGCGTTTTCAGACAATACCCCCGTTTTATGATAATACTCTATGAGTAAATCAAATTTCTTTTCAAACTTTTCAATTTCAGGTTCATCACCAATAAGTTTGATGGAATAGCCACGTGCAACTATCTTTAGTTTCGGAAAATAACTTTTTAATAAATTCAGTTTATGATCGTTAACGCCATATAATTCTACGGGTTCAACCGCTTCAACTGCTATAATTTTTTCGCTCAATTTTTTGTTTATAATTCTGTTAATGTTTACGAATTTCTATTTCTTCAGAGGTAAAATTATTAATTACTTTTGAAGCATAAGAAGAACAAATTTAATTATTTTTTAATGCCTATCATTACGCTTACTACCGATTTAGGATACCGAGATCATTACGTAGCATTATTAAAGGCTTTCATACTTAATAATTCAGAAAATGTTCAATTAGTAGATATTTCGCACGAACTCGAGAAATTTAATTTACAGCAAGCAGCTTATATTTTCGGAAATGCATTTCATGAGTTTCCGAAAAATTCTATTCACATTTTAGGAATAAGATCTGCAAATTTTAAAACGCATAAAAACTTAATCATTTGTTATAAAAGCCAATACATTATTTGTCCTGACAATGGTTTATTTAGTTTGTTTTATGACGGAAGTGAAGTGGTATATCATGAACTAAATAAAGAAAAATATCCGCAAGGAATTTTTATATCGCGAGATCCTTTAGCTCATGCTGCTGTTGATTTGGCTAATGGAAAATTTATTTCGGACATAGCAACAGAATTAACAGATGTTGTTCAAAGTTTAAATTTTCAGCCAGTTTCAACTCAGGACACAATAACAGGAAGGTGTATTTACATTGATTCGTTTGGTAACGTAATTACAAACGTTAAAAAAAGTTTATTCGATCATGTTTGTCAAGGAAGATCTTTTACCATTTTTTTACCAAACACTAAGATTTCAAAACTATGTTTAACATATGATGATGTTGAACATAGTGAACCATTAGCATTATTTAATAGTTCCGGATATTTGGAAATAGCATTAAATAATGGTTCGGCAAAACAATTACTATTCCCAAGAAATTTTTTAAGTCATACGGAATTTCAAATTCCGATAGAATTTTATCCATGATAATTAGAATTGTAAAAATGTCTTTTCAACCTGAAAAGGTAGATGAATTTTTAAAATTGTTTTCTGAGAACAAACAACATATTCTCCATTTCGAAGGTTGCAGCCATTTACAATTATTGAATGATATTATTCAACCAACTACTTTTTTTACTTATAGCCATTGGGACAATGAACAATCTTTGGAAAATTATCGTCATTCCGAATTATTTAATCGTGTATGGAACAAAACAAAAGTTTTATTTTCTGAAAAACCCGAGGCTTGGAGTTTAAAAGAGAAATAAAAATATCCTCTTTTTTTCTATTTAAAGTCGACACATTAAAAATTTTCAGCATCAAATTTCCAGAATTATTATACGTTTCAGAAAAATAATCTATATTAGCGCTCGAATTAAATCGCTATAGCGTTTTAATTTATCAAGATGCGGGGAGAGAATGGGCTCTATGAACCGCTGGCAACCAACTAAAAGTACTGAAAAGTATTGGAAAACCGGTGCTAAATCCCACCTCAACAAAAGAGGAAAGATAAATTTGAATATGAACGCACATTACAAGAGTAATATTTTTATGTTTTTAGTTTTTCGCAATGTATTTGCGAATTGTCTGTTATTTTTAAAAATTAAAAAATGAATTCATGGAATTAAAAACAATTAGAATAGCACAAAAATTTCAATTTGAGTTGGGTGGTCAATTAGATGAAATTGAAATTTCTTACCAAACGTTTGGTAAACTAAACAATAAAAAAGACAATGTTATTTGGGTTGTTCACGCGCTAACTGCTAACAGTAATGTGTTTGAATGGTGGCCGGGTTTATTTGGAGAAAATGATTTTTATAACCCCAATGATTATTTTATCATTTGTGCAAATAACCTTGGTTCGTGTTATGGCACAACTGGTCCTGTTCATGCAACTAATGCCGAAAAAAGTTTGTATCACGATTTTCCATTTGTTACTATTCGTGATATGGTTAATACGCATGAATTATTGAGACAACATTTAGGAATAGAAAAAATCCATACCATTATTGGTGGTTCGCAAGGTGCTCAACAAATTATTGAATGGAACATTATTCATCCTCATATTTTCGAACGTTGCATTTTGGTTGCAACTAACGCAAAACATTCTCCTTGGGGAATAGCTTTTAACGAAAGTCAGCGCATGGCAATTTTTGCTGACGAAAGTTACCAATTAAAAAAACCGGATGCAGCACAAAAAGGACTTGCGGCTGCACGAAGCATTGCACTTATCAGTTACCGAAATTATTTGCCTTACACCAATACCCAATCAGAATCAACTAATGATTTGGCAAATGGATTTAAAGCATCGAGTTATCAGCGCTATCAAGGA
>Ga0172373_10006216_pt1 | contig 15980 bp, 5 predicted proteins | sample Lak10m_2_FD_114546 | JGI IMG/M metagenome (GOLD analysis project Ga0172373, IMG submission 114546) | Freshwater microbial communities from Kabuno Bay, South-Kivu, Congo - kab_092012_10m | ecosystem: Environmental > Aquatic > Freshwater > Lake | place: Democratic Republic of the Congo: South-Kivu...
AGTGTTTCCATCAGCCTTCTCATGACTTCATCAAACTCACCCACCCTGCCTCCATACCTATGCACCTGGTCCAACCTGTTTGGTTCCTTGCCCTGCGCCATGTGCTTTCTAACCCACTTTTCCTTTATAGGTCTCCATGATCGCTGTCTACCAGAGGTGCCTGGCCAACTACCAGTCGCGGCAGTGGGACATGGGCGCGCATGTACTATTTGACAAGACCCTGCACAAGCAAATTCAGGCCACGCTACCCGTCCCCGACTGTTTTGCGCTTCCAGACGGCGAGTGCGTGAGCGACTGCTTGCTGCGCAGCCAGGCAAAGGGGTCGTCAAATGAATTTTGCTTCAACGAGTGGCTAAGGCACAAGAACATCAACAGTTTGGACTTCTTCGAGTACGAGGAGGGCGAGAGCTCCAATCCGCACGCGTGCCAGGTATTCAGCGGCCCCTCAAAGCTGCCTGGCGCGCTGGGCGAGCCCTTCCGCATATGTTTGGACGAGTACGAGGACCAAGGCCTGTGCAAGATACCGTCCATCGTCTGGAGCGGGCGTTCGACCAACAAAATTCCCGTGGGCCTGGACCACTCCACCGTCATCAAGGACCCAACCTTGAAGGTGGTGGCGGCTCGCAACGAGTACGCGTCCATCAAGCGCGACGTGACGGAGGCCCTCAATGCCATGGCCAACTGGAACGCCTCGAATCTCAACGTCATGGTGTTCAGTGCGGAGGGCGACATGCTGCATCAGTTTTTCGACTGCTTCATGATGGGAGCCGCCGGGAGCGCGCAGGTGTGGCCAGGAACCGATGTGGAAAACAGCGAGCAGCCCATCTGGGCGCGCAACGAGGGCCTCGACAGAGAGTTCCAGCTCCCGTGCAGCGGCGAGGCCCGCAAGGACAGATTGGGAAAGCGCGACTCGAAATCTCCTTTCACCTGCGGCACGCCGGCGCGGCGCTCGGCCATCAAGTATTTTTTGCGCAATCTCATTCAAGCCAACCCCACCAACAACTCCAACATTGTCAGGGACGCAGTGAAGGAGCTGGTGGCCAACCTCACGAGGGCCTGGGTGAATGTGGACATCGACTCCTATATGTGCCAGTGCAGCAACGGAACCCAGGCGCCCGAGTGCTGCGTGTTGGACCCGTCATGCAATCCCGCTACGACCAAGTGCCCGTGCGAAGACGGGTCAGAGCCATCCTACGCCTGCTGCGACGTGCAGTGCAAGGATAGCACGTTCTTGCCGCCCAGGTTCCAGGTGCAGTTCGCCAAGATCAAGGGCCAGAACATGGTGCAGTCGCTGTTCGACCAGGCAGCGGCCTATCTGACTACAACTGTTTGGACCGACAACAGGCCCTGGCTATTGTATGATATGGGCGGTGCCGAAGCCTACAACTGGTCCAACTCGAAGCTGCAGGCCCCGCTCGACGACTCGATGTTCGATACCACCCAGCCAGTGCAGGCCTACGACCACTCGGAGCTCGGCTACCCCTTCCGCACCACAGTGTACGAAATGTGCTTCGGCCTGCTGCAGCAAGTCCACATGACCATGCCCATGAAGGACGGCAAGCCCACAACCCTGACTGACCCGTACGACCCCGACAAGCTGTCCACCATCCTCAACGTCACCTACCGCGAAGACTTTGTGCGCAAGCTGGTGCAGGACGCATACAAGCACTCGCCCATCTTTTGGCACTATGTGGTGCGCCACACGCCCTCCGACAGCGCCATGTGCAGGAAAGCCGCACCCGAGCGGCCCTCGGCCACCAACACCACCTACTTCGTGCAAGGGTACAACGCCCTAAAAATCGGCGGGCACGAGGTGGACTGCTACTGCGGATGGTGGCATAACGCGTCCCACTGCGCGGTGCCTAGCTCCGTGTGCGAGAGACTGGTGTTGTTGATTGGCAGTACGGAGGTGCAGGACGCATGCAACGGCGGACGCATAGCAACCCAAACCCAACTGCTGGACTGGATGCCGCAGCTCATTGTGCTGGAGGGCGGCTGGAAGGGCTGGCCGTGCCCCTCGATGTGGGTGTCGGACCACTGGGGCATCGTGGCGGACCAAACCACATGGCTGAAGGGGACGCCGGACATGTCGGGCACTGCCAACCTCATACTGCAGAACGGCACCTCGGGACTCAGGGTAGGCTCGTTGGACTGGGTAAAGCACAATATTGTAAACCACATCAACCCCGCCCAGCGCAAGGAAAGCATACAGTCTTTACAATGTACGCTTAGCCCCCCGCCCACGCTGGTGGACCACTTTGTCGACGACCTGTTCCCGGCGCTTCAGGGCGTGCGCCAGTCGGCCCCGGTCAGCGCGTGCCTGCGTTTCACCATCGAGCTGGCCCGCCTGACTGCGTATCAAGAGGCTGGGCTGGTGGTGGCCGCAGCAGACCAGAGCAGCATAGTCGGCATTTGGCGCAGGAGGTGTGAAATCAAGTTAAAGCAGGTGGCTTTTTGCGAAATATATGGCGTCTTTGAGGTGAAGCAAGTGGAAAGCACCTGCCCCTTCAGCGTGTCGATCATTTTCAGGGACGAGTACACGCTCACGCCCAACTGCCTGGTGGTCTACAACAAGAAAGTGTACGATCCATGCCTGTGCGACGCCAAGTGGTGCTCCCCGACCAGCGACCAGCTTTTCCTGACCTCCCTGAATGCCAACTGTCAACTGTACCACGTGCGCGACATGGTCATCGATGCGGTGGTCGGTCTTCCGCCCTGGCCCGCCACGTCCAACACCGCAGTGCCCAGGCCGCTCGCGAGGTCGCAGTTTGCCCTCAACGTCCTGTACAGCCCCAACAACGTCGCCAACAACCCGGGCCACTGGGCGGTGGCGGAGGGCGACATCTTTTACTACTGCGACTTGGTCGTGGACTGGTGGCCTGACGAATGGAAGCACCCCGTCGGCTACCATGTCACCATGCCGTGCACGGACGCGTCTCCTCGCACCTTCGACAGTGCGTGGGCTGCGCTGCGCGTCGGCACTCAGCTCAAGATGATGCACGTGCCCAACGCCCTCCGCAACCGCACCATGCAGACCAGCGTGTATGGAGCGGCAGGCGCGTGTCGGACACATAATTATGGCATGCCCACGAAAGTCATCAACACCATGCGCTTCTGCACCCAGGCCGACAACAGGGCGGTAGATCCCACGGTGCCGAGCGGGGCCAATTCCACGGCCGAGTGGGGCACAGAGTACTGCACCCAGAGTCCCTACGAGGTTCCTTGGTCCAACGGTCCCAGTTCGGTGGGCACCCACTTCAACTATTTGGTCGACCTGCTCCCCTTTGCTGGCTGGGGCGACAACGCCGGCCACGCGCCCTTCAAGGCCTGCAACACCGACACCCAGTGCTGCGCCACGTGCAAGTGTCTGTTGTCCAAGGCCGGCGGCGTCTGCGCTCGCATGCAGCCAGGCACCTTCGAATGCGCAAATCATCACCATTGTGTGGAAAAACTCTGCGCCGGCGACGGCAAGTGCGTGCAGCCCACGCTGGAGGTCCACAACAACGCGACCTACGACGCAGTGGTGCGGGCGCTGACGGACAACTGCTCGCATAGTGCGTTTGACACTTGGGGGACCAGCAAAGAGGACATCATACCTGACCTGCTCGAGAACTCTGGCATGTGCTCTTACAGGTCGTGGTTTGAGCAGCGCAACCTCAAGACATGCAACGCGTCGTATTGTTCCGTGGACGGATCGCAGGCCTGGATGTTTACCAAGCGCACGCCCCGCGCAGCGTTTGAGGCCGGGGTGCTCGGCGTGAAGGCTCATCCATGTGACAGGGACTACGAGCACCTGGAAGGCTTGGTTTCGTGCAACCCTGGCTCCGCCAATGCGCTGCTGCGGGATGCGGGCGGCATTACAAAAACCTACAGCCAAGGAGTGTTTACGCAAACATACAGGCCCAACAGGTGGCTGCCCGTCGTCAAACATGACTGGACCAACCAGGCGCTCGGGTTCATTGGCATGCCCCGCCTGTACTCGCAGCTCGGGTACGGCTCCATGACTGTGGCTCCGCCGGGGCCCCTGCTCAGACCGTGCAGCAACTTCGGCCTGTGCGCAGTCCAGTCGAGCGCGGGGCTGTGGTACGCCAACGGCAACAATGAGCCAGTGAGGTTCGTGACGGTCGGAGGCACGCCCAGGCCCTACACCATCGACGATCAAATGCTGTGCGGCTCCATGGGATTCGTGGACAACACGGTGTGCCGCATCGATCCTGCGGTGGTGCCCCTGTTCTACGTGCTGTGCAATGATGCCACCGTGGCGGGTGTGTGCAGCACCTACACTGGCGGAACCTACACCCGAGGCATGACGAAGGCGCAGCTGCAGACAGTGGCGACCAATCTGAATACTTTATTTGGCACCATGCAGATATCCCCTGTCGACACATGGGCGCAGTACGTGGTGGCGGCCGACAAGGCGAAAACAATATGGGAATCCATGAAGACCCAGGCGTGGTCCACGCGGTTTTCCAGGGCCACCATATCTCACACTTACAACGGCGCGGCGCCGCGAGGCCTGTACTTTTTGCTGTCATACAGCGCATACGAGCTGCCATTTGCCTGGTGGTGGCGCTGCAGCTGGCTGAGTGGCATCAGTGTGACCATCAATCCTGCGCCCTGCGAGGCCTGGGACGGCTTGACGTGGGCCAAGGAATCGGGCGGCGAGACCTACACTGTGCGTAACACCACAATGAAAAGCATCGGCCGCAAACAGTGGCTGGCCCAGGCCGGCGGCATTTATTTGGAGTCCAACATACAGGCGTCGCGCAACCTAATCCATCAGAGGTGGACCCAGCTGGTCAATGAGCTCAGCGTGCCCCAGATCTTGTTTGCCTGCTACAACGAGGCCGACTACCTGCGCAACGAGACCGACGTATCGTATAACATCAAGGTGCTGCAGGTGGTAGAGTCTGGCACGCCCTGGCCAACCACACAGCGCTTCGAGAACTGCACTGGCCTGGGCCAATGTTTGACGCACAGCGACTTGCGCGTCGACGCTACGAAAGATTTAGTTAACGACATTAAGGAGCAGCTGCGCCAGACCACGCCGTTCAGCGCAGGAAGCTGCAAGGCCGCGACGAACGTGGTGCCGCAGGTGTGCGCGTTTGCCCAGGACCACCCAGAGCTGGCGACACTGCTGAGCGGGGTAATGGTGCCCAAGGACATAGAGGCGCTAGCAATTTTCAGCCTCAAAGCCGGCACTGGCAGCTCGCTGGCCTCAAAGTACGACGAGCGCATCGAGGGCTGCAACATAATTCACTGCTGCGACAGCAACTACAACTGCCCAGCGGGGCCGAGGCGGGTGGCTAACGCCCAGTGCAGGTGCTTCAAGAAGGAGCCGTCGGAGCTCGAGATCAATATGGCGAACCTCGTGCCCAGGCCCACGGTTGCCCCCTACCTAATCTTTAGCGACGCATTACCTGCACCCGCCGTCAGCGGAACCAACTACGTGGTGGCGGGGTCCAACTATGTGGCACTGGACCTCTGCACATCGTCAGGAAAGAGCTCGCGCTGCACTTACGCAGACCCACTGACTCAAGAAGATTGCACCCCAAAGTCAGATGCGCAAGCAAAAGAGGTGCAGAACACTTACTGTGCTACGTCTGGTGAGTTTTATGGCCAGCAAGATAACAGTGCGGCGTGTCTGAGTAAGCTCAAGGACGGGTCATCTGAGTGCTTGGGCGCCAACACCGTCGCCAACCGCTACATTACGAAACCCGTAGGCATTCCAATGTCTGTTATGGCGCTCAGCATTCCAAACAAGACCTGCTACAAGCTCAAATGTCCTACCACTGGCATCTGGAAAGCATTCAACGATAATATCGTTTACGATCCCAACGGATTCAGTGGCCAGTACAGGGTTGAAGTGAAGGTGACATCCATACGCATGAAATATTCTTACGGCAAAATTAATCACTACACGGGACTTGACGCAACTGGTAAGTGTCCTGAAGCCTGGGTATCTGGATGTGACCAACGCGACTATGTCGACTTGCACCAATCAACACAGAATGTGGAGGTGTGGATTGGGTACAGTGAAAAAGCTCCTACTAAACAATTGACATTTGGAACTGCATGGTGCAACGTAGGTTCCACATGCAAATTGAACACAAAGAACACAAGGGCATTGCTGGCGGAATATCAGAATTTGAACAGTGTAGGCCTGGTTCGCACAGACTCTGTGACGTACCCAGAGCTAGATAACAACCAAATCTATGAAATGGCAAAGACAATCATTGAGAACATAGAGGACTACTTTGACAGCGTGCGTCCATCTCCAGCATGCCAAGAGAATAACAACAATAAGATACACGGGTGTATAAACAATGACGCATACATTTTCAACGCCGAACACACCTCTTGTTCACCCTTGTCTACGTGGTTTGTAAGGTATATTCCGTCGTTTTGCACCAACAACAAACTATCACAATGGTACCTTGACATGTTTTGTCCCAGGCAGAGCGACAAGTGTGGATGGGGTTGCTGCAAAGACTACACGAAACAGTGCATTGCTAAAGGTACAAAAGATGTGTCTGGATTTTTGGCGAGGGCAGGTTACGCATGTATCAATGTTGAATATGCTGGCAGCTTCGACGACTCGTGCACCAGAACCACCATGCAGTGCGAGTACAACGAGGGCATGCAGAATACGTTGGTCAAGGCCGGCCTGCCAAACGAAGGATTTTGTCCCGAGTGCGTGGCGACGGTGGGCTGCTCGCCGACCAAGGCCGCCAAGACGTATCAGCTAGTCAAAAACAACATAATAATCAACGACATCGTGCCTACGACCCTGACTGGCACCAACCCGCGCATGCCCTCCACTGCCCGCCACTTCCACATGAAGATGGATGCGCTGAACGAGGACGTCGGGGTTCCCTTGTGTGGGCCGGCTTCTTGCGGCGACAACTTTTACAAGGTGGAGCTCTACCGCAACATGTTTGTGTGTCTGCCCTGCAAGGTGGTGCCGCCCAAGTACTGCACCGGCCAGCACATGTGCAGCTTCACGCCCTGGGACTGGAAGGACGCGCCGCTGCGTGATGCGCACGCCAACGTGTTCAATGGCACGAACGCGACGTTTGCGGAAGTCGTGGCTGCCGTGCGTGCCAACCTGCTTGCGCTGCTGCCTACTGTAGCGTACCAGAGGCCCGCTTGGCATGAGATGCTTGAACCCTACAAATTCACGTCCTACAACCCGCAAGAGCTCAAGACCGGTTTCAACGACAACATGGAAAGCCTTGACGGCTACTGCGCCACCAACAACAAGCTGCCTGTGTTCACTGATTGCCAAAACGACGTGCCCAGGCGCACCCTCAAAACCTTCTCCCAAACATACTACAAGGTCAGCGACGGCAGCACGGTGCCGCAGGGCCACACGTTGACCTGGTTTGCTGGCAAGGCGCAGCTTATGGGCACCATGGTCGCAGCGTTCCACATGGCGGCGCGCCAGGCCTACTTCAACGAGCTGTTTGACGACGCTGTGTGCAAGAACGGGACCATAGCCAACCTGATCTGCTTTCAAAACAAAGAGGTCACCCCTGTCGAGACCTTGACCGTCAACCCTGTCATGAGCGGCCGCTTCGAGGTGCAGGAAGGGTGCGATGTGGAGGAAATCGAGTCCACCCGCGTCATTGACTCCAGCTGCAACTTCCAGACCTGCCCTCCGCCGCCAGCATCGGACCCCAACTTCGACCCATTCAACACGTTTACGGGCACTGCCTTCAATGTCCCGGCCAACCAAATGCGCTGCAAGATACGGAACGGCGCCACCGCTGCCTACCTGTCCACGCCTCGCTCCTACGCCTCCAACCTGTGCTCGCGCCAGCCCACCGTCCCGCGCACCTGTGACATGCCGCAAGGTGTGCTGAACCAGGGAACCGTGGACGGCGAGCCCGCTTCCACCGTGTATGCGCGGCTGCGGTGGGGCGGCACTGCTGCAAAGAGTGGGTTGTTGGGCGGAGGCAATGACTTGCTCAACATGAGGTCCACTGCTGCGCTGGGCAACATTACCTTGGACCCCTGGGACATCGGAGGCCACAGCATTCGCATGAGGCTGGGATCCGACGGCATGCGCGTGGTGGGGCTGCCGCTGCAGTCTTACAGCACACTGGCGGGCGCCGCCTCCATAAACACTGTGGACTGGGTGGGCGCCTGGCGCATGGCCATGGCAACCGAGTCCCGCACGATGGACCAGCTCTATGCGCTGAAGACCTGCGCCAGCTGGGACTGCCCCCTGCGCCGCAACTACTTCTGGTCGGGCCAGGGCGCCTCGTTCAGGCCGCAGTCCCCCAACCCTTTCCGCGCCAACGCACTGTACGGCGCAGCTACCCACCCGACTACCAAGCCGGCCCTGGTCCCCGCCGCGGTGCTCGCGTCCTACAAGACCAGGAACGGGTTCTGCGTGTGTGCGGCAGGCGACAGCTGCTTGCCAGCCTCGGGGTCCTGCAGCTCCGCGGACACGATAGCCTCGCTCAGCGACATGCAGCAGAGGCTCTCGCAGGCCACCCAGCCCGCCTGTGACTCGCAGGTCGACTGGCCCTATACCGGAGGCAATTTGCGCGACGACAGCAGCATGGCGCCGACCGTGAGCGGCTGCGGGGTGCTGGGCAGGCTGCCGCAGTACAGGTACAGGTACAAAAACAGCGAGACCGTGCTGGGCGCAGAGCGGACGTCGTCAGGCGCAGAGCGCACCACGCTGGACGAGGGGGGCGACTGCCACATGGGGCGAGCCGCGACCTACAACGCCGCCGCCCAGAGCTGCACGTTGGTGGCGAAGCGCGACGCGGAGATCGTGGTGAACTGCGGCGCCGCCAACATCACGCTAGCGCGGCCCAAGTCCGCCAATGTCAACCTGGCGGGCCGCCGGCGCCGCTGCGCGCAGTGCGACCCGCTGCCCACCTACCACGCCGCGGACGGTACAAACATGCACGAGTCCGAGGTCAGCCACGGCAAGCTCTGGCGCTGGGCGCCCGCCCGCAAGCTGGCCCAGGACCTGCGCTTCCGGCTGTGCGGCAACGCCACCACATGCCCGGAGCTCAAGGCCGACCGCATGGAGCTGCAGAGCTTCTGGTTCGACATGATGAGGGGAGGGCTGACTGGAAGCCCGGGTGAAACCGTGGAACAGCTCTTCAACACCGTGCAGGAGGACCCGGACGAGTGGAACGACGAGCCCTGGATGCTGTGCACCAACAACGGCGACGGACTCAACTGCCAGGGCACTGCGTCGAAGCGCGAGTGGCTGGCGGACCGCGCGGGAACCTGCTCTGCCATGAAGACGCTGCCAAACGCTGACGACGCGGTGGCCGACCTGTCCGTGTGCGATCTGGACGAGAGCTTGGACAACTTGTGCAGGGTGGTGCAGAACGCGCGCTACAGGCTTTTTGAGGCCAACTGCAAGCTGTCGGGGTCATGCCGCACGTCCAGCTTCTTCTACCAGCCAGCCACCTTCTCTGCCTCAAACGACCAGCTCAGCCGCCAGACAGTGCAGTACTTCTACGACTTCACGGTGGCGGGCTCGTGCCCCGCGATGACAGAGGAGCTCAAGGCCATAATTGCGCAGAATCAAAAGACAGCGCAAGAGTGCTCGGCCCAGAGCCTAGAAATGTTCCAGCTCGCCATCAGCGCGGCCCGCCAGGTCATTCACTTCTTCGTCAAGATATTCTATTACATGTCGGAGATTGGCATGAACGTGATTTCGCTAGTCATGACGACGGACCCCAACCCCATCATTAAGCAGATCATGACCTACTTCAACATGATAATCAATGAGTTCCAGAAATTCTTCGTGACCATGGGCGACATGTTTTACAAGATGATCATGGACACCGGCCAGCTGGGCAAGTTCATCAGGGATCTCATCTTCCAGATATGCTCCTTCCTCAGCTTCTTGATCGACAATGTCGTGAAGCCCGTGACTTGCTTCGTGCGCGAATTCGTCATTAAGCTAATTGAGGGCATCAAGTCGATCGCAGGCTTCATTACGTTTGGCGCCGTCAAGCTCGACTTCATGGACGGGTGGAAGAAGACAGTGGAGGAGAAGTTCGAGTGCGACTTCCGCAACCCCTTCAACTGCACGCCACTGGACATGGACGCGTCCAAGGGCCCGTCGCGGCTTCCCATGCCCACGCGGTGCTGGGTGGGCTACAAGCCGCAGGTGGGCGACCAGAAGGGGCTCGGGTGCTCCGCCTCCGACACCTGCATGGACGACGACATGTCGCTGCTGGCCTGCGCTGCGTGCAGCGGCGGGTCCAACGGCAGCAGGGTGGACATGAACAGGTACGGGTGCGACGCGCTGACCAAGCTCTGCCGCTGCCACACGTTCCCGGTGGGTCGGTCCCAGTGCTCCAGCCACCAGGAGTGCTTGCTGCCCGACGTGGAGTGCGGCTTCGTGGACGCGTACCTGCAGCCCAGCTTCGGCAACGTACCGTGCGCCAGGTGCTCTCAGAATCCAATATGTCTAATCACGGGCTCCGTGGGCCAGTGCACTTGCACCCTGCGGTCCACCGGACTCCAGACCTGCCCCGCCCAGTACCATGCCCAGCGCGTGAGCCCCGACCCCACCCAGCTCTGTCTCATTAGCTTGGGCCTGTCCGCCAGCTCAAGCAGCTCCTACAGCGCAAACTACAGGGACTTGGCCTCCACCCCCTGCGCCAACCTCAATGGCGCCCAGACATGGTGTTTGAACATATGGCTGGACCAGGGCGGCAGCGCCTACATGACCGTGGGCCTCGCCATGCTGAAGGGCAGGAGGCTGCTCGCCGACACGCCGCACAACTTTAGCGCGCCCAACTGGACCATGGCCTACGAGCCTTGCCGCTCCCTCATGACCGCCCACAGCCTGGGCATACTGGAAGCCCACGTCGCCTCCGACTGCGAGCGCTGGCGCCAGATAGGCGAGCGCGCCATACTGATGTACAACCTCAGCAACGCCACAGACGTCCAGTTCACCAGCTACACTGGCCTGGCGGAGGCCGACGTTCCGTTCGAGGTCTACATGTTTCTGGCGCAGCACGCGGAGTGGATCCAGCCCGTTAGCGTGGTGGCGCGGCGCTACGCCTACATGCTGAGGCCGCTGCTGAACAGGACCATCGGCTTACTGGCGCAGCTGCAGAACGCGCCGTCGGTGCAGGAGAACGTGCACGTGGTGAAGGACTTGCTGCCCTGGTTCGCGGCCAACGCCACGCCGGAGGTGGTGACCATGGCGAATGGCTCCGCTAGTGGCTCGGTGCGTATCACAAATGCATCAGAGCGGGCTGGTCGCCGCCTGCTGGCCACCTGGAAGGACAACCTCCAGTCCGTCAAGCGGTACAGCTACCAGCTGGCCAACGGCAACGCGGCCAACCTCGCCCCCGACCTCGCCTCCGAGTGGAGCAGGGGGCCCTTCTTCTGGCCGCCGAGCTACAGCTACGCCGACGAGCAGCACCTCTGCCTGGCGGGGGAGCTCGCCTTCAACCTCAGCCTCAACATACTGCACAGCACGGTGCGCTACTACACCAAGACAGGCCCCCCGCGCCCCGAGGTCGCCCGCACGTTTCAGGGCGCGCTGCCGCAGCTGGGCACATGGAAGGGATCTGCGCCCAAGGAAGAGCCCTGGCTGGTGGGATCGTTCAAGCAGTGGGCCAAGGACCTGGTCGGCGTGGACTTCACCGCCATCAAAACCTACACCACCAGCCCCGATGGCGGCAATTCGCCCTCCCAGTTCAGCGAGGACCTCTCGGACCTGGTGCGCTGCGACTTCGAGAAGGTCCAGCACTGCACAGGCCACAGGCGCTCGCTGTTCTGGGGCGGCGTGGTGGTGGCCCTGGGCTTCGGGGTGGTCAGTTTCTTTTTCAAGCTGCTCAACGTGCCCATGGTCGACCCCCTCCTCTTCATGATCTATGTGCCGTGCGTGACACTGTACGTATTCCAGACCAGCGTCACCTGCTTCCCCATGGTCCCCACCTGCTTCATGGGCGAGGTGCTAGACCTAGTGCAGACCATCATGCCCGTGTCCTACAGCTGGCCCGTCCAAATGCTGCAGTACGAGGGGTGCATGGACGGCCTCCCGCCTCCCCCTGGCCTCATGGTCATGCCCGCCACATCGCAGTGCTTCCGCGAGTGCACGGAGCCCCCATTCGAGTTCGTGACGTGGGAGGACAACGTGGCCTGGATTCAGTGCGAGGTGTGGTCCTGCGACACGAGCTTCGTGGACAACTACTACAGGCCCTGGGTCGCCATGCTGCCTATCCCGCAGCCCTTCTACGGCATCTTGCAAATGGAGCGCTACACGTTGGCGGCAAAACGCAAGGCGGCCTACATCGACATGCCCGACCACCGCGACGCCCAGCGACTCTGCGCGCTGTTCACCATCTTCAATGTGGTGCCCGTGGCCTTGGCCGTGGTGGGGGTCGCGGTCATCGTGCTCGCGGCGGCGGCCCTAGCGGTCGCAGTGCTGCAGAGCGTGGTGTCGCTGGCCCTAAGTCTGGTGGCATTCATACATTCGTACTAAGTTAGGCACTCATACACTCGTACTAAGTTACAACCTTTGCACACACACACTCACTTTATTAAATTCATCAATAATACGGCAGCCGCTCAATGGAGCACGCAAACCGCTCGAAGTCAAAAAGCTCGTACGACGAAGTGCCCTTCAGCGTAAAGTAGAACATGCAGAACCAGTCGCCGAGCGTCGCGGCCTGGCCCACCGATGCGCAACTGTCGTAGGCACACGCGTAAATGGTATTGGTAAACACAGTCTCCCAGCTCGTCAGCACAGTCTCGTTCTGCGAAAATTTCTTCTCGATGAAGTCGTTCTCCTTGTGCAGCATGCGGGCAAACATGCGCGTCATGGTCACCTTGGCCATTCGGTCCACCGCACGCATGTCGTCCAGTTCCCGGAATAGGCGGCGCACCAGGCCGAGGCTCAGCGTGTCGGGCTCCGTCAAGTCAGACGCATAGTCGATTTCAACCTCGCGCTTCATGAGCGCCTTGCAGTTGTCCGCCGACAGATTGTAGTGGTTGAACATGGTTAAGAGCAGGTCGTCGTCGGCGTCGGGCTCAGTCACGAGGCTAAGCAGCGAGTCGTACACGAGAAACTCGGCCACTTGCGCCAGCGACTTGATGTTGTAGTGGGGATGGACCACGATCCCGGAAAGCTTGGGAACGGCCAACACGATGCGGGCGCGCCTAATAATTTCGTCGATGGTTTCTTTGTAAGTGCCAGACAGGTTGATGAGGTCGAAAAGGCCGCCCAGGGGCTCAAACTGCTTGCTGCCCAGGCGAACTCCCTTCATCTCCATCTCGTCGAGGTTGCGGCAGACGGCGTGTATGGCCGGGCGAGCCCAGTAATCGTCGCAATCGATGATCTTGTTCAACTTTTTGCAGGAAGTGAGCAGCGGGAGCACATGCCGAGGGCGCAGGTGTTGCGCGACGGAAAGCACATTGTCGTGGCTCAGACGAAGCATGGGGTACTTTCTGCCAGAGGGGCGTGTCTTATAAAGAGAATGCTTGGGGGGCGTCTGGGCCGTATCCCGATGTTTTTAAAATATTGTGGTGCATTAGAACGCTGTACAATTACACGGGTAGGGGTGTAGGGAAATTTTGGCGCCTTCCCGGGAAGGACCAAGGGGCGAATATCGAAAGGCCGTAACTTCGCACCATGCAAGCCAGCTCATTGAAATCGCTCTGTGAGCAGCTTTCCAACGCACTGGACTGCTTCCCGGAAATCAATCCTGGCGATCACATGTTTGTATACGAGCTCGCTCAGAAGTTGGTCAGTGTTACCAGCCAATCCACTTCATCCCATTTGTTTAACATCGATCGAGTAATGGCCACACACTCGAGCTGCAAGAAGTCTATCTGGATGCGCATGTTGCAGATTTTAAAGTATGCAGCCAAGTCCAACGTAGAAATAAATGGATTTTTGAGCAACAAGAGCTTCGGAGCGGTGGCCTACAGCAGCCATGGCAGTAATGCCACTTTTTCGCACGAAAGGCTGCCAGACGGCAACTTGCGGCACCAGTTCGTGTTTTCCGGAAACTACCCGCTCAGGGCCACGACCAACGACAGGGAAATGCATGACCTGAATCCGCGAGCCACGCCTGCGGCACAAATGTTGGGGTTCGACGCAGATTACAGGCGCGCGGCATTTTCTCGTAAAGTGCGCGAAGAGAAGGAGCCGAGACCTATATGTCGGGTGCCATTGTACTGCGGCCAGCAAGCGCATGTGCGCCAGTCAGTGCAATCGCGTGCGCGCCACATCACCAGCCAGCCCATCGCGGCGCCCATGCAAATTACAAGCCAGCCCATCGCGGCGCCCATGCCGCAGTTCTGCCTGGGCCAGGAGCTGCACAACCTCTTCCCAGACGGCCAGTGGTTCACCGCCAACGACCAGTACTTTTATCTATGCAGCGAAACCATGTGGTCGCCCACCCAGCAGCCCGACGTCTACCTCTGCGCGCCTCGGCCGGACTGGGCGGGCGACATGCTGCGCGCGGTGGACAATCCGTACGTCGTGGCGCAGGCCGTGGACAATAACACGCTGCAAGAAGACGACGAGCTGCAGCATTTATTTAGCCAGTGGGACAGTGACCAGCCGCACAATGCTGAGAGTAGTTTACAAATGCTCGGCACAGAGAGCAGCGCTGAAGAACACAACTCGCAAATGCTCGGCACAGAGAGCAGCGCTGAAGAACACAACTCGCAACTGCTTGGCACAGAGAGCAGCGCTGAAGAACACAACTCGCAACTGCTTGGCACAAACACCAGCAGCTGGGACAACACCGAGTCGTCCGTGCGCATACTGTTTCCGCCAGGCGCGCAAGTCGCACAGGAACAAGAGCCGTGCATATTCGGAGAGCCAGACGAGGTGGAGCTCGAGCTGTTCGGCAATCGCGACCCCATCGTCGTTGCGCCCGAGCCCATCATGGTGGCGCCGGAACCAACCATCGTGGCAACGTCGCACAAGCGGCGGAGATGTATCTTTGACATGGACTGAGTATGAAATGACTACATTGCTATGAGCCCTCTACTTCTGCGATGCGCCCTTCTTCCGCTCCTCCATGAGCTCCGCCACCACCCTTATTTTTCTCGCGAGCAGCTGCTCCGCCTCCTTCACAGGCTCCTTGCTGCCGAGCTCAAGCAGCGCGTCCCAGCACTCCTCCATGTCAAGAAGCGCGCCAAGCCGGTCCGTCGCCTCCACCATGGAGCTCCCCACCTTCACGAAGTGGGCCTCGCCCTTGCTCTTCTGCCGCCGCTTCGTCGCCCGCTCGAGCTTCTCCTCGTAATGAAGTGACGTAGTGCCTATGTGCTTCTTCACCACGCTGAGCCGCCCGTTGATCTCGCGAAGTCGCTCCTCCAAAATTTCCTCCCTTGTCTTGGGCTCAGAGGTGCTGGACATAAGCTGCTCGCTAGCATGCCTCTGCCCAGACACAGTTGGTTGTGTTTTTTACCTACACTCCATCTTGGTTCAGCTCAAATACAATAAGCATAGAGAACAGCGCCCCATTCCAAAACATGGACAGCTGAAGCAACCACAAATTAATATCCACATCATCGATCTGACCCACCCACGCCCACATGGTAAGGCTGGAAAGAAATGCGAAGCCGAGAATTGTGTGCGCGTGTGTCGGTCGCTTCAGCATAGTGTAGGTGATGCAGTACAGTATGGAGAGATGATTCACGATCCACACGAGCAAATGGTAGTCATTATGGAGGTGCAGGCAGAAGGCAAAGTAAAAGGCATTGACTAGCAGAGTGGTGGTGTAGCATAGAAGAAGTGATTTCATGGTGGCAGGCGGGGGGGACTTGACGTGGCAGGGGGGGGGTGAGTTAGCTGGTTAATTTGAGATAAAAAAAAGAAAAAAAAAGAAAAAAAAACATTATAAAAGAAAAAAAACAATTATAAACATTATAAAAGAAAAAAAAAGTTTTTTTTAGGGGTTCCCCCCCGAGAGGTCCTTGGGAAGGAGTGGAGGGGAGGTTTGACCAGTTGGACATGAGCCGGC
>Ga0172373_10006218_pt1 | contig 15976 bp, 12 predicted proteins | sample Lak10m_2_FD_114546 | JGI IMG/M metagenome (GOLD analysis project Ga0172373, IMG submission 114546) | Freshwater microbial communities from Kabuno Bay, South-Kivu, Congo - kab_092012_10m | ecosystem: Environmental > Aquatic > Freshwater > Lake | place: Democratic Republic of the Congo...
GAAGATGAAGAACTTCTTGAACTTGTGGAGATGGAAGTTCGTGAGTTGTTGAACGAGTATGAGTTCCCTGGTGATGATGCACCAGTTGTTCGCGTGTCTGCGTTGAAGGCTCTCGAAGGTGATGCTGCATGGCAGGAAAAAGTCATGGAGCTGATGGCTGCATGTGACAACTCGATTCCAGAACCTGCACGTGATCTTGACAAGCCGTTCTTGATGCCTATTGAAGACGTGTTCACGATTACTGGTCGTGGAACTGTTGTGACTGGCAAGGTTGAGCAGGGCAAGGTTCACACCGGCGATGAAATTGAAATCGTTGGTTTGCGTGACACGCAAAAGACCACCTGTACTGGTGTTGAAATGTTCCGCAAGCTTCTTGATGAGGGGCAAGCTGGTGACAACATTGGTGCTCTTCTTCGTGGAACGAAGAAGGAAGATGTGGAGCGTGGTCAGGTGTTGTGTGCTCCTGGTTCGATTACTCCTCACACCAACTTTGAGGGTCAGGTGTATGTGTTGAAGAAGGAAGAAGGCGGTCGTCATAAGCCTTTCTTCAATAACTATCGTCCGCAGTTTTTCTTCCGTACCACTGACGTGACCGGAACTGTTCAGTTGCCTGCTGGTACTGAGATGGTGATGCCTGGTGACAATGTGCAGATGACTGTTGAGTTGGGTAAGCCCATCGCGATGGATGAGGGTTTGCGTTTTGCTATTCGTGAAGGTGGCCGCACTGTTGGTGCTGGTCGCGTCACCAAGATTCTCAAGTAAGTACGAATCAGTCGTTAAGGAAGGGGCCTCACAATGGCCAAGAGTGATAAGCGTGTGAAGATCACGCTCGAATGCACAGAGTGCAAAGAGCGTAACTACATCACCATGAAGTCAAAAATCAACGACCGCGAGCGTTTGGAAATGAAAAAGTACTGCGCGCGCGATCGTCGACACACAACTCACAAGGAGACCCGCTAACACGGGAATCCACTGCCGACATCAATTGATGTCGTTGGGGTGGGCATAGGGTAGTAGCTCAGTTGGTAGAGCATCGGTCTCCAAAACCGAGGGTCGGGGGTTCGAGTCCCTCCTGCCCTGCAGAGAAGAAATACGAGAGAGAACAAGGAAATGTCAAGTCAAGATCTGAACCGCGAGCAAAAGCGGGCACTGAAGCGAATGGGAGCCCTCAACGAGCAGGGTAATCCTGTGCGCACTCAGCCGCAGGCTCGCACAAAGGGTCGCGACGAAGATCGCATCGGACCAGCGCAGTACTTGCGTGAAGTCAACGATGAAATGAAGAAGGTGGCATGGCCAAAGTGGCCTGAAGTTCGCCGTTATTCCATCATCGTTTTGGCAACGGTCGTTGTGTTCACCACATATGTCGGTGCACTCGATGCAGTTTTTGGCTTTTTCTCTGGTTGGCTCTACAAGGATTAATTAATGAGTGACGACACCTTTACCCCAACTGACGCAGTCGAAGCAGACGTCGTAGAAGCAATCGAGCCCGATGTGGTGCTCGATCTCACTGACGACGTTGCCGAAGAAGAAGACGACGAGCCAACCGAAACACCTGCATGGGCACGCCCAGGCAAGTGGTACGTGGTGCACACTCAGTCCGGATACGAAAAGAAGGTTGAGCTCAACCTGAAGAATCGCATCGATTCAATGGACATGGCCGACAGCATCTACGAAATCGTCATCCCAATGGAAGACGTTGTTGAGTTCAAGCAAGGCCGCAAGCAAACAGTGCAGAAGAAGGTCTTCCCTGGTTACTTGCTTGTTCGTTGCGAGATGGACGACGACACATGGTTCTGCATTCGCAACACTCCAGGTGTCACCGGATTCGTTGGTCAAAGCCACAAGGGTCAAAAGCCAACTCCGTTGTCACGTCGCGAAGTGGACACCTTCCTCACCGCAAAGGGTGACGGACAAGATGCTCCAAAGCGCAAGGCTCCGAAGATGGAGTACGAAGAAGGCGAAAGCGTTCGCGTGAAGGAAGGCCCATTCGCCGACTTCAACGGAACTGTTGCAGAGATCAACACCGACCACATGAAGTTGAAAGTTCTCGTCAACATCTTCGGTCGCGAAACTCTCGTCGAGATGGATTTCAGTCAGGTCGCGAAGCTGTAAAGCATTCGCAAAAAAGAAAGTCGTTAAAGGAAGAACACCATGGCAAAGAAGAAGCTTGCAGCAATCGTAAAAATTCAGATTCCCGCTGGAAAGGCAACACCTGCACCACCAGTTGGTACCGCACTCGGACCACACGGTGTGCAGATCATGGACTTCGTGAAGCAGTACAACGCTGCAACCGAATCACAAGCTGGAACCATCATCCCAGTGGAAATCAGCATCTTTGAAGATCGCACATTCACCTTCATCTTGAAGACACCACCAGCACCAGTACTTCTTCGTCAGAAGGCTGGTTTGGAGAAGGCATCACAAACACCAGGCAAGACAGTTGCCGGAACTGTTACTGAAGCCGACATCGAAGCTGTTGCACTCATCAAGATGCCAGACCTCAATGCGTACGACCTCGAAGCTGCCAAGCAGCAAATTCGCGGTACCGCACGCAGCATGGGTTTGAAAGTCGTCTGATTTTCACCCACAACTAAAAATCTCTTGTCCAACGGAACACCTCACCAGGGCAGAGCAAACATCACAACAGAAAGTGAGAGGGAGCCATCATGGCGTTAGCAAAGAAATACAAGGCAGCGGTCGCATTATTCGATCGCGACGCGCAGTACACACCAACCGAAGCAATCGACATTGTGAAGAAGACTGCAAGCGCAAAGTTTGACGAGTCTGTCGACGTTGCAATTCGTTTGGGTGTTGACCCACGTAAAGCAGATCAAAACGTTCGCGGAACAGTTGCTCTTCCTGCAGGTTCAGGTAAGACAATGCGCATCGCAGTTGTTGCTGCAGGTGATGCAGCCGCAGAAGCTCGCGCCGCTGGTGCAGACTTCGTTGGCGCAGACGACCTTGCTGCAGAAATCGAAAAGGGCATGATGGATTTCGATCTCATGATCGCAACTCCAGACATGATGCCATTGGTTGGTCGCTTGGGTCGCGTGCTCGGACCACGTGGTCTCATGCCAAACCCTAAAACCGGCACCGTCACCACAGATGTTGGTCGCGCAGTTGGCGAATTCAAGGGCGGCAAAGTGGAATACCGCACCGACCGTTACGGCAACGTTCACGTTCGTATTGGTAAGGCATCTTTCAGCCCTGCAGATCTCGAAACAAACTTGCGTGCAGTGTTGGACGAAGTGCAACGCGCAAAGCCAGCCGCTGCAAAGGGTAAGTACCTTCGCAAGATCAGCCTCAGCACAACAATGGGACCTGGTGTCAAAGTCGACATCAACCGTTTGCGCGCCGTCGAGGCATAAACCATTCGCGCCGTTGGGTGGCATTGAAAAATTTCGCCCTTAGGCTTTTATTTACAAATCAATTCTCTCGGTCCTCGCCAGAGACATCCGGTCTGAAGAAATTCAGCTAAGGGGCTTCGGCCCGCCAGACGAGGCGGACTCTTCACCTCTGGATCCTCGGGTCCGTCCGGTGCGGCGTTCGTTTTACAGCGAGCGCCCCGGGCGAAGCATCCAGGACAACCAGAGGAGGTGAAATGTCAACTGTCCGTTCCGAAAAGGAAGCCGTCGTCGCCGAGATTCGCGCGAAGATCGAAGCAGCTTCTGCGGTCATCATCACTGAGTACCGCGGAATTTCTGTTACTGGTCTCGCCACTCTTCGTCTTGCACTTCGTGAGCACAATGCGGAGTATCGCGTGTACAAAAACACGCTTGCTCGCTTTGCAGCACGTGAAGCAGGTATCGAAGGTCTCGATGCACTTCTTGTCGGCCCCACCGCCATCACTTTTGTGCATGGTGATGTTGCCGCCGTGGCCAAGACCCTCAAGGACTTCTCGAAGACCAACTCGAATCTCGTACTGCAAGGTGGTGCCGTCGACGGCAAAGCCGTCAGCGCCAGCTACGTCGATGTTCTTGCATCACTGCCTTCGCGCGAAGCCATGCTGGGTCAATTTGCTGGATTGCTTACCGCACTCCCACGCAATATGGCCTATGGCCTCAAAGCCCTCATCGATCAGAAGGAAGCCGCCTAAGGCAACCTTCGGCCAGTTCATCTGGCCACACCTCACTACATAAAAACTCAAAACCCAGTTATTCCAGGGTTTTATCTCAAAAGGAGAGAGCACATGGCTCTTAGCAAGGAAGAGATCCTCGACGGGATCGCAGCATTAACAGTCGTTGAACTGAAGGAACTCCTCGATGCATTCGAAGAGAAGTTCGGTGTCAGCGCATCAGCACCAGTAGCAGTCATGGCAGCCGGCGCAGCCGGTGGCGCAGCTGCAGCAGCAGACGAGAAGGATGAATTCGACGTCATCCTCTCCGATGGTGGAGCACAAAAGATCCAGGTCATCAAGGTTGTGCGCGAGCTCACCAGCCTTGGCCTCAAGGAAGCAAAGGACCTCGTGGACGGCGCACCAAAGCCAATCCTCGAGAAGGTCAGCAAGGACGAGGCCGAGAAGGCTCAGGCCAAGTTGGTCGAGGCCGGCGCAACCGTCGAACTCAAGTGATGTTGTGCGGCTAAGCCGCACTCCCGCTCTAAAAACCCTGTCACCCGCTTGGGTGGCAGGGTTTTTGGCATTTCTGGGCCAATTTTCGCTAAAAATCACCAATTTTTCATCAAATTGAGGCAATTTTGGGGTTTTAGTCAGATTTTTGGGCTCTGGGGTGGGCGAGGGTGCTTGACTCCGGGCGCCTAGGGGCGTACCTTGCCCGAAGTTCGGTGAGACCCCCGAGGGCGGAGGGTCTTCTTTCCCGTTGCCTATGGGCCCTTTTAGCCGATAGCGTCATAGTTTGCTGTGTCTCACCTCTCCTGCTTTCGCATTGCCCAAAATCAGTGCGTCAGTAAGAGCGACTGCGACATTGCACTCCCTCGTCCCGCCTGTCAGGAGTAATCGTGGCCCCACGTTCGTCGTCACATGAGCGCTATTCGTTCGCAAACCTTTCAGAGCACCTTGAGTTGCCCGACCTCATCGCTGTACAGCGTGAGTCATTTGATTGGTTCATGAAAGAAGGTCTTCGCGAAACATTCGAAGACATCTCACCAATCACCGACTACTCAGGTGATCTCCGATTGGAACTTGAGTTTGATCCAAATGATGAAGACCTTTGTCCTGGACCAAAGTTCACCGAAGAAGAGTGTCGCGAAAAAGAGATGACCTACTCCACGCCGGTGTTCGTGCGTGCCGTGTTCTCGAATCGTCAAACCGGTGAAATCAAAGAACAAGTTGTGTTCATGGGTGACTTCCCGAAGATGACCAACAAGGGAACCTTCATCATTAACGGAACAGAGCGCGTTGTTGTTTCGCAGCTCGTTCGTAGCCCTGGCGTTATTTTCGAACCAGGTGAGCGTTACCGCCTTCGTAACTTGGCAAAGCACCAGTTGGTCAAGGGAACAGTTCACCCGTACCGCGGTGAATGGCTTGAATTCGACGTTGAGCACAAGCCAGGTAAAGACGTCACCGCTGGAACACGTGTTGCACGTAAGCGCCGCATGAGCATTTTCGTTCTCTTGCGCGCACTTGGTTACGACGAAGCAGGTGCACCTGGTTTCCTCGACCGTTTCGTGAACTACTTCGACTTCCTTGAAGGTCAGTGGGAAAAGGATCGCAACGTTCACCAAACACGTGAAGAAGCGTTGTTGGAGATTTACCGTCGTGCACGTCCCGGCGAGCCTGCAACTGCAGAGTCCGCACGCGTGTACTTCGAAGGCGCATTCTTCGAGAACCGTCGTTATGACCTCAGCCGCGTTGGTCGTTACAAGATCAACCGCAAGCTTGGTGAAGAACTCGAAAAGATTCCTTCACTCTTTGGTTTGTCAAAGGATCAACTCGACCTTCCAACAGACGACCAAGACGTGTTGTCGAAGTGTGAAGTTCTCGCAGCTGTGTCGTACATGTTGCACCTCGTCAAGCAAGAGCCTGGCTACCGTCTCGACGACCAGGACCACTTTGCAAACCGTCGCGTGCGTTCGGTTGGTGAATTGATTCAGAACCAAGTTCGTATTGGTTTGTCACGTATGGAGCGCGTTGTTCGTGAGCGCATGACCACACAAGACGTGGAAGCAATCACACCACAAACACTCATCAACATTCGCCCAGTTGTTGCTGCAATCAAGGAGTTCTTCGGAACCTCTCAGTTGTCGCAGTTCATGGACCAAGTCAACCCATTGTCTGGTTTGACACACCGTCGTCGTTTGTCGGCACTCGGACCTGGTGGTCTGAGCCGCGAGCGCGCAGGTTTCGAAGTGCGAGACGTTCACTTCTCTCACTATGGCCGTATGTGTCCAATTGAAACACCAGAAGGACCAAACATTGGTTTGATTGGTGCACTCTCGTCATACGCACGCGTGAATCAGTTTGGTTTCATTGAGACTCCATACCTTCGCGTGAAGAACGGCAAGGTCACGAAAGAAATCGTGTACATGGCTGCAGACGAAGAAGAGAAGTACGTCGTTGCACAGGCAAACACGCCAGTAGAAAAAGACGGATCACTCAAGGGTCCTCACGTGTTGGTGCGTCGTTCACCACAGGCAGCAAGCCTTGACGACCTTCGCCGCATGTTGGAAGCAGAAAGCTTCTTCGGTGCAACCACCGACATCGCATCAGTGACACCAGAAGAAGTTGACTTCATCGACGTGTCGCCAAAGCAGATTGTTTCTGTTGCAACAGCACTTATTCCTTTCCTCGAGCACGACGACGCAAACCGCGCACTCATGGGCGCCAACATGCAACGTCAGGCCGTGCCATTGGTACGCGCCGAGGCTCCATATGTTGGAACCGGAATCGAAAAGCGTGCAGCGCACGACGGAGCAGATGTCATCCTTGCCGAGGAAGACGGCGAAGTTGTTGAAGTCACCGGCGACATGATCGTTGTGAAGTACGCAAGCAAGTCGAAGCGCACAGAGCACAAGTTGATGAAGTTCCATCGCTCAAACCAAGACACCTGCATTAACCAGATCATTCGCGTACGCGAAGGTCAGAAGGTGAAGGCCGGAGAACTTCTTGCAGATGGTCCTTCAACAGACGATGGTGAATTGGCACTCGGTAAGAACTTGCTCGTGGCATTCATGCCATGGGAGGGCTACAACTTCGAGGACGCCATCATCTTGTCCGAGCGCATTGTTCGTGACGACGTTCTTACTTCGATTCACATTCACAACTATGAAGTCGACGCGCGCGACACCAAGTTGGGTGAAGAAGAAATTTCACGAGACATTCCAAACTTGTCAGACGAAATCGTTCGCGACTTGGACGACGAAGGCATCATCCGTATTGGTGCAGAAGTTGGTCCTGGTGACGTTCTCGTTGGAAAAGTGACTCCAAAGGGTGAAACAGAACTCACACCAGAAGAGCGCCTGTTGCGCGCAATCTTCGGTGAGAAGGCTCGCGAAGTTCGCGACACATCACTCAAGGTTCCACACGGTGAAGGCGGCAAGGTCATTGACGTCAAAGTCTTCTCGCGTGAAAACGGCGATGAGTTGCCACCAGGCGTGAACAAGCTTGTGAAGGTATTCGTTGCACAGAAGCGCAAGATCTCTGTTGGTGACAAGCTCGCTGGTCGCCACGGCAACAAGGGTGTTATCTCGAAGATTCTCCCTGTTGAAGACATGCCATACATGGAAGACGGAACTCCAGTCGACATCATCCTCAACCCACTCGGTGTTCCAAGCCGAATGAACGTTGGACAGGTGTTGGAGTCACATCTTGGTTACGCAGCTCGTTGGGGTTGGACCGACAACAAGAACAACAAAGTTGTTGGCGAAAACCCGAAGCGCGGAACAGAGTCAAAGACTCGTGCCGCAACTGATCCTGCAACATTCATTGCAACACCAATTTTCGACGGTGCTCATTGGGACGAAGTGGAAGCCGCTGGCGAACACCCCACCATCAAGGCAATCCTCGAAAACTTGAACCCAGAAAGTGCTGATGGCAAGCGCCTCATCATGAACACGGGTAAGGCAATGTTGCGCAACGGTCGTACCGGTGAGTTGTATGACAACCCCATCACCGTTGGTTACAAGTACATCTTGAAGCTGCACCACCTTGTCGACGACAAGATTCACGCACGCTCCACTGGCCCATACAGCATGATCACTCAGCAACCGCTTGGTGGTAAGGCACAGTTCGGTGGTCAGCGCTTTGGTGAAATGGAAGTGTGGGCACTCGAGGCATATGGTGCCGCGTATTGCTTGCAGGAACTTCTCACCATCAAGTCCGACGACGTTCTTGGTCGCGTGAAGGTCTACGAAGCCATTGTGAAGGGTGACAACATCCCAGAACCTGGCATTCCAGAATCCTTCAAGGTTCTCATGAAGGAAATGCAGTCCTTGTGTCTGAATGTCGAAGTTCTCGACAATGCGGGCAAGGAAATTGAAATGCATGAATTCGACGATGAGATTTATCGCACCGCCGAAGAACTTGGAATTGACATCAGCCGTCCAGAGCGTGGCTCTGATGACGACGACCGCCGCCCAGCACGCGCTTACTGATCCGCCCGACCCTAAGGAAACGACACTCCAATGCTCGACGTGAATATGTTCGACCAACTCCGCATCGGCCTTGCCACTGCGGATCAAATCCGCCTGTGGTCCAAAGGTGAAGTAAAGAAGCCTGAGACCATCAACTACCGCACACTGCGTCCTGAGAAGGACGGACTCTTCTGCGAAAAGATCTTCGGACCTACTCGCGACTGGGAGTGCTACTGCGGTAAGTACAAGCGCGTGCGCTTTAAGGGCATCATCTGTGAACGCTGTGGTGTTGAAGTCACACGTTCAAAGGTTCGCCGTGAGCGCATGGGCCACATTGAGTTGGCTGCACCAGTTGTACACATTTGGTATCTCCGTGGAACACGTTCATGGCTGGCATACCTCTTGGGTGGACTTGAGCCAAAAGAAGAACTCAAGGCAAAGCAGTTGGAGAAGGTCATCTACTTCGCTGCGTACCTTGTCTCCACCGTTGACGTAGATAAGCGTCACGAAGACATGGCGCAACTTGAAGCTGACTTCATTGAAGAGTGCGACGCAATCGAAAAGGATCGCGAGAAGTCTCTGAAGGCAAAGCTCAAAGAGCAAGAGACCGAACTCAAGACCATGGAAAAAGATGGTGCGAAAGAAGCCGAAATCAAGGCTCGCCAGAAAGTCATGGACAAAGAAGAAGCATCACTGCGTGAGCGCTTCGACACAGAACTTGAAACACTCAAGCGTGCATGGGACGAGTTCCGTGATCTTCACCCACGCAAGATCATCGAAGACGAAGGCTTGTGGCGTGAAATCTTCGATCGCTACCAGGACTACTTCACCGGTGGTACAGGTGCCGACGCAATCAAGATGCTCATCGACTCCATCGATTTCGATGAAGAAGAAGTCAAGCTTCGCGATGCAATTGAAAATGGTTTGAAGGGCAAGCCGCTGTCTGCACAACGCAAGCAAAAGGCCATCAAGCGTTTGAAGATTGTTGCTTCGTTCAACCAGCGTGACGAAGCCGGCCGGCGTATGAACAGCCCGAAGGCAATGATCCTCGATGTTGTTCCAGTTATTCCTCCAGACCTTCGCCCAATGGTGCAGTTGGAAGGTGGACGTTTTGCAACGTCAGACCTCAACGACTTGTACCGTCGCGTGATTAACCGCAACAACCGTTTGCGTCGTTTGTTGGATCTCGGTGCACCTGAAATCATCGTCAACAACGAAAAGCGAATGCTGCAAGAAGCAGTCGACGCATTGTTCGACAACGGTCGCCGTGGCCGCCCAGTCACTGGTCCAGGTAACCGCCCACTCAAGTCGTTGTCCGACATGTTGAAGGGTAAGCAAGGACGCTTCCGTCAGAACCTTCTTGGTAAGCGCGTTGACTACTCAGGTCGTTCGGTCATCGTGGCCGGTCCAACACTTCGTTTGCACCAATGTGGTTTGCCGAAGTTGATGGCACTCGAACTGTTCAAGCCATTCGTCATGAAGCGCTTGGTCGATCTCGAACTCGCACAGAACATCAAGAGCGCAAAGCGCATGGTGGAGCGTCGTCGCCCACAAGTGTGGGACGTTCTTGAAGACGTCATCAAAGAACACCCCGTCATGCTGAACCGTGCACCAACTTTGCACCGTTTGGGTATTCAGGCGTTCGAGCCAGTTCTTGTTGAAGGCAAGGCTCTTCAAATTCACCCACTCGTCTGTACAGCATTCAACGCTGACTTCGACGGTGACCAGATGGCAATTCACTTGCCGCTGTCAACAGAAGCACAAGCAGAAGCTCGTGTTCTCATGTTGTCGGCAAACAACATCTTGTCGCCAGCATCGGGTCGCCCAATCGTTACTCCATCACAGGACCTCATCATTGGTGCGTTCTGGTTGACAGAGTCTGTTGAAGGCGCACCAGGTCATGGTCGTTCATTCGCACAGCGTTGGGAAGTGTTCCGCGCGCTTGATGAAGGTGCAATCACATTGCACACCATCATTCGCATGTTCGATCGCGACGAAAACGGAAAGCGTGTTGCATTTGAAACAACACCTGGCCGTTTGTTGTTCGAAGAGACATTGCCACTTGACTACCCAGAACAGTTCGGTCACATCACCGCACCGGTGAAGAAGAGCGAAATGGGCGTCATTGTTGAGCGCTTGTCAGATCACTACGACAAGTCAGTGATTGCAGCAACACTCGACAGCTTGAAGGCTGTGTGTTACCGCTATGCATCGCAGTCCGGTCTCACCGTTTCAATTGAAGACGTCAAGACTCCGAAGAAGAAGCGCGAAATTCTCGACAACTACGAGAAGCAGGCCGACAAGGTGGAGACACAGTTCCGTCGCGGAATCATCACCGACGGTGAGCGTCGTCAGCAAGAAGTCACCATCTGGACAGATGCAACTGCAGAAGTTCAGGCCGCAATGGTGGAAGAGTTCAAGGCAGATCGCTTCAACCCCATCGACATGATGGTTGGTTCAGGTGCTCGCGGAAACATGACGCAGATGCGTCAGATTGCTGGAATGCGCGGATTGGTGTCTAACCCTCGCGGTGACATGATTCCTCGTCCAATTAAGAGCAACTTCCGTGAAGGTCTTGAAACACTCGAGTACTTCATTGCAACTCCAGGTGCACGTAAGGGTCTTGTAGACACCGCGCTTCGTACCGCAGACTCTGGTTACCTCACACGTCGTCTTGTCGACGTTGCACAGGAACTAATTGTTCGCGAAGACGATTGTGGAACACGTCTTGGCCTCTGGATTGAAAACGTGAAGCCAGATGCAGGCGGCGTTCGTGCAAACCTCGAGACCAAGTTGTTTGGTCGCGCATTGTTGAACGACGTTGAGTTGTCAAACGGCCAAGTTCTTGCAAAGAACACACTCGTTGGTGACATTGAAATGGAATTGTTGCGCAACGATCCAAAGGTCGATCGCGTACAAGTTCGTTCCGTTGTTTCTTGTGACGCACTCCTCGGTGTGTGTGCACTCTGCTACGGCCGTTCACTTGCAACTGGTAAGTCCATTGAATTGGGTGAAGCAGTTGGTGTTATCGCTGCGCAGTCAATTGGTGAACCTGGTACTCAGCTCACCATGCGTACGTTCCACACTGGTGGTGTTGCAGGTAAGGACATTGCTGGTGGTTTGCCACGCGTTGTTGAATTGTTCGAAGCACGTACTCCAAAGGGTTCAGCACGTCTTGCAAAAGCAACCGGTGTTGTTCGCATTGGCGAAGACGAAGGTAAGGGCATCCCCATCACCGTCATTGACGACAAGGGTGAAGAGCACCTCATCATGCTTCCATCAGGTAGCCGTCCAACAGTTGTCGATGGACAAAATATCGACGCTGGTCAGCCAGTTACCTCTGGTCCATGGGATCCAAAAGAAATCATGGAGATCCTTGGTATCCGTCAGACACAGCAGTACCTCATTGAAGAAGTGCAGAAGGTGTACCGCGACCAAGGTGTATCCATCCACGACAAGCACATCGAACTCATTGTTCGTCAGATGACACGTCGTGTTGGTGTTCAGGAAACTGGTGACACCGGATTCCTTCCAGGAGAGCGTGTTGATGCCAAGACCTTCCGTGACACCAACCGTGCCATGGTGGAAGGCGGACAGCGTCCAGCCGAAGGTCGCCCAGAAATCATGGGAATCACCAAGGCATCGTTGGCCACCGAATCATGGTTGTCAGCAGCATCGTTCCAGGAGACCACTCGTGTTCTCACCGAAGCAGCTATCGATGGTCGCGCCGACAGCCTTGTTGGTCTGAAGGAAAACATCATCATTGGCAAGCTGATCCCTGCTGGTACTGGCATGGAGAAGTATCGCTACTTCGATGTTGATGCACCCGACTACGTCCCTATGGAGTACTTCTCCAGCGACGAAGCAGATCCAGCGGCTTACTTGGCCGGTCTTCAGGGAACCTACGTCGCCAATGACGAGGCGATCTTTGACGACCTCGCCAGCGAAGACGCCATTCTTGAATCGATTGCCACTGCTCCAGAAGAGCCAGTCGAAGAGGTAGTTGCCGAGTCAGCAGATGCTGCCGAGGCCGTTGCCGAATTGGCTGAAGAGCCAGCTGGAGAGGTTCCAGCTGACCAAATGACAACCGAGGAAGAACCCCCAGAATCATCGGCAGTGTGAACCAGTGGCGGGTTGCCACTGGGGAATACTCGCCCCTAGCCTTACATGGTCTTGATGGCCGACTTTTCGGTTCGGAACTTTGTTCCCATCGATGGTCATCAGTCAGATTTTTTAGCAAGAGGTAATTGCGTGCCCACAATTCAGCAGTTGATCCGTCAGGGTCGCAGCAGCAAGACAACAAAGACCAAGACTCCGGCGCTCAAGGGATCGCCGCAGCGTCGTGGCGTCTGCACACGCGTGTTCACCACAACACCGAAGAAGCCAAACTCGGCACTTCGTAAGGTGGCTCGTGTGCGTTTGACATCAGGCGTTGAAGTCACCGCATACATTCCTGGAGAAGGACACAACTTGCAAGAGCACAGCATTGTTCTCGTGCGTGGTGGTCGTGTTCGCGACCTTCCAGGTGTTCGTTACAAGATCATTCGCGGCGCACTCGATGCTGCCGGTGTGAAGAACCGCAAGCAGGCGCGCAGCCGTTACGGCGCAAAGCGCGAGAAGTAAGAAGGACACGCCATGCCACGTAAAGGCCCCGCACAACGTCGCGAACTCAGCGCCGATCCCATCTATCGCTCATTGCTTGTTACACAGCTCACCAACAAGGTCATGCTGCACGGCAAGAAGAGCATCGCTGAAAAAATTGTGTATGACGCAATGGAGCTCATCGAAAAGAAGACAGGCACAGAGCCACTTTCAACAGTGAAGCGCGCCATTGAAAATGTGAAGCCACCACTTGAGGTGCGTTCACGTCGTGTTGGTGGTGCTACCTATCAGGTACCAGTCGAAGTGAAGCCACGTCGTGCATCAACATTGGCAATTCGCTGGATTGTTGACTACTCACGCGACCGTCGTGAGAAGACAATGGCTGAATGTCTCGCAAACGAACTCATGGATGCTGCCAACGGACTTGGCGCATCAATGAAGAAGCGTGATGACATGCAAAAGATGGCCGAGTCCAACAAGGCCTTCGCGCACTACCGCTGGTAGGGCAACACGTACAACCGATTTATTACTCGAGCGCACCGCAGTCAACCTGAGGTGCGCTCCTGTATGTCAGACCTACTCAATACATCAGACAAGACGACCAAGAACAAGGTGAACCCCAATGGCCAAGCGTGAATTTCCACTCGAGCGCACTCGCAACATCGGCATCATGGCCCACATCGACGCCGGTAAGACAACAACAACCGAGCGCATCCTGTACTACACAGGCAAGAGCTACAAGATCGGTGAAGTGCACGAAGGTGCAGCAACCATGGACCATATGGCACAGGAACAAGAGCGCGGTATCACCATCACCTCAGCTGCTACCACCTGTATTTGGAACAACCACCGAATCAACATCATTGACACTCCAGGTCACGTGGACTTCACCATTGAAGTAGAGCGCTCACTTCGCGTTCTCGACGGCGCTGTCACCGTGTTCGACTCAGTTGCTGGTGTAGAGCCACAAACTGAAACAGTGTGGCGTCAGGCCAACAAGTACAAAGTGCCACGTATGTGCTTCATCAACAAGATGGACCGTATTGGTGCAAACTTCTACCGCACCGTCGACATGGTGAAAGAGCGTCTGCAGGCAGTTCCAGCAGTCATTCAAATTCCAGTCGGTGCAGGTGGACCAGAAAGCAACAAGCCTTTCGCAGGTCTCATTGACATTGTGAAGATGAAGGCTCTCATCTGGCGCGACGAAGAACTCGGCGCGAAGTGGGATGAAGTTGACATTCCTGCAGATCAAGTTGAAGAAGCAAATGAATACCGCACTGCATTGTTGGAAACAATTGCAACAAGCGATGACGAATTCATGGAGAAGTACCTCGGTGGTGAAGAAGTCACCGAAGCAGACATCAAGCGTGCCATCCGTAAGGGAACACTTGCATTTGACTTCGTACCCATCTTGTGTGGTTCTGCATTCAAGAACAAGGGTGTTCAGCCAATGCTTGACGCAGTTGTTGACTTCCTTCCAAGCCCACTTGACATTCCTGCAGCACAGGGAACAAACGCAAAGGGCGACGAAGTTGTTGAGCGCGCAGCCGATGAAAACGGCCCATTCGCAGCACTCGCATTCAAGATTGTTTCTGACCCATTCGGCAAGCTCACATACTTCCGTGTGTACTCCGGAACAGTGAACAAGGGCGACGAAATTTACAACAGCACCAAAGAGCGCAAAGAGCGTCTTGGTCGAATCTTGTTGATGCACGCAAACCAGCGTGAAGACCTCGACGTTGCAATGGCCGGCGACATTGTTGCTGGACTTGGCTTCAAGGAAACAACAACTGGTGACACATTGTGTGACCGCAACAACCTTGTGATTCTCGAGCGCATGGAATTCCCAGAGCCAGTGATTCACGTTGCGATTGAGCCAAAGACAAAAGACGACCAAGACAAGTTGGGCAAGGCTCTGAAGTCATTGTCAGACGAAGACCCAACCTTCCGTGTTCGCACAGACGAAGAAACTGCACAGACAGTTATTTCAGGAATGGGTGAGCTTCACCTTGAAATTCTCGTCGACCGTATGCAGCGCGAGTTCAACGTTGAAGCAACTGTTGGTAAGCCACAGGTGGCATACCGCGAAACCATCACCAAGTCTGTTGAGTCAGTGGAATACCGCCACATCAAGCAGTCCGGTGGTTCTGGTCAGTTCGCAGTGGTGAAGATCTCTGTTGAGCCAACCGGTCCTGGTGGCGGCTACGTCTTCGAAGACAAGATCACAGGTGGACGCGTTCCTCGCGAATACATCCAGCCAACCAACCAAGGTATTCAGGCAGCTCTCGACAACGGTGTTCTCGCTGGTTACCCAACCGTGGACGTCAAGGTCAGCTTGGTCGATGGTCAGTACCACGACGTTGACTCATCTGAAATGGCGTTCAAGATCGCCGGTCAGATGGCATTCCGTGAAGCAGCCCGTAAGGCTGGCCCAGTTCTTCTCGAGCCCATCATGGGCGTCGAAGTTGTAACACCAGACGAATACATGGGTGACGTCATGGGTGACCTCAGCAGCCGTCGTGGCCGTATTGAGGGCATGGAAGCTCGCGGAAATACCCAGGTCGTTCGTGCCCAGGTTCCGCTTTCGGAAATGTTCGGATACAGTACCGATCTCCGATCACGCACCCAGGGGCGTGCCACCTACACGATGCAATTCCACTCGTACCAGCAGGTACCTGAGGTCATCGCGCAGGAAATCGTGAAGCGCGTGCGCGGCGAATAACCGCACACACTTCACACAGAACATTGACAACCCACTAGATCTCTAACAAAAACAAGGAAGAAGCATGAGCAAGGCAAAGTTTGAGCGCAATAAGCCTCACGTGAATATTGGAACGATGGGTCA
>Ga0172373_10006219_pt1 | contig 15976 bp, 21 predicted proteins | sample Lak10m_2_FD_114546 | JGI IMG/M metagenome (GOLD analysis project Ga0172373, IMG submission 114546) | Freshwater microbial communities from Kabuno Bay, South-Kivu, Congo - kab_092012_10m | ecosystem: Environmental > Aquatic > Freshwater > Lake | place: Democratic Republic of the Congo...
GATGTTTGATATGTTTGAACTGCTGTGTAGAAAGCTGTAGCTTCTGCGTCTGTCAAACCATCCCCGATTGTAACGAATGATGTCTGTTTAGAAGAAGGATATAGAGATGTTCCGTTAATATTACCACTACCTATATATATGTTTGGATATGGTAATGGATTTACGTTTACATTGCTATTAGTTGCTAATAGATTTCCATTTTTGTATATTTTTTGAACTGTGTTTGACGTTCTTGTACCAAGTGAAAATCCCTTCGATGTAGTTGGAGATGATACTCTATTAGTCACTGAACTACCATTATCATATTTCATGGTATTATCTTCTCTATATGTCCATAAATATAATTCAGCCGCATTTGGATCACCATTACCAGCACCAATATCTATAGTTGTTTGGGCATTTGAGATAGATCCATTATTGTAAAATGAAAAGTGATTGGAACTAGTAAGTACACTAATAGGTGATAATTTAGTATCAGCATAACCAGTTGTACCATTTGGTAAAGCCCCAGTAGAAGTATGAGTCCAACCACCATTAAACACCAATCTATAAGCAGCATCCAAATCTCTTGGGTCTTTCAAGTTCCATTTATGTGAAGCAGCAGATCCACCAACGAATGGATAAATAGCCTTCATCTTAGTCCAAATTCCGGCGGATTTCAAATCAACAACTAATTTATTAACAGCAGAAGCTTGTTGGAAACTAGTGATATTAGCAGCATTCAAGAATGTCTGAGCATCTGTATCAGAAACTAAAGGTACGTTTATTTGTCGTCCTAACGTTGTTTGATAAGCTTGTATCACATTATATAATACGGTTGCCTCTGTATTGGTTAGACCATCTCCTATAGATGCAAATGAAACTTCTTTAGTTGAATAAGAATTAATACCAAAAGGACTACAATTAGCAGCTCCTATATATAACAAATTTGTTGGTAATTGTCTATTCAATTCAACATAAGTATCAGTATTACCTATTTGGCTACCATTTCTGTAAATTTTATGGTTATTATTCAAAATTCTAGTACCTATGAACAAACCACTAGCATCGGAAATATTAACAGTTAATCTATTAACATTATAATTAGAAGAATCACTTAAATATACACCAGTGTTTGTACCTATACAAATATCAGGATTTATTCCGCTATCAAATGCTGCAATATCTCTTTGTAAGTTACCAACCGTTGACGTTCTTGAATAATAAGATAAATGATTATAGTTAGATTGTAAAATGGAAGATGGAGATATTTTTGTATCAGCATAACCATTTGATCCATTTGGTAAAGCACCTGTTGATGTGTGAGTCCAACCTCCATTAAATACCAATCTGAAAGCAGTATCCAAATCCCTAGGATCCTTTAAGTTCCATTTATGTGAAGCCGCAGATCCACCAACAAATGGGTAAATAGCCTTCATCTTAGTCCATACTCCATTAGCCTTCATAGTAATAACTAATGTGTTAATTGCTGCAGCCTGAGTTCCATCTGTAATTCCAGCAGCCATTAGGAATGCAATCGCATCTGGATCAGAAACGTATGGAGTTCCAACGTGTCTGCCTAGTGTGGTTTGGAATTTTTGTACTGCTGTGTAGAAGTTAGCTGCTTCCGCATCTGTTAAGCCGTCACCTATTGATGCGAATGCTGATTCTTTAGTTGAGTATCTACCAATACCATTGTGATAATTATAAGCACCCAAAGTCATATTAAATGATGGTAGAGAACTTTGTGTTGATGTATTACCATCTGTACCCATCAATGAACCATTCCTGTAAACTTTATGTGAAGTATTAGCTGTTCTCGTTGCGAAAAATAACCCAGTTGTATTGGTATTCGCTACAATTATTCTATTATTTATATAATCATAATGGTCTGAGTATATAGCATTACTTCGTCTGATATACATTTGAATGATTGGTAGTTCATTTGTATTGGATGAACATCCTATTTCTGTTTTTCCATCATCCGTTGTTTGTGTTCTTGAATAATATGAAATATGGGTTGAATTCAATGTCAAGGATGAAGATGGTACTAATTTAGTATCAGCATAGCCAGTTGTACCATTTGGTTGATAACCATTTGAACTATGTGTACCACCACCATTAAACACTAACCTATAAGCAGCATCCAAATCTCTTGGATCCTTTAAATTAAATTTGTGTGAAGCAGCAGATCCACCAACAAATGGATAAATAGCCTTCATTTTTGTCCATAAACCATAGGCCTTCAAATCCGAAACCAATGCGTTTATCGCGCTTGTCTGCGTGGCGTCCGTTATGCCCGCCGCCGATATGAAAGTCGCGGCGTCCGCGTCCGTCCCTGAAGAAGCAGGGCTGACATAGGCCCTCCATCCGATCCTAACCTGTTGTGGCATAGAAATATTTTTTCTTTTATATATTAAATGGGAGAATCCGAAAATATATATACCGCATGTGCAAGAACAAGAGGCTTAGGACAGAAGAGCTCATAGAAGGCAAGGACTTCTATTGGGAAGAGCGGCATGGCGCCCGCATGAGAGTGTTCACCAAGGAATACCTGAAGGAGATAAGGCCAGCGTGCTGCAAGGGCGGATGCAGGCACTGCCCTTGGGAATGGGACGGAAAGCCATGAACGCGAGGCTCTACACCATAACATACGACGCGCTGCAGCCCGCGCAGTTCGAGAGATACGACAATTCGGGAATAAAGACCGCCGAGCAGAAGTCGTACCTCTTCGAGTACAATCCCATCCTGGACATACTGGGCAGAAGCATAGAAGAGGAATATCTCGGCATCTTCTCTTACAAATTCGCCATAAAATGCGGATCGCCAAAGCGCCCGATGACGAAGTCCAGGCTCATGCTGCTTCTAGAGAGCCGCCCCGGGCAAGACGCATACGGGCTGTCTCCGATGCACCGGCCAGAATATTTCGGATTCCGCTTCGCCGAAGAGAACCACCCAGGATTCTCGGAGATATTCTTCCCGCTGTGCGAAGAGCTGCGCCTGCCAACAGAAGAGCCCAGGCATATGATAAACTCGAACTTCTTCGTCGCGAAGACGAGCCTCTACCGAGAATACGCGAGAGACGCGATCGCGCCGGCGATAGAGCTGCTCGACGGAAAGATGAGGCATCTGGCGCACCGGCCATGCCGATACCTTTCCGGGTCTCCAGACATAGAAAGGCTCTGCGGAATCCCGCACTACACCTTCCACTCTTTCGTGCTGGAGCGCCTCGCCGCGCAGTACCTGATGAAGAGGCAGGCCAGCTTCGCGCAGCTGAACGACGCCGTCTGGTTCTAAAAAGAAAGAGGCGGCCAATGGCCGCCTCTCCCGCATCTCTATCGAAGAGACTAGTTCACGTTCTTGTTAAGCTCGTTTCCGGCCTTGAATTTGGCGACGGTCTTTGCAGGGATAGTGATCTCCTCGCCTGTCTTAGGGTTTCTTCCCTTTCTCTCAGGCCTTTCTGTCGTAGACCATGTTCCGAATCCTACGAGAGAAACCTTCTCTCCGTTCTTCAGCGCCTCTGTGATCGCGTTAACGACCGTAGCCACTACTTCCCCTGACTTTGCCTTTGTCAGTCCTGTCTCTCTAGAGACCGCTTCTACTAGTTCAGCTTTGTTCATCTTTTTCTTTTTTGTTTTGTTACTGCATCCTTCGCGGACACGTATGGACTTTATATTCGACGAAAGCCTGCAGGTTGTATCAAATGCACACAAACAAAGGATTTTTCGATATATTTTCCGTATATTCGCGATATGGGAACAAAATTCAGCGTAGAAGACACCATCCAGATGATGTGCTGCAAGTCGATGCCGATCGGGAAGCAGGAGAAAGGCAAGCCATGGATCGTCAACGGACGGAGCATCCTCGACAGCGACTACGACTTCATATACGGAAAGATATCGCTGAGGACCGGCCAGTTCTTCCTATACGAGAAGCTGGTCGACGGCGCCATGCCGCACCTCACCTATCCCAAGCTCGGGATATACCTAAACGAGCTGCCATGCGACCAGACCATAGAAATAGAGTGGTTCGACGTCAGGCGATCGTGGGAGCACAGGAAGCCGTGCCTGGGCACGACTATCCACGGGAAGGAATACGACGCGTACGCGTGCGACAGGCCAAGCGAGATAAGCAGCCTCATATTGTGGAGCGACTCCATGAACGTATATGGCGCGTGGGACAGCATGCCTGGATGGAAAGAGCTCAGGAGGGCATACGAGAAGACGATATGGTTCAATCTGAGCGAGCAGGAGAAGAGAGACAGGAACCTAAGCAGCATACTCAAATGAAAGATCTCAAAGACCGGATAATGTGCCCTTTCTGCGACGAGATAGCAGACCTCACGGAGATAGACAGCGACGTTTTCTCGAACCAGCTCCAGCGAAGGGTCGCGTCGAAGACGCTTGCGTATATCTGCAGGATGTGCGACCAGGACTTCACGACCACCGAGTCCGACACCGAGTCGATGCGTCGGGTGCGCGCGAACATAAAGAGAGAATCGAGAATGGAAAAGATCATAAAGACGAGACGTAAAAATGGATAGAAAGAAGCCATGCGAGGAATGCCCGTGGGCGAACGGCAATCCCCACAGCCTGAAGTTCAGGGAATACTCCGAAAAGATGGAGTCGCTCGGCCGCGTCCAGGCGTGCCACATGAAGACCAGAGACGTATGGGGATCGGCCGCGCCGACAAAAAAGGAAAACGAATGCGCCGGCCGCAAACTTTGCGGAAAAAAATCATAGAAACAATATGGAAAAAAGAATACTGCTAAACGACTTGATGTTCACCGCCATCGCCAAGAAGGGATTCCTCGCAGGCGAAAGCTCGCAGATACAGTTCACGACCAGAGAGGTCGCGCTCCTGTGCCAGGGACAGATAGTGGAAAAGGCGGTCCAGGAATGGGCCGGCGCCACAGAATACAAATTCGCGCTTCAAGACATCGGATTCGAGACGATAAACGAGATATTGAAAAGGTCTCCGATATTCTCGGAGCTGGCAGGCAACTTCACAAACTACAAATAGATTCCTTCGGCGAGCAGGCAATTTTTAAATAAAAAATAAATATATGAACGAAAAAAAAATAGGAAAAGAATTCCGAGATTTTTCAGTAAAACATCTTGGACTATCAGGAACAACAGTTGACGATGTTTCAAAACATATCGATGTCCAGGCTTCGAGGACTCCGTATATTATAGAAGAAAGATCCTTGCAGATCAGTCAGCTTGATGTATTTTCAAGATTGATGATGGATCGCCAGATATTTCTTTCTGGGGTCGTAGATCAAAATATGGCCGATATCACACAGGCTCAGCTATTGTTTTTAGAATCGGTAGATCCAAATAGAGATATTACTTTCTTGCTTTCGAGCCCAGGAGGGAGCGTGCTCTCAGGACTTTCCATCGTCGATACTATGGAATATGTTAAGCCAGATATAGCTTGTATCAATTTGGGATTGGCTGCTAGCATGGGTTCGATTATTTTATCATCAGCTTGCAAAGGCAAGAGATCATCATTAAACTTTGCTAGAGTTATGATCCATCAAGTCTCATCGGGAGCGTCTGGACATATAGCAGATAATAGAATTTCGCAAATGGAATCCGAAAAATATAACTATATTCTATTTAAAATGCTGGCGCAAAACTCAGGCAGAGATTTTGAATATGTTCTAGAAGCCGCGCGCAGAGATAGATGGCTAAATGCACATGAAGCTCTAGAATTTGGATTTATCGATGAGATTATCAATAGCGAAAACAATAGATATGATGTTAAATCATTAATGGATGGATTTGAGGACTATTACTCAAAAGAAGTATTGAATAAATAATAAAGAAAGCGTTAGTAAAAACTAACGCTTTTTTTGTTCATGCGGCAAAAACAGTAAACTGCTGATTTTTCTACTGGGGAATATTCCTTATATTCGCCATATGAAGCTAAGCTACGAAAACATAAACTACAACCTGGCGGCGTACGAAAAGGCGCTGGCCGAATATCCCATACTCTCGCAATACATAGAAGGGAGCGTGTCGTTCGCCGCGGCGAACGCCGTAGGAATGGCGGAATTCGCGCAGTTCCACCAGTTCCTCAAAAAGCATTCGCTATACGGATTCTCTCCTATATCCGACAAGAGCATGGCCATATTCCAGAACCTGAAGAAGGCCATCGCGGACTCTACCACGACGCCTAGGTTCAAGACGTTCGTCATGAACAGGACCAAGAAGAAGTTCGACGAGATGCTTTCCCGACCGGAAGAGTTCGACCGCCTCCTGAACGGCGCCTGGAAGAGCAGGCCCGCGATGCTCAGGTCCGGAAGGATGAGCGCGGGAACCAGGAAGAGAGAGCGAGTCGAAGGCCTGGAGAAGGCGATAGTCCCTCTGATAAACTACGCGATACTGAACGGGATAGAGATAGACGACCGGATCGCGTCGCAGAGCGCTATCGCCGCCGACATAGAATGGTTCTTCCGCAAGAGGCTGTCCTTCTCTGGAATAAGGACCAAAGAGATGTCTATGACCTCTTCTCTCATAAAGTCTTTCTCGGAGCTTCTCGAGAAGGAAAACGTGGACATAAGGACGCTCAACGTCAAGTACATAATGTCCGCCATAGAGAAGAAGATAAGCGGCGCGTTCGCCGTCAAGGAGGGAACGGCGCTCAGATGCGTCGAATCCCACCAATGGCTCGCGGAAGGGAAGACATACGTCGCGCAAGGCAGCTACGAGAGCAACGGATCTCTTCTAGTGTCCGTGCGGGACGACGAGGGAAGGAACAGATACTATCCGTTCAGCGCGTTCGAAGACATATCCACGAGGCGGGACGACCTGCTGCGGTCGCTTTTAGGCTGACGGAACTTAATAGAAGCGCCGTCGAATTCACGTCTGCCGTATACGAATGCGTGGTCAAGCGAATTCGCGCGCGAGCTGTAGAGCTATTTCGAGCGAGCGAGCAACAAAGTCAGCAGAGCCTACAAGGTCGAGATAGGAAAAGGATTCGTCATGGAAAACACTAAGGGGAAGGACCAGAGAAGGCGAGCTGACGATATAAAAATATTTCGCGATTCGGATATCTTCCGTATATTGCATAAGCAAACGAAAAAACAATGGGAACAATTCTGCTTATAGCGATCGCCTACGTGGCATGGAAGATATTCAAGCCGCTCTTTTCGGCTTCGATAGGGATCCTCCTCTCGATATTCAAGATAGCGGTCATAGCCGCCGCCGTGCTCTACATAGCGCGAATGGCCTTCGCGCTCGCGCTCATAGCGAAAATATAGTCATATCCTGGGATCCTGCTTTCTTAGCATCTTCCTGTAGTCGTCTATCATGGCGTCGTATATCAGAGAAAGAAGCTCCGACTCGCAGTCCGGGCATCCCTCGGCGATATCGAGCATCTTCCTGTGGTTCAGCTCGAGCACGTCTTTGAAAGTTATGTCGTATTCCTTGTAGAACTTCACGAAGCACTCGTAGTGTATCTCCGACATCTCCCAAAGCATCTTCAGATGCTCGTCAGTGAGCTCCATCACGATATCCAAAGCTTTTTTAGAGGGCCTCTCTTCTCGAATCCCGCGTATATGAAGGATCCGTCTCTGGATTCCAGCACCTCGCTCCCGAAGGCGGCGCCTATCGAATCCCTGCTTCCCAGAAACACGCCTTCTGCCTGCTCGCTCTCGTAGACGGAGCAGCCTCCTATCCTCCCAGCCAGCCTTATCTCTCCGCCAGAAGCCGCCGGCTCGAATCCTGGTGCCTTCGCCAATTCCGCGACTATCCGGGCAGGCGCTATGGCCCAATGGAATCCAGAAAGCTCCGCGGAAATGTCGGATGGCCTAGACGGCCTTATCTTCCTCGAGATCCAGCTCCTGTCGAAATACTTCATCTCCTTGACGTCCGAGCTGAACCTCAGCATCACGAAGAAAGTCCTGAGAGCGGCTTCCGCGGGAGAACCGGCGCCCAGCAGCGCCCTGTTCATGAAGACTTCCGATTCGGTCCTGCTCTCCTTGAGCTGGCCGCCTTGCTTCTTTATCTCTATTTTCTCTATCCTTGCGGGATTGCTGTCGGAGAAGCATATTTCCGAAAGCAGGCCTTCGCCGAAGGCCGAAGCTATCTCTCTTTCCATCTTCTATATCTTAGATTCGAATATGCGCGCGAGCTCCGCCAGCGCCGCCGAAGACGGATCTTTCCTCGACATCTCCGCGGCCGCCTCGGCCCTGGCCTTGAGGGCATCTGGCCCCAGCTTGGACGCGTGCCTTTCCGCGACCATCCTCATGGTCTCGAAGTCGTCTCCCCAGCTCTCTGCCAGAGACGCTATCTTCCTCCTGCTGGAAGGGTCCACTATCTTTGGGATCGCCGCGTCTACCTGCTCTTTCTTCTCGTCTATGGACTTCCAGTCGGCGACTTCGGCCTTCAGGCTTTCAAGCAGCGCCTTCTTCTCCTCGGCGGACTTCCTGAACGCCATATGCGCCAGCGCTTCCAGGAACTCTTCCTTTCCTTCTATCTTTATGCTGCCCGCCCTCAGATACCTGTCTATCGGCCCGTGCGTGCTTATAGAAAGCAGGTCTTCCATCAGCGACCTGGCCTCTTGCTTGAACGCGTCTTCGGCCGTGGCCTTGCGCGGCTCCTTCTTAGGCTCTTCCGCTGCCTTCTGTCCTGTGATCGATGTGAACTTCTTCATGTTATTCTATTCTTTTTGACATTGTATATATTAAAAAGAGAATCCCGCGTTTTCGCGGGATCCTAGCCTATATCTTCGATTTGTATTCTTGAACGTCGTCTCGGACTTCCTGCGCGACCTTCTTCAGCTCCTGCATGACCTTCCTTATCCGAGTGCCAGCGGTCTTGTTTCCTTTTATGAAGAACTTCTCGAAGTCTTCCTTCAGGTCGTATTTCTTCCCGTCCACCTCTATCTCTTCGGTCAGGATGCTTATAAGCATGTCGTACTTGTCTAAATAGTCCATAATGCCACTTTTTTTTGTTTATATATTAAAAGCGGCTATTCCTCCATGCGATTCACTTCTTCCACCTGTACTTCAGGAAAGCGAACGGCTTTCTCCTGTCTAGGTATCTGAGGTCTAGGTCGTTGAGATAGGCCTCTCTCTCGAAGCATATCCCGTAGTATCCCTTTCGCTTCAGCTCTATCAGATACCATATGTAGAAGGGTATCACCAGAAGCTCCTTCTGCTGCCTGAGATGTATCTTCTCGTGGTTTATTAGGAACTCGTCCGGCTCTGTAGACCTATGCATCAATATGAAGGGATAGAGCGCCATCGCGCTTATTCCGCCATATTTCTTCATTCCAAGCATCCAGTCGAAGAAGGCTATGAGCAGGTCGCTTCTGAGTATCATCTAGCTATCCTTCCTATTATCTTGGAAAGCAATCCTTCTCTCCATTCGGACTGGGGCACGAAGTATTCCCATACGATGTCTAGGTGGCACCCGAACGTCTCGTCTCGGAATATCACGGCCATCGAGCTGTACGCGTGCATGTCGTCCATGTCGTAGCCGACGTGTATTATGCCGGAAACCTCGTATCTCTTGCCGACCTTGAAGTTCTTGAAATGCGCTTCCATCCTGGAATCTTCCGGCTTCTGCGCGCCTTTGAAAACGAGCACCTGCCCTATTTCTGGATAATCCTTCTTTTCCATGGCTATTCTATGTTAAAATGGCTCTTCAATGTCTCGAAGGCCAGCTCCCTCTGCTTGCTTATATACTTGACGCTGCCCGAAGACTTGAATATCCCAAGGCTTATCATAGACTTCAGGAAGTCCGTGACGTCCTTGTTCATCACTATTATGTCGTTCAGCTTGCACGCCTCTATTATTCCCTTGTTGGAAGGAAGCTTCTGGTTCATCTTCGCGTCTCCCGGAAACACAGCTTCGAGCATGTCGCTGTACAGCAGCCATTTCTGGTAGTTCGGATCCTTCTCAATCTTGTTCCTGAACTCTCTGTACGACCTGAACTTGTAGTATTCTCCGAAGTAGACTCCAGCGAGTATGACTATCTCTATGAGAGTAGATAAAACTATAAACGATAGAGCATTTTTAGAATTTTCGTCCTTTTCTTTTTTGGTGCTGTCCTTTATTTTTTTATTTGAATCCTCTATTTCAAAATCCATTTTTGATTTCAACCTATCCTTTTCGGATTTGGCTTCTTCTCTATTCTTTTTCCAATCGTCCATATTGTTCTTTTCGACATCAGTAAGCTTTTTGCGTTTATCGAACATGGATATTTTAGAATCATTTGATTTGATGATAGAATCTTGTTCTCTTATTTGAGGATCATATTTTTTTCTTATGATATTAGATTGATTTGAAATCAATGTATCGCTTTTGTTTTCTATCTTTTTTTTGTCTGACGATTCTGCATGAAATTCTGACGCGCCATTTATCGAAGCATAAAAGAAATTCCGATTATTAAAATGCTCAAAAAGAAAAGAGGAATAACATCTTTAGTAAGAGATTTTACTTTTAGGTAGAGAATGCTAAATTTATGGAAAATATCTCTTTTTAAAATTTCCACGCCGCTCAGTATTATCATCGAAGCAATCAATACCGCCACTTTGTTATCGAGCGCCCCTTGCAATATCTTTGACAGCATAAAGTATGCCAAAAATATAGAAGCAATGTGTCCAAAGTAAGAAAGCGCAATCATAACCATATTTATGGTTTTATATTCCTGATTGAAGTCTTGATTTATTATCTTCTTCTCTAGTTTTTTGAACTCGCTTATTTTCATTACATTTTATTTTTTTTTATATCTCTGTTCTCTTTGCTACAAAGAGGCTGCAAATTTTCTTCTCAAGCTTCTTGAATTCGCTGATCTTCATCTTCTATAATTATTTTTCCTCTAAGCCTTTCTTTTAGCGAAAGCTTTCTAGACTTCATCATGTCTATGGCGTCCTGCTTGCGAGCCGCGTCAGCCAGCGCCATCATGTGCCTCGCCTCCGAGTCCGCGAGCTGCGACCTCAGGCGATCGGACTCGAACGAAAGGTCCTGCCTGGTCCTCTCCAGCCTGCCGTGTATCTCCCTGTAGAAATACTTCCACCTGCCCAGCAAGAACCTGAACTCTTCGGGAGATATGTCGTTCTCGAACTCGGAAGTCATCAGGAAGTCGAGCATGTCCTCGTCGGTCATCTTTGAAATCATAATGCTATATATTAATTTTCTAGAATCCTATCTCCGCCTCCTGCGAGGATTTCCTCTTCTTCGCGATGTCCCTGACCTTCCCTCCTTCTTTCGGCGCCTTCCTTCCTAGATGCGCGCAGAGCTCCGCCGCCTCTTCCGCGCTCAGCTCGTCGAACTCCACTATTCCGAGAAGGCTGTTGCACTGCGTCAGAGACTCCTCTATGCAATTCTCTCCCTCGTTGAATATCAGCACGAGAGTGGCGTTTATCGAGTCGGAAAGGAATCCGTCCACGAGCTGCAGCGCGTTGGCGCAGAAGGCGGGCTGCCTCCCATAGGCGTCCGATGCCACCGCCTCGCAGTCGTCTATGACCAGAAGAGGCTTCTCGTATTTCTTGACGAACTTCCTGAAGTCCGGGTTGTTTATCGTATGGTCTACCATTCCCAGCGGTATGTAGATGCAGATCCTGTCTAGCCTAGAAGATATGTAGGAGATGGCGGAGGTCTTTCCGAGGCCTCTCTCGCCGCACAGCAGCACCAGGCCCTTGTCTTCTTTCTTTATCGCCTTTATCGCCTTGTCCATGGCATTGAACGTGGCGGCCGAATAGTAGAGCGCGGCGTCCTCCGCCAGGTCTTCCCTGGAGGATATAGGCTCCAGCTCCAGGCCGGAAGAAGAGAGCGAGACGGTGTTCATCTTGTTGCTGTCGTCTTCGCAGTAGTCGAGAAGGCAGTCTTCCAGCTCGCCGAGCAGCGAGTCGATTCCTTCGTATCCGCTCTTGTAGTAGAAGGTTATGGTGTCTATGAAGGAATTGTCCATGTTCCTGTCGGCGACTATGTAGGAGAGGTAGCAGCCGCTTCCTAGATTGGCGAGTATCTTGTCGTTTATTATGACCTCCTCGCTGTCGGGAATTACCTCGGTGAACACGTTCTTCTCCAATATCCTGTCTTCCATCACTTTGGAAAAAAGCTTGCTAGAATAGGTGTTGTGCACTATTACCCTGTTGGGCCTCTCGCCGAACCTGTCCCAGCAATACAGGAAGTCGTTCAGGTTGTAGTCGTCCTTGGTCACGCTGAGCCCAAGCCCCTGCTTCGGAGGATCGGACTCGGACGCCCCAATGCTCTCGAACTCGGCTTCTCCCATAAAGTAGGAGAATATCTTGTGGTCGTAGTCGCTGGTCCTGGCGAACGCGTCCATCGCGAACTCTTCCCTGGCCTCCAGCGTAGAGGAGCATCCTTCTCCGAGGATTTCCAGAAGCGATCCGTAGTGCTTTCGGCTGCCGACGGCGAGCACGTCTTGATAGTTCTTGGCAGCGGCCCTTATGAGAGAAACCCCGCCGATGTCTATCTTCTCTATGATTTCTTCATGAGTCGCGGACTCGTCGGCTGCCGTCTCCTCGAACGGATAGAGGTCTACGATGACCAGGTCTATCGGCTTTATGCCGTGCTTGGCCACGTCCTTCTTGTCCTTCTTGTCGGACCTCCTGCTCAGTATTCCTCCGAACACCATAGGGTGGAGAGTCTTCACTCTTCCCCCGAGCATCTCGGGAAAGCCGGTCAGGCCCTCTACCGAGACGGCGGGAATCTCCAGCCCCTCCAGGTATTCGAGCGTTCCGCCCGTAGAGTATATGACGACTCCGTGAGAGTGCAGGTATCTAGCTACTTCTTCCAGGCCTTCTTTCTCGTATGCCGATATAAGGGCGGCGCCTATCTTTTTTTCTTCCATGTCAAAAAAATCGGTTTTTTGCTTTTTAATATATAACAATGATCCAAAAAGCAATAAATGCCATGGAAGTCAATGAAATAGAATCTATACTTCTCGCCAACTGCTATCTGATGCAGTGCAAGCTCGGAAAGAGATGCTCCGGTAAGACCGAAGCCGCCCGCCGATTCTTGCTGAAGAAGATAAGGAAGGCGCTGCTTCGCGCCGTTCCTGTGAGGAGGATCCCAGAGCCCGAGGCTATACCGCAGGACCGTCTATGATCGGGCCGTCTATGATCGGGTCGATGCTCTGAACGTTGTCGAACATCCCCTTCTCTTGCTCTTGCTTGATGAGGTTCATGATGAATTCTCTCTGCTGCTTCTGCGCGTGAGCCTTCTCTCCTGCGATCCTGTTCTTTCTAGCCTGAAGCTTCTGCTTGTGGTTCTTTCTGTGTTTTGACTTTGGCATGTTGTTTCGTTTTTGTTTATCTTTCTATCCCGACAGAATACAAAAGTTTCAAAAATCAGAACTGCACGTCGAATCCTATCTGCTTGTTCTCTTCCATGAAAGAATCGAGCGCCTGCCTGTCCAGGAAGGTCTTCACCGTTCCGTCGGCGAGCTTGACCTCGTAGACGAAAGAAGGAAGCGGAGGCGTCTGCGAGACGAAAGGATTCGTAGAGACGACCTCTGTGTCCGCAGAGCCGGCACCGCCGTTTCCGGAACCTGCGCCTGCCCCGCCAGATTCGCCAGAAGTCCCAGAAGTCGCCGCGGCTGGGTCCTCTCCGTTAAGTATCTTCGCCTTCTCGTCCTCGGACGCGGTATCGCCGCTGCAGAGCTTCAGATGCGGAGGCGGGATGAGCGCCTCGATGCCCAATACCGACCAAACGAAGTCTATGAACCCGTTTATCAGCTTCTCTATGAAGCACAGCCCTGGAAGAGATACCCTCCTCGTTATGTTCAGGCCCTGCTTTCTCATGTCCCAGGCCGAATAGGTAGGCAGCGTCGCCAGGAAAGCTATGTCCAGGAACTCCTTCAGGTTTGCCAGCTCGAAGTCGTCCGGCAGCGCGTAGCTCCCTTTGTGCGGCTTCGCTTCCTTGTTCAGCTCCGGGCGCGCCTCTGCCCTTTCCGCCTTCGCCGCCGCAGGCGACATGTCAGGCTTCTTCGCCTTCTCGTCCTTCTTCTTGGCGGCAGACATGGCCTTCTCGCCCATCGCCTTAGGCTTCAGCGGCTTCGCCTTAGCGAGATCCTCGGGAGAAAGGTCCTTCAGAGGATTTGGCATCTTGGCCTGCGACATCCACTCCGGAACCTTCTCTGGGTTTATGTCGATTCCCGCCAGCTTCATTATTCCCTTGGGCGAGAAGAAGTCAAGCATCCACTTGAAGCTCAGGAACTCCACGATCTTCGCAGGGAGAGTCACGGGATTCGTCAGTCCTTTGAAGAAGTTCATTATGTACTCCACGACTCCTGCTATTATCTTTATAGGCAGAGTCACTATGCCCAGTATGAACTTCAGCAGAGGCTGGGTGTTTCCGTTCATGAAGTTCCTCTTCTTCTTTATCTCGTCGAGCTTGCTCTTCAGCGCCTCGTCTTCCGGATCCTTCGCAAGCGCGTCCTCTATCATCCTCTGCGCCTTCTCCACGTCCGCCGGATCGACCGATCCCGCGAGCCTGTCCGCCTCGGCCAGCAGAGACTGGTCTTCCTGGTCGACGTAGATATATTTGTAGTCCACTCCTGGCTTGAACTCTCCAGTCGAATACCATTCGGAGACGATGGCCCATCTCTTGTCGCCCTGCCTCATCTGCCTCGCGGCGGCCGCGCCGTTCCTGGACGGGTCGGTTTCCGCTCCTGTCGCGCCGCCGAGCGATCCCGCGCCGCCGGATCCGTCCTGCGAAGAGGATCCTCCGGCCGACTTGGCGTCCATTCCGTCAGGAGAATTCTTCTCCTTGTTGAAGACCAGCTTCATCGGAAGAGGATGTCCCCATTCTTTGGTCACGACGTTGGCCATCTTCAGCTCTATTCCGAAAGAAAGGTCCTTTCCGAATATAGAGAACGGTATGAACCCTACTCCGTCGCCCACGAACTTGAAGTTTCCTATGGAGTCCTTAGGCGGCCCTTTCGGCAGCCTGCCGCTGGCGTCCTTGAAGGTGCCTAGGCTGTCCACCGCGACGTGCATCGCGAGCTTCGACTGCAGGAACATGTTCTTCATCTTCCTCACATAGTCTCCCATGTCTGGCGCGTTGGGCGCGTCTGGCGTCTTCGGCTTCTGGTATTCCTTCCTCTTCTTGAGCATATCTCCTGCCTCGGAGAAGCGCTTCAGCGCCTCTGGCGAGAAAACCGAGAAAGACTCTCCCAGCTTCTTCATGACTATGTCTGTCACGAATCCCATCGGATTGCCGAAAAGCTTCAGCAGAGTCTTTATGGAAGGTATGAGCTTGGAGAATATCTTGACTAGCGCCTTTATGAACACAGGAACCGCGCCTATCGCGTGCGGGAGCCTGTACTTCCCGCCGCCGTCCGCGCCGCCCGCGTTTCCGGAAGACGCGAATCCGCCGGTGTTCAGCTCGGGCTTGACGCCTTCTATTATATAGTAGGTCTCGGTGTCCAGCTCGGTCTTAGGATGCCTGAAAACCCTGCCTAGCTCCTGAGGGTCTTCAGAGCTTCCAGCCCCGTATCTCCCGTCCGAGTACAGCTCAGGCCCTGTCAGCTGCTCGTTCTCTATCTTCGAAGGGTCTATGACTATCCCTTTGGAATCGGCGGACCTGGCCGATATCTGGTAGAGCGGCATGCCTTTCGTCGACATGGAAAGGGCAGGCTCCCTCTTGCCGGACGCCAGCCCCGAAAGCCCCGAAGCCGCCTTCAGGTCTGAAAGGTCGAACTGCATCGACAGCTCCTTGCCCATGGCGGGCAGAACGCTTCTGTCCAGCTTCATTCCGCCGACGTAGATCCACTTCTCTATGACTCCGGACCTGACCATTGCGTATGTCCCGTCGCCGAGCTTCTTCATTCCGTCCGAGAAAAGGCTGGCGTAAGAAGCCGTGCTCCCCGAAAAGGATCCCGAAATGACGGACTGGTACTTCCTCTCGTCGTATGTCCACTTTCCGCCTTTCTTGGCGACGGCTATCTCGTAGTCGCCATGCTCTCTCAGCGCCGTGCCCCTTCCCATGACCAGCCTTGGCGACGCCGCCAGCAGC
>Ga0172373_10006221_pt1 | contig 15973 bp, 26 predicted proteins | sample Lak10m_2_FD_114546 | JGI IMG/M metagenome (GOLD analysis project Ga0172373, IMG submission 114546) | Freshwater microbial communities from Kabuno Bay, South-Kivu, Congo - kab_092012_10m | ecosystem: Environmental > Aquatic > Freshwater > Lake | place: Democratic Republic of the Congo...
CACTACATATATGCCAGACATATGGGTAGTATATCTGCCTGTCGAGAAGCTTCTTCATGAACGCCTCGTATCCTGGGAAATGGGAGATAAAGCGTTCTTTGCTCTCGTAGCCACCTTTCTCTATCGACCATCCCGCCATGTCGTCCGGAAGGCTAGGCCACCCATTTTCTTTGTCTACTACGTTGAGCCTGAAATATATGCCTTCTCTGTCTCCTTCGATTCCGTCTATTCCGAGAACGTTCTGGCAGTATGTCTTGAATTCCTTCCACCCATGCACGTCTTTGCTCGCGGCGAACTCTTGCTTCTTGTATCTGATCTTTATGGTCGCGTTGCTCGAATCGGAGCCGCTGATGCCGAGCTCGCCTGCTTCGTAGGCCATTCCGAGGTCCTTTATCCTTCCGTCGGCGACAGAAAGCATCTCTATGATCTGCATCATGTCTGCCTTCGCGCTAGGAGATTCCGCGGTTCCTTTGGCGGAAAGCGATATGGTATAGGTTCCGTGCGCCTCGTCGATCTTGACCTCGAACCCCGAATCCTTGAATTCCATAAGTATGTCCTTTATGTCTAGAACTTCCTCGCTTTGCGCGGACTCTAGAATCTTGCTGAATTTTCTCATAAAGTATATATTCTTTTTTTAATATATAAATCATGAAATGGATAAAAATGTTCGAGGACTTCAAGCAGAACAACCAGGAAGGGAGCCTGCTGAAGCAAGAAGACATAATAAGGTGCATAGAGAAAGGAGGCCAGATTTTCGCCACCATAGTCCAGGAGATCCCGGACAACGATCCTGAGCAGCCGCTCAAGCCAGTGGACATAGACAGAGACGGGCTTATTGCAGTCGAGCAGGACGGAAAGATAGGATACGTCAAATTGGAAGACGTGGAGAAGATAGAGCTATAGTATCTCTCTGAGCTTTATGTCCCTTATCATATGCGAGACCGCGTTCCTGAAAGACTTTTCGTCTGTCGTGTCCCTGAAGTCGTAGCAGATATGCTCTCTCTCTTCCAATATGCTTCTTATACGCATCTGGTGCTCTGGAAAAGACTCCCTTTCCCAATGGAACTTCGCGCCGTCCGATACCGGCGCGAAGAAGTCTATTCCGGCGGACTCGCAGTAGTCCAGCAGAGGCCTTATCTTTTCGGGGTCGTCCTTGTAGAGGTCGAGGTGCATCAGCACCAATCTTCTTCCCTCCAGCTTTTCCAATATCAGCCTGTCTGGGTCCTTGCACTGGTGCTTTTGCCAATGGAAGAATCCCAGGTCGTGTCTGTGCAGCAGCATGGACCTGTCGAAGGAGTCGCATATCTCTCTCAGAGCCTTCGCGGGCTTGCCGAGAGATCCGCTGAACTCCCAAATCTTTCCTCTGAACTCTAGCAGGTGTATCATTTTCTGAAGAAATGCTCTAGCCATTCCGCGGGAACTTCTGTCTCCATATCGAAGTCGATAGGAGATCCTTTGCCTGCCCTTACCCCGAGCAAGAAGAATTTCAGGTTCTTCTCTAGCGATTGGAATCCTTCTTTCCCTGCTTTCTGTGATATAGTCTCTGCTATCTGTCTTATCGTCCTTTTCATTTCAAATGCGTTTGTATGCGAATATAGCAAAAATTTCATAGATATGAAATGGAAAACTTGATCTTTCCGCAATCCCATATCTTTTCGGCGCCCGATATCTTGGCATATTCGCTCTCCGTAGAAGAATATCCTCTTTTTGATTTTTTGAAATTCGATTTGTGAACCCTCTTTCCGTCTACTATGTATTTGTAGTCCGGGCTAGGCTCTCCGACCATGGCGAAGCCAAGCTTATAGTATAGGCCGCCTTGGCTCCAGTCTCTGTCGGCATAGCTGACTATCCTTTCAGGACATTGGCTTTCTTTGAAGTATTTCAATAGCCTGGACGCTCCGCCGACTACGGAAGTGTTCAGCCTGTTGCAGAACCTGCTGAGATTCCACGCGCCTGCTTCCATTCTCTTCCTGCCTTCGAATCTGTCGAAGGTCATGAGGCTGACCAATTCTCCTTCGAAGAACAGTCCTATCTTCAGCGAGCTCCGGTCTGCGCCCTGTATGTGGCAGCGTTCCAGAAAGGCTTTGGCGATCTTCCTGTCTTCTATCGTTCTTATCTCGCAGCTTCTGGCGAATATCCGTTGGTTCGCGCCGCATATCTTGTTGGATATCTGGCTGCGGACTATTTCGCTCTTGAATCGCCAGTCGTCTTCCCAGACATGGATTACATGTATGCCCTTCTTTTCGAAATAGACGGTCTTTTCCAGATGGTAGTCCTTTTCTCGGTATTTCTCGGAATGCCAATAGAGTCCGTTGAATTCGAATCCTATTTTCATTTCTGGAAGATAGATGTCTATTTCCAGGCCATCTCTGTAAGATTGGACGATCTCGCCCCCGTATATAGAAGATATGAATTCCAGAAGCTCGTTCTCCAGATGCGATATGGCGTCGCCTATCGGGTGGCACACCGTGCACAGGCCGACATTGTTCCTCGATCTCGAATAGAAGTTGTCTGTGCTTATTTCGAAGCTGTGGTCTTTTCCATTGTCGCATTTGAAGATGGATATCTTGTTTCCTTTGTATCCTATATAGAAGGCGTTCTTGCCGATATTCGTGCTTCCTATCCTATATGCGTCGCTTTGATGCACGTGCTCTGCACCCCATTTCTCTAGATTGCTCTTCTTTATCTTTTCTCTGACCTTTTCTGATTGCGAAGGGTATTCCGCTCCCCATTTTTCCAGATTGGTCTTTTTGGACCTGTCTCTTATCTCGTCGGAATGGCTGGGGCTGTACACTCCCCAGTTTTTGAACATGGTCTGCGCGGATTTCTCCTTTATGGCGTCGTTGCACATAGGCGAGCGCCCTCCCCATCTTTCCAGATTGGTCTTTATTATCTTGCTTTTTATCTCTTCGCATTTGGACGGAGTTTCCGTTCCCCACCTTTCTAGATTGGTCTTTGCTATCCTATCCCGTATATCTATGCTCTGAAGAGTCCATTCGACTCCCCAATTCTCTAGATTGGACTTCTTCGCCTTTTCTCTTATTTCTATGGACTTCATGGGATTGTCGACGCCATATTTCTCCAGGAGCGCCTCCTTGTTTTTTTCCTTTCCCGACTCCGATCCGAAATAGCTCTCGCTGCCGAATTTCTCCAGATTGTTCTTTTTTATCTTCTCCTTTACGCTCGGAACCTGGGCTATGTTCGAGACTCCATATTCCGACATCAGGCAGTCTTTCGTCCTTTTGGCGGCGCACTTTTTGCCGCACGCGAATCCTCCGCCTTTGTCGAAGCTCTTCCTGTATAGCTTGTACTTTATTTTCGATTCAGATCCGCAAAAGTCGCAGACCGCGGATATTTCGACGCCTGAGCTGATTGGCAGCATGTCGATATCGATTTCGATAGAGTCGCCAATGGCGCCGTCTATTCCATACCTATTGGAATAGTAAGGGAGATTGCCCCTGTTCAGCTCGATCTTTACTTTCTTTTCCTTTATCATATAGATTATAGATAGTTCTATATATAAAGTTATGTCAAGTCTCTCTCTAATAGAATATCCATATGAAAAGTGGAAAAGTAGAAAAGGGACTTAATATACTTTTATATATAAGATATGAAGACACTGAAGATAACAGATGAGCTGCACAGAAAAATAAAAGTATTCTGCGCGGAAAACGAGCTAAAGATGAACGACTGGGTAGAGAAGACGCTGGAGAATATGCTGGCGTCGAATGAGCCGAAAAACAAGCGCGAGCATCGTCCGCAAGCTTCACAGCCACCATCCGATAGGCTTATCAAAGAAGGCCAACAGCCGATTAGACCAAAAGAAGCATTATGATACTTACAAAGACTCTTACAATCAGAATAAACAACAAAAACATAGATCACTATATAAGCCAAGGAATAGATGTTGTATATGGCGAGATATACGATATCGATGTAAAATATGTTTCGAGATATTCAAAGCATAGGATATTGGCCAAATGCGAGACATGTGGCGCGGAGAAAGAGCTGCCTATGCAAAAATACCATCAAAATTGGGAAAGAAGCGAATCCTACAACTGCAAGGCCTGCAACAATATCACCTATAAGAAATCTATGTTGGAAAAATATGGATATGACAACGCATCATCAATACAAGAGTTTGTTGATAGAAGAAAAAAAACATGCTTAGAAAGATATGGTAATGAATATGCTATTGCAGGAAAAAATATAAAGAAAAAAATACAAATAACGCTAAATGAAAGATATGGCGGTCATCCAATGAAAACAGATATGAGATTCAAAGGAGTTGAGAAAGCAAATGAAACTAAATTGCAAAGAGGCCTTATCTTACCCGAATATCTATTAAGTGATTGGGAAATATATAGAAAATTAGTGAGAAAAATAACCAATAGGAATAGAAAGAAATTGATAGAAGATTGGAACGGATTGGACTACTACGATGGAGAAAATATAAAAGAAAATTTCGATATGAAACATACGGATTATGGATATCCAACAATTGACCATAAAATAAGCATAATATATGGATTCAAAAATGGAATTTCGCCTGAAGAGATAGGAGATATATCTAATCTGTGCATTACAAAGAAAGGAATAAACTCTTCAAAGTCCTTTTTGACAGAAGAAGACTACAATAGAAAAGGCCAGCTATAAGCTGGCCTTCTTTTATCCTTTGTCGTTGACATCTACTACGATCTGCTTGACTTTGCCGTTAGACCTCGCGATCGGCACTTTGACTCCAATGGAGATTATAAGAACTTTTCCGCGTATCTTGCTGATATCCAGACTGTCGCAATAGCCGTCCGTGAGTACACATGTATTGAACTCGTTGAACTGCTCTGCCACGAGGTTGATCGCCGGCTGCAGCATCGTTCCTCCAAGGCCTTTGATAACCATTGTCTCGAGCTGTCTCTTCTTCTTGATGTTCTCGATCCACTTGACTTCGGTATCCGCCTCTATAAGGTTGACCTCAATGTCGTTTCGGTAGATGTATGAAAGGACTCTCTCGAATGTTCCGCCCATCGATCCAGATGTGTCTAGGATGCAGTTGATCTTCGTCTTCACCTTTCTGTTGCCTTTCAATCCTGAGATCTGGCGTCTGTTGGGCTTCACGATAGTCTTCTGCTTCACGGTTCCGAATATCATGTTCGAGACTGCTCTCTTGATTTCCTTCAAGTAGTCTTTTCTCTTCTTCTGAAGCTTCTGAAGAGTCTGCTCGATGTTGCCTGCCGCCAAGCCTCGCGCCGCCAATCTCTCCATGACGTCTTTGACCATCGCGTCTCGCATCTCTTCTGGCACGTCGTCGCCGATGTGCTTGTCTAGATACTCGCCGTTGTTGTTCTCCATATTGTCGAAGATCTGCTCTTTCGACCAAGTGTCGATCGCGTCTCCGTCTTTGCCTGGGTTCTTTCCGTAAGGGCCGTAAGATGGCTTTCCTGTTCCGTCTTTGCCGTCTTTGTTTCCGCTTCCGCCGCAGTCTGGGCAAGACTCGCCTTGTCCCTGTCCTTGGTCGTCGCCTGGTTGCTGGTCGCCTTGTCCTTGGCCGTCGCCTGGTTGCTGTCCTTGACCGTCGCCGTCTTGAGGCTGGCCTTGTCCATCTCCTGGTTGCTGTCCTTGTCCCTCTTGAGGCTGTTGCCCTTGTCCGTCTTTCTTATCGCCCTGTCCTTTCTCTTGCTTTTTGCCAGAGCCGTTGCAAGACTGGCATTTGTCGTTTTTGCATTTGCCGTCTTTCTTCTGCTTGTCGTATTTCTCTTTCTCTTCTTTAAGCCACTCGTATAGCTCTTCGAAGATAAGCTTGCCTGTATATTCTTTAGGAACGAAGAGAGCCATGTTCTTCCCGTCTGGAGACTTTGGAATCTCTACGAACGCGTGAGAGATGTCTTCACAGATGATGTGGTTGATGATCATGTCCTGCGCGATGTTGGACAGCTTGTGGTCGTATTGGCCAGTGATAGTCCTGCGAGGGTGGTTGAACAGCAAGTGGAAGTCCTCGTGGAGAGTGATGAAGTTCACTTCTTTCTGAGACATGTTTTCCAAAAACTTCGGAGAATAGAAGAAGTTCATTCCTTTGCTCGTCACGTTAACGGCGCATGTGCCGATAGTTTCCTGCTCGTGGAAGTTGATGTGTAGATTAAACTCACCATAATAGGGCAAGTTTATTTTCGTATCGATCAACATTGTCTGGATTCCGTTAAGGAGCTTCTCATGAATGTTCTTAATTACCATATTTTCTATGTTTTTTGTTAATGTTCTACAAATATACGGACAAAAGTTTAAATATGTCGCCTATTTTGATAATAGGGAGAGTTTATTTATTTATATATAAAAAAAGAATCAAAATGCCATGATATTGGATAAAAAGATAGAGGTCAAAATAGCAAAGTACAATATAGAACACTATATGAAATTCTTTGACGTCAAGCTTGGGGATATAATAGAAATAGACACCGAGCTGCATCTTCAGAAAGAAAGCAACAGGAAGGTAAATGTCCAGTGCGACCTTTGCGAGGAACAAAGATACATAAAATTCCAGGCCTATACGAAGAATAAAGAAAGAAATGTTAATTTTCCTATCTATACATGCGATAGGTGCTCTCATATAAAATCGAAAGAAACCAGCATAGGCAGATATGGCGTGGAATATTATTCAAAATCGGAAGAGCACGCGGAAAGAGTGAAGAAGACATCCAAAGAGAAATATGGAGTAGAGCATTATAGCAAAACAACCGATTATCTAAATAAGAGGAATCAAACAAACCTAGAAAGGTTTGGCTATTCGAATCCGTTCATGGATACAGAAAAGATAAAGAATGCCTTCAATGATAAATATGGCGTCGATCATCCAAGCAAATTGTTGACAAAAGATGGAGAGGCATATTTTTTCTTAGGAAATTGGACTCCTAGATCTAAGATGACCGACTGGGAGCTATATAAATCGACGGTCAGGAGCCAGACAAAGCATAACATAAAATCATTAGAATGGGACGGCACCGATTTTTACGACGGATCATACATAAGGGACAATTTCTCGCTAGGCCATCTAGACGATCGCTATCCTACCATAGACCACAAGATATCTATCTACGATGGATTCTTGAACGGCATATCGACCCATATAATATCGAGCGTCGACAATTTATGCTGGACGAAAAGGATAATAAACATAACCAAAAACAAAAAATCGCATTATTGACGCGAATATATATATCTTATGAAGAACTGCCAGCACTACAGCTATGATTCTAGCCTATACGAATTTTCGGAGGGCGACGCCGCTCATTTCGCCGGCAGCTTCTCTCCTGTGGAAGGGAGGGTAAATTGGCTAAATTTCCACAGCTTTTCCGACAGGTCTTCTATAGAGTCGGTGTGTCACAGGTTCGGCGTGGATTCCGCTACAGTGATAAGGCTTTTTTCGTCGAAGAAGGAATATGGGCTGGAAGAATACGAGGGCTATATGTTCTTCAAGCTGCCCGCGGTCGACGGCAACGACATATCTTTCATAGTAACCGACAGCTTCGTGTTCACGCTGCAGCCTAAGAGGTACGAGATATTCTCCAAAGTGAGAGAGCGGATAACAAGGCGGATAGGCAAGATAAGAGTGAAGGGCATCGACTTTTTGGTCTTTCGCCTGCTCCATTGCATGATTGACCACTATTCCGCGTCTATGGATTCCCTGGAGCAGGAGGTGGTCGCCATGGAGGGATATTCTGGAAAGGATCTTCTTCAGAAGGTGGAATGCCTGAAGCGAAAGCTATATGAGATGAAGAAGAGGGTATCGCCGGTGAAGAGCGTTGTGGCGCAGCTGGAGAAGATAGAGGAGTTTGTGGGAATGGATGACATAAGGCACTTCAACGAGCTCAAGCACCATTCGTCTGATATAATGGATTCTATAGACGAATGTCGCCAGGTATTGGATGGCGTGGTCGGGATATACTATGCCGCGCAAGGACAGAGGCTTAACGAGGTCATGAAGGTGCTGGCTCTCATAAGCACCATATTCATACCTATCACGTTCGTCGCGGGCCTATATGGGATGAACTTCGCGCATATGCCGGAGCTTTCCAGTCCTTATGGATATCCGGCGGCGCTTTTGTCGATGGCTCTCTGCGCGATCTTTCTATATAGATGGTTCAAAGGAAAGGGGTGGCTCGAATAGCTATTCGCATTTTTTTCTGAGCTTGCTTTCTTGAGAGACGAGAAGGTTGTCTAGATCGGTCTCTATCAGCTTTCTCTTGGCGGTGTCTGCTATCCTCATTCTCCTGTCCATCTCGTCGTCGAACATGTCGCACACATAGCTAGAAGGCTTGTTCATTATGCCTACTTCGTATATGTTCTTGCTGCTTTCGTTTATGTCCATTATGGTCATGACAGACTCGCCGCTTTGGTTGTGCTGGAATACCAGCAGCAGGTTTTCTTTTTCTATCTGCCTTATTCCGTTGGTGTTGAATGCAAGCTTGGACTCGCTGTCCTTCAGGCAAAGCCTCCAGAGCCTCATGGCTTTTTCTTGGAAGGGAGTCATTATCCGGCTCTCTTCGGAATTTATCTTGCTGTCTAGGCTGGACTTCCATCTCCTCCAATGTACTCTGAGCCTCTTTATCCTATAGCTTAGTCTGTATCCGAGCATATCTTGTCTATTGTTTTTCGGTGTTGAGGGTTTTGTCGATCTTGGCTTCTCTCACCTCTTGCTTGTCGTAGGGCGCGCGGATCTTTTCTCCTTTCGAGTCCACGATGCAGTCTGTGTCGATGTATTTGTCGCCGGTCTCCGCTATCAGCTCTAGAAGCGTTTCGTTCGTGGTCTCTTTGTCGTCTTGCACGTCGTATATCTCCATGACTTCCTTCTCGAAAGGCTGGAAGTTCGCGACCACTACAGGATCTTCGTCGCTGTGTTTGTCCAATGCCAGAAGAAGCAGCAGAGCTTGCTCTTTCTTGTCTAGCGCGCGGATGTTTTCTTCCTGGTTCGCCACGTTGAAGTTCAGATACGCTTCTACGAAAGCGTCAGATACTTTTAATGTTGTCGTTTCTTTTTCCATGTCTTTTGTATTGCGGCATAGAGCCTTTGTTTTATAGTCCTAGCTTTTCTAGCCTGTATTCCCTGTATTCTTGCTTCGAGACGCTTCCCAGCTCGTATGCCCTCTGGAAGAACACCTCGAATATATGCTCGTGGCCTGCTTCTTTGGCAGCCATGGCCCTGTTGATGGCCTTCCACTCGTCTGTTATCTTCGCGGCCTGCTGGCTAGCGAGCCTTATTCCTTTTTCTTGGTCTCCAGCGGATTTTTCCCAGATGTCCGCCACCCTTTTGAAGTTCTTGTCGAACTCGGCCTTGCTCTGGCCATTCCATTTCCCGCTCATTCTATATTTGTTTTCGAATATTTCCAGCACGTTGTAGAATCCGTTTCTCAGCCTGATTCCGTTCCATTCGAGAGTTCCTGCCAGGTTCTGCTCGTATATCGAGCCGGTCAGCCGGTCCATCTTTCTCGTGATCTTTCCCTTGAACCAGAACCAATAGCTGTACTTCCTGTCCTCGGACAGGAACCCTTCAAGATCGAATTCCCTTATTTCTCTCATTTGTTGAAGCATATGAAGCCAAGCTTCTCGTCTACGCACTTCTCGCAAAGGTCCGCCGTCCACTTCTCCATGTCCTTGCCGCTGTGGTATCCCCAGCTGGCTTCGAGCCTCATGTGCTCGAAAGAGTAGACTTTGTTGCCGTCGTGGCCGACGCCTTCGGATGTCTTGCAGCTGGCGCCGCAGGAGTCGCATACGATGTCGGTAACGACTTCCTGCTTCTGGAGCTGGATCTTCTTCTTTTTCATGTGCGGGCAGCAGGATTTGAACCCGATGCCGTCAGGTTTAGAATCTGGTGCGGCCTCCACGCGCGCTAGGCTCTGCCCGCTTCTTTATGCGAATATAAGGAATATATCCGATATATTACTATGTCAGTTCAGCAAGTCGTCAATCCTTCCGTTCCTGCTCCAGGTCAGCTTCTTCTCCGAGAAAGTAGTCACTGGTCCGTATTTCACTACGGGAGACTTCTTGTCGAATATCATCTCCGCCGCCACGTAGTCTATGACGAACTGGCTTTCGGTCCTCCAGAACTTGTAGTCTATCACCAGAAAGTCCTTCGATTTGTCGTCTGCAGGAGAGACCGTCGATCCTATCGGGTATTTGAGAAGGCAGTGCTCTGTTCCGTCCTCGTCGTAGCCCCACATCATGGAGAAGTATTCCATCGAGGTCTCGAGAAGCGCGACGTATGCCATTATAGAAGAGAGCTTTCCAGAGAAGGTGTGCTCTATCCTAAGGTATTCCTTGTCGCATATCCTATGCAGAGACCTTACCGGATCTTCCGATATCTTTGGGTCGTATTTGACGAACGAATGGCTTCCGTTTGATAGGCAGACATGGTTCTCGAAAGGCTCTCTGGCGAGCTTGTTGAATATCTCGAAGAAAATCTCTTCTCGGTTGGCGGCTATCGAATATGCGAACCTGAACTTCATGTCTAGGTCTCCTATCTCTTTCGGCTCCATTCCGGGATAGATAGACTTCTTCATTATCTGTATCGTCGGCTGCGAGGATACGTTGGAGTACCTGGCCATGACGTACAAGCCGGAATTCTTTTCCAGCCTGTCGTTCCATGCCATTATGTCTGTGTCGCTTAAGTGCATCTTCTGTTTCTTAGCAGTTTGTTTAGCTTACGGTTTCTATTCCTGCCGATGTCGTAAGTTGGCCCTATCCTCTGGAATTTGCCGCCGGGGCCGAAAGTCCATCGGTGCGAGAACTCCATGCCGAACCTCGTCGCCAGCCTGTGGTACAGCCTCTCGTATGCTTGGAAGTCCTTTTCTTCGTGCTTGTCATGCAAATATAGCGCCTTTATCAGCTTTTTCCTTGATTTTTCGGGAATTTTTGATATGAATCCTATCATCTTCCTGAGGACCTTCGCCCTTTCTGAGCTATAGTATACCATAGGTAGCTGGAATTCGTAGCGCACACAGGTGCCGCCGATGTATCCGTCGTCGGTGTCCGAGTCGTCTCTTATGGTTAGCTTGATGTTGGATAGGTCTCTCTGGGATCCGGTCCCGTCGTCTATGCTGATGTATAGGCTGTTTGTCTGGAAGCTGGTTGCTTTCGAGACTTTGGAGTAGACAGGCCTTTGGTAGCTTCCTCCGCCGGGAAGCAGCACGGTTTCGTGCGACGTTATCTGCAGGCTGTCGTCGTAGAAGCAGACGCTATGCGAATTCTTCTTCAGGAAGTCGTACATTCCTAATATGGCGTCTAGCGCCTTTTGCGCGAGGTCTTCGTTCGAGATCCTCTTGGTGCGCCAGTCGATTGCAATCTAGTTGTTCATGTTTTCGTTTGTTTTTTTGTTATATATTATTCCAATGCCTTCCTGATCTTCCAGTCTCTTAGGCCGGCTTCGTCCTTGTTTATGCTCGTTATGCGGTTGGTCATCTGCTTCGTCAGGTGCTCCAGCCTCTGGAGCTTCTCGAACATCTCTTTGTAGTAGAGCGTCATTCCTTCCGTGATGGCCGCTTCCTTGCTTTCTTTCCAGTACATGTTGTAGAACGAGAAGTACCATTTGCATCTCTCGCTCTCGGACGCTTGCTTGTCCGAATAGGTGTATGCGTACAGCGACTGCTCGTCGAAGTCCGGGCAGGCCTTTCGCAGCATGAAGGACATCCATTTGCCGCCTTCTTCTTCTATCGTGTATTCCGGAAAGCACTCTTCTAGGTGCGCGCGCATCTCCGGTTTCGTGAGGCTAAGCCACTTCAGCGTCGTCATCTCCTATTATGCTTTTTATCCTGCTGTCTCTCTGAGACTCTTTCGTCCTGTCTCTGTTGAACCTTATCTCTATCTTCTCGACAGGGAATTCGTCGAGTATCTTCTCCCAGTTATTCGAGAAGAACTCGCACGCGTCGTCCATATGGTCGAATCCCTTGTCCATATAGACCTCTTCGTATTCCTTCTCAGGAGTCTCCTGATACCAGGTCGTCATCGCTATCTCGTACATCCAATATCCTGTTTATCCTTTCTTCTCTTACCCTGCCTTCTGTCTTGAAGTATTTGTCGAAGTCCTTCTTCTTCACCATGTATTCGGCGCGCTCCGTTCCTCCCATCGTCTCGTTCGACTCTATGTAGAAGGCTATGCCGTGCGCCGACTCTATGCCTGTGGCGTCTCTGCCAGCATACCATATTCCTTTCGTCCATCTGGTCCTGGCCTCGCTTCCTATGAAGAAGTTCCTAACGCAGAGGAACCTGAGGTTTCGTCTCAACTCATCTCTATTGATTTTTGTCGTCCGGAAGGAACACGGGCTTTCCATGCTGAGGCGGCCTCATTTCCGATGCTATCCTCGACAGCGTCCTTTCCATGTCCGCGCTCGATCCGAAAGTGACTATGGAAGTCTCTTCTAGCTTGTCGTTGGAGAATATCAGCGACGTTCCCTGCGTGAACATGCCGTTGCACATGGTGACGCCGGGAATTATTATTATAGAGTCCACGTCGTTGTTGCCCACGATTATCCTGCTTATTCCCTGTCCTTTTGCTATCCTTATCATATCTCTTTGAAGTTCTTTCTTACCCATTCCAGAGGGAATGTGTTGTATTCGTTCGTGTAGAGAGAATGGTTCAGGCAGATGCGAACGTCTGTCTTCTCGTGGTCGACGTAGAGCACCTCGTATTCGACGCCTTCTTCGAATAGAGGCATCCCTAGCAGGTTGTTTACCGTGTTCTTGCATACCAGCTTCTGTCCCTTTCTCATATTGATTCTATTTATAGGCAAAGCCTATGTTTAGAATCGGATAGAAATAAACAAAGAGAAAGCGTTTGATAGAATATAATATATACAAAAAAGTTTTTTTTAGATGAATATAAAGCATAAGGTGGTCAAGGAATTCCAATATCTGTCTCCGGAGAAGAAGATATTCGTGCTTAAGGCTGGGACTATACTGGAGAAATACGACTACAAGATGAAGTCCGAAGTTATTCCCATAGACAGGGAGATAGTAGACAACAATCCAGAATTCTTCGAAGTCATAGACTGGAAGTCGGAGCTTCTTTCTTACATGAGAGCAAACAAGATGCCTCAGCCGGCGCAGCTTGGGAAGAAGCTCATACCTTTCATAGAGGAAATGGTGCTCTCTTCCATACAGGCGGCGCCTGCCGTTCCTTTGGCTGGAGATTCGGAAAAGGAGGAGATAGGCCTTTCTTCTAGAGAGAAGAAGATAAGAGAGCGCGAAGAAGAGCTGGAGACGAGGCTTTCTAGGCTGGAGAAGAGGGAGTCGGAGCTGAAGAAGGACATGAAGGAGCTGGATGCCAGAGAGGACTATCTGAGGGAGAAGTCCAAAGGAATCTCCGAAAAGGCTTCGGAGCTGGAAGACCTGGCGTCCGATCTCAGAGAGAAGGAGAGGAATCTCGGAAGGGCAGCGATAGAATCGTCAAAAGAGATAGACAAGAAATATTCCGACCTGCAGAAGAAGATAGATTCGGACATGAAGGAGCTATCGAAGAAGGAAAAGCAAAACGAGGCTAGATCGAAGGATCTGGACAGAAAAGAGTCCGAGCTGGAAAAAATATCAAATATCAGGGATTCCAAGTCTGGGGATCTAGAAGACGCCATAGAAGACTCGCTGGAGATAATAGAGAAAATGAAAGATACCATATCGCTGCTGGGCGACTTCAACAGCAGGCCTTTCACCATGGAATATCTTCTCTATATACACAAGGACCTTTCGGATAAATGCGGCGCGGCATGCGCTGCTCTGAAACATGGAAGGTAGGCGGATTTTCGATTTTATATATAGTATATGGACGCGATGAAGAAGCTTTATAGGACGCTGAATGCGGCAGGAGACAAGAAGGTTCTCTTCTTGACCACTAGCAACAGATGGGAAGGAGAGAAAGAGGATCCAAAGTCCTCTATCGTCGCCGCGGAAATAGCCAAGAAGCTTAAGTCCGTGGAGATAATAAACGTCTCTAGGCTGAAGATATTCCCATGCGAAGGGAATGTCTCTACGCACGGCGGAAACACATGCGGAGTAAAGGCCGCCATGCTGAAGAGCAACAACCCCGACAAGTTCATAAGATGCTGGGCGTCGATAAACAATCCCGACGACGAGATGCATAGGGTGGCCAACGCCATCTATTCCGCGGACATAGTCATATTCTTCGGATCGATCAGATGGGGGAAGATGAACTCGATATATGCGCAGCTTATAGAGAGGCTCACCTGGATAGAGAACAGGCATACCACTCTAGGAGAGAGCAATCTGCTGAAAGGAAAGCAGGCTGGGGTGGTGGCGATAGGCCACAACTGGAACGCGAAAGAAGCGGTCAGGCTAGAGAAGGAAGTGCTTTCGTTCTTCGGATTCGAAACGCCGTCGGAGCTCAGCTTCGCATGGCAGTATCTTTCCGACGAGAGCGACGAGTCGAAGTCTGGATACAGGAAGGAATACAATGCCTTCATGAAGGAATTCGACTTCGCGGAGTCTCTGAAGGAAGGAATAAGGAAATTCAAGGAATTTTTCAAAAAGCAACAATAGGAAATGATGCATCTCAAGAGATTCAACGAAGGCGCTGGAAGGATATCCATATTCGACTCGGAATGGACAAAGCTGCTTCCTTCCAAGCTGACCATAGTCACGGACAACGGAGAGTTCGAGCTTTCCCGGAAAAACTCGCTGGAAAAGAACACCGGATACCCAGAGCAGATATACAACCTGATGACGAGCGTATCCATATCTTATTCTCAAGACACGGTATCGGCCGAAGAAGGCGATCCTTTGGCGGACGGGGAGCCAACGAACCTTCAGTTCGACATACACATGGTCAAGGACAACAAAGGGGACTCCGCGAATCCAGAGACTCTGAGGCTAAACGTGGACATGACTTATGGCGACAACATGCAGTCCGCGTTCACTATAGAGAGAGACGCTCAGGGAAAGACGAAAGTCGCCGAGCACCACTATACCGGAAAGAATTCGATATACGACTCAGAGACGTTTTTCGGATTCACGAGACGGTCTCTTTCGGACCTGGTGGCGTTCTTCAACAGGTTCGGATTCGAATCTTCCGTCGAAGATTTTAAGTTCATAGACGACGATCCCGAAGACTACGCATATTCCAAGAGAGAGGTTAGAGGAAAGGAAGTCAGAGACTCTGCCAGATCTGAAGAAGAGCAGGTTCTTTCTCTAAAAGGCGGGAACAAAATACTGAGATACAACGATATGGACCACTACAAAGTGGATATAGACGGAATAGATCGAAATATATGAGGCGTCTGAAGACTTTCAGGCTGTTCGAGTCCGCCGAGCCAACAGAAGACTTGCTGGCAGACCTAGAAGACCTTTCTCTCGATATAAGAGACAAAGGATTCGAGACCGAAGTGCAGAGAGTAGACTTCTACGACCCTGCAGAAGCAGGAAAGCATAAGCCAGCCATATCGCTCGACATATGGTATGACAGCGACGAGAGAGACCCTTTCTATCTGTCGGAGATAGAAGAGGAAGTGGGCAGGATAATGGCATGGTCCGAAGAAAGCGGACTGAAGACAGGAATAGCCATGGAGTTCGGAGACGACAATCCGGAATACGTCACATCTGAAGAATTCTTCGCCGAATATGGCGGAAGCGACTTCGTCTGCCTTTCCATAATACTATTCCATTAGTCTTCTCCTTTTCGGCTCTGCCTTCTCTTTCTTTCTAAAAAATCCTAAAAATCCCATTATACTATATTTGTGTTATCAGATGCTGCTGGATATCAGCGACAGAAGCCTGAAGTCTTCGTCTCTTGCCGCTTCGTCTTCGTAGTATACGTATGACTCGAAGCTTTCCGTCTCTGGATCTTCTACTTCTATCGAGAAGCCGCTTACTTTTCCCTTCTCGAATCTGAGGCCTTTGCCTGCTATTTCCGCCGCGGCCTTTCGCAGCTCTGCGTTCTTGAATATCATCTTTTATTGTTTAATGTGTCTTTTAGCGCCCGTTC
>Ga0172373_10006224_pt1 | contig 15962 bp, 19 predicted proteins | sample Lak10m_2_FD_114546 | JGI IMG/M metagenome (GOLD analysis project Ga0172373, IMG submission 114546) | Freshwater microbial communities from Kabuno Bay, South-Kivu, Congo - kab_092012_10m | ecosystem: Environmental > Aquatic > Freshwater > Lake | place: Democratic Republic of the Congo...
CATGTCATATCAATGGCAGTACTTCTGTGTGTTGCTCGACGGTATTTTATGGCTTGTCTTCGGTGCAATGGTGACCTACTACACCTACCAGCAGACAATGCTTGCCTATAATAATTTCTCTATTGTTCAGGGCACCGATAACATGATGCAATGGTGGTTCTATCTGGCAACACCCGTTGCGTGGATCCTGCTGATGTTTCGTGTTCTTCAGAATATGCGACAGGACTATCAGCGGTATCGACTGCGTCAGCCCTTCCTAATTGATATCCAGAAAGTGGATACTGTTCAAGAGGCCTAGTATGGACAATGGTTTTCTCATAGCACTGGTATCTCTCGCCGTCACCGCACTCTTTCTAATTGGCGTTCCCATATTTCTCGTCATTGGTCTCTGGGTTGTTGGCGTCTCATTCATCATCGATTTTACGCTCGCGAATATTGGAGTCACGCTCTTTGAGGGTTTGAATTTTTTCGGCCTTCTGTCCCTACCGCTTTTCATCCTCACGGGTGACCTGATCGCGGCCGGCGGGATTGCAAAGCGTCTTGCGGATTTTGCCCATGCGCTAACCAGCTGGATGCGGGGTGGGCTTGGTTTAGCCACGTTGGGGTCTTGCGGGATGTTTGCTGCAATCTCAGGCTCAAACTCTGCAACAACTGCAACGATTGGGGGCATGATGCAGCCCGAGTTGGTTAAAGATGGGTACAACAAGGCTTTTGCTGCTGCCACAGCGGCGGCAGGGGGTACGGTCGGAATCATTATCCCCCCCTCGATTATCTTTATCGTGTACGGCTTTATTATGAACCTGTCGATCTCTGACTTGTTTGTAGCGGGCATATTGCCTGGGTTTCTGATGGTGATCGCAATGCAGATTGCGTGCTGGTGGATGTGCCGAAAGCACAACTGGGGAACGGTTGCGCCATTGAAGTTGCAGCGAATTCTTCGTTCGGGCGGGCGAGCCTATATGGGTTTTGGTGCAATCTTTATTGTGGTCTTCGGGATTTACTCCGGGACGTTCTCGCCCACTGAAGCGGCTGCAATTACGGTTGCTTTTTGCCTACTTGCGGGCTTACTGATGACCCGTGAGATCAAATGGCGTAAATTGCCCGACATTTTACTTCGATCCGGTCAACTCACCGGTATGCTCGCCCCCATGATTGCAATTTCGATCGTGATGCAACAGATACTGGCCTTACTGGGTGCCGGAGAAGCGGTCAGTAATTTTGTTGCATGGTTTGGCGATGAGCCTATTGTCGTACTCGCGATCTGTATGGCGATCATTCTGGCAGCGGGGTGTATTCTTGAAAGCCTTCCAATTACCGTGATTTTCGCGCCAATTCTGGCACCGATCGCGGTTGCTCATGGCGTTGACCCAGTACATTTTTCAGTTATTTTTCTTGTGGGTGGGGCGATTGGGTTTATTACTCCTCCCTTCGGACTTAACCTTTATGTCGCAAGCGGAGTTACCGGAATTACCTATCTTAAGATCGCAAAAGCCTGTATGCCCTATCTCGCTGCGCTGCTCACCGCGTGGATAGCCATTGCAGCGATGCCATGGATGTCTCTTGCATTAATTCCAAAACTATAGTGCTACGTGATGTTCGGGATAGACCCTTATAACGGGGGTCTATCCACAGACCTAGCACAAAGTTTTCTAAAGGCTGCTGACTAACAAGTGACGATAGTCTTCGGCAGAGGCTAATCGGGGATTTAATTTATGACAGTGATCGGCGATTGCGCCTTGGATGACCGAGTCAAACATGTCTGGGGTTACTCCCAGCGCCTTTAATCCGCTTGGCAAGCCTAGCCTGCCATTCATCGCTATGATTTCTTTCGCGATTGACTCCGCAGCGTGTTCGCCATCAGAAATATCTCCCAATCCCATCGCATGCGCCATTCGTTGCATTCTGTTCTCGCGTCTCACGGACTCCGCAAGCGCGTTAAAGCGGATTACTGAGGGTAGGAACAATGCATTTAAGGTTCCATGATGCAGTCTGGGGTTAACACCGCCAAGACTATGGCTTAGCGAATGAACGCAGCCTAGACCCTTTTGAAAAGCCATGGCACCCTGCATCGAGGCGCTCATCATCTGTAAACGCGCTTCTCGATCTTGACCATTGCGTGTTGCACGCTCAATATGAGCCCAGCCTCGCCGCAGTCCATCGAGAGAGATCCCGTCAGCGGGGGGGTTAAAGGGGGCGGCCATAAATGCCTCGAGGCAGTGGGCAATTGCATCCATCCCTGTGGCCGCTGTCAGCAGCGGCGGTAGGCCGAGGGTCAGTTCAGGGTCCAACAGGGCAACTTTAGGCACCAAGTGCCAGGAATGAAAGCCAAGCTTTCTCCCATCGTCGACGATCAAAATCGCACCACGCGCGACCTCGCTACCTGTTCCTGAGGTGGTCGGTACGGCAATTATTGGCGCAACCTTCTCGGTAATCAGGCCTGCCCCGTTCTCAATCGTTGCATACATCTTCAGGGGCCCAGGGTGCGTAACAGCGATTGACACGCCCTTTGCACAGTCAATCGAAGAGCCACCACCAACCGCCACCAACCCATCACATCGACCCTGCTCATACAACTCTGCCGCAATACGGACTGCCGCCTCGGTTGGGTTCGAAGGGGTCTCACTGTAGACCGTAGCGACCTGTGGCCCGAGGGCATCAAGGGCTTTTTGTAGAATTCCAGCCTCCCGAACACCCGAATCACTCACCACTAACGGCCGACAGATACCATGTCTTCGACACTCTTCTCCAAGGGAGGAGACGATTCCAAATTCAATTTGAATCTGCGTAAGGTAGTAGATCAGTGCCATGAGGCGGGCTCGTTAAGCGAACTGGCGAGACTAAGGTCTAGTTAGCCGTAAGCTTACGGGCTGACACCACCTTGCCCCAACGCTCGAATTCCACGGCAATCTCTTTCGTAAAGTCGGCTGGCGTGTTACCCACCGGGACCATGCTGAGCTGTGTCAGCCGGTCTTTCACATCCTGATTCGTCAAGATCTTGACGGTGTCGGCATGAACCTTATCGATCACTGCCTTTGGCGTTCCTGCGGGTGCCATGAACCCAAACCAGCCAACATTCTCAAAGCCTGGGATACCAGCCTCTGCGATGGTCGGTACATCCGGCAGTTGGGGCAGACGCTTCAGGCTCGTAACGCCAATCGCACGGATGCGACCCGCCTGAATGTGGGCAGTCGCACCCGCAATGTTCCCCACCATAAACTGCACCTGACCACCCGCAAGATCCGTATAGGCCACAGCCTCACCTTTATAAGGAATATGCTGGGCATCAATACCAGCGGCATACACGAATGATTCCCCAGCCATATGCACCTGACTACCGATACCCGCTGAACCAAAATTCAGCTGTCCCGGCTTCCCTTTTGCAAGCGCAATCAATTCCTTAACATTCTTTGCCGGAACCGAGGGGTTCACAACGAGCACCTGCGGGCCGCTGGCGAGGTTTGTAATTGGGACGAGATCTTTCTTCGCATCAAAGGGCATCTTGGCATACATATGCGGATTAACCGTTACGATACTGCCCGATGTCACTAGGATGGTGTAGCCATCTGGCGCCGCCTTAGCTACCGCGTCGGCACCAATATTTCCTCCGGCCCCAGCGCGATTCTCAACAACGACGGACTGGCCCCAGGCAGTACTTAATTTCTGGGCGATCAAGCGCGCCACAATATCCGTTGCGCCGCCCGCGGCAAAGGGAACAACCAACTTCACAGGCTTGCTTGGATAGGCCTGAGCCTGGGCCTTCGGCGCAAACCCAGCAACCCCCAAACAGGCCGATGCCACTAACGCTGACAATAAGGTGCGGCGAGAATTTTTCTTGGCTTTAGGTGTCATTCTTGTCTCCTTTGAATTTTGATTATTTCAAGTAAGTTTGCCATCAAAGCATTCGGCGTTGGGCACTAATTAGGGAATGACCTAGTCGGATCAATGATCATCGTCAACCACAGACGCATCTCTAACCGAGCCTACGGATCTGCTCTATTAGTGAGTCAGATAATTCAAGTCCCTCCCGCATCGCCTGCTCAGCCAAGGTAAAGCGTCGGGCTCCGGGCAGGCGAACATCAAGATCTTGAAGTACAAACTCAATCAAAGCCGAGAGTCTTGATTCGTACGCCATGCGGCCTGCTAACGCATCCGGGTTAATCGCGAGGAACAGCTGACCAAGCCTTGGTTGATTGCCCGCATCCACAAAAAAAGAGTCGGCCTCAGCGCCAAACTGTGCACCCGTTAGCGCAGTGACCATGACTTCCACGAGCATTGCTAGCATCGCGCCCTTTACTCCACCCATGGGCAACATCATTCCCGAGAGCGCTGCTTTTGCATCTGTAGTGGGATTACCTTGGGCGTCGAGTGCCCAACCCTGCGGAATCGGTGTACCGTTTTTTGCTGCAACCATAATCTTGCCACGCGCAACTTCCGACAACGAGAGATCGATCAGAACTGGGTCAGCACCCGTTCTTGGGAAAATTGCAGCGATGGGATTCGTTCCAAAAACAGCCCGTTTCCCGCCCCAGGCAGGCATCGCTGCCGGCGAGTTGCCCATCGCCCAGCCAACAAGACCTGCATCTCCTATTGCACGTAAGTGGTTGCCTGCAACACCAAAATGATGGCTATTGGTCACTGCGCCAACGGCAATACCAGTCTCGCTCGCCTTTTGAATTGCAAGGCTAATCGCTTGATCACAGGCCGGAAATGCAAAGCCGTTATCGGCGTTGATTAAGGCTGCTGATGCTGACTGCTGTTGGATTACAGGGATCGCATGAGGATTCACACGGCCATGCATAACGTGGGCGAGGTACATTGGTACCCGTGAGATGCCGTGAGAGGCGAGACCTTGTGCCTCAGCAAGAATGAGTGCGTCGATTGTCGGGCCGGCCTGAGCAGCACTTATCCCGCAACGCGTAAAGGCCTCAGTGCAGATCACTTGTACATCGGATACTGAATACTTCATACCAACTCCTGGTTAAGCACCCAAGGCCGCCGCCACCCGCTGTGCAATTAGGCTGGATACCCGCGTGTTTGCCTGCTGGGTTAGACCCGCAATATGCGGCGTAAGAATTAACTGCGGTAAATCCACAGGCATCCGGCCCGCAGACAAGGGCTCCTCTTCAAAGACATCGAGTGCTGCACCGCCGAGGGCCTTAGCGCGCAGCGCTGCCACCAAGGCGGTCTCGTCAATAATTCCACCACGCGATGTATTAATCAAAACTGCAGAAGATTTCATTAGCGATAGCCTGTACGCATTCATCAGGTGGCGTGTCGACGCATTCAATGGCACATGCAGACTCACAATATCCGCTTGCGATAATAGGCTCTCGATCGTGTCGCACTGCAACGCGCCATGCTCACTGAACGCTGCATCCGACCTCGACAATGCGGGATCGTACGCAATCACCCTGAGGCCCAGAGGCCGTGCAAGATCGCAGACCAGTCGGCCGATCGCTCCAAACCCAACGAGACCCAACACAGAATTCTCAAGCTCTGACCCATTGGAATACGCGAGCCTCGGCCAGTGCCCCTGGGCGACCAGCAGGCTGGCCGCGAAGGCCTGCCGCCTGAGGACGAGCATTGATCCAATTACATACTCGGCCACAGCCCGGGCATTAGCCCCGGTTGCGGGAATAACCTCAATCCCCCGGGCGTCACACGCATTCAGATCAATATTATCTAGCCCAACCCCGAGCCGCCCGACAACCCGCAGCCGCGGCGCGGCCTCAAGCAGCGCAGCGTTAACCTGAGTCCGATTGCGGACAATCACCGCATCAGCCGTGTTGACCGTGCTGTAAAGCTTCTCGAGATTATCAACAAGTGCAGGGTCGTAGACCACTGAAAACCGGGAGGCCAGCGCGGCAACCGCGGGCTCATCCATAAATTCTGTGATGACAATCGATGACATCGTATTTCCTTAACTCGTGGTGGCCCGAAATCCCACAACTCCCTGAGATTTATCGACCGCCGATCCTACGGTTCCCTGCACGCTAAGTCAACTATATGAGTTGTATCCCCGGGTGGGTTTCGCTATGATCAGAAGCGTCTCACCAACCGCCTGGGAACCTGTCAAATCACGCCGATGACCCCGTCTACCCACCCCTCCACGGACACCGAGATCCTTGTCGTTCGCATTTGGCGCGGAACATCAACGGGTGCCTTTAAAACCTATCATGTTCCACGCGGCGAGAGCCAGACAATCTTGGATGTCGTCACTTACGTGCAGCGAGAGCTCGACCCCACCTTAAGTTATCGATTTGCTTGCCGTGTGGGCATGTGCGGATCATGCGCAATGCTCGTTAACGGTCAGGCTCGCTGGACCTGCCGTACCCATGTGAGCAGAGTCCTGGACCAATCGTTAACCCTCGAAATCGCACCCCTCTCGAATATGCCAGTGATTAAAGATCTCGCCACCGATATGACAGTCTTTTTCGACAAGTGGGCGAAAGCGAAAGGGCAGTTTCAAGGGGCAAGCTCACGGCATGAGGACTTTGCCCAGATCAGGCCTGATTCGCCACAACGCCGTGCGGCCGATGCGGGAATTGAGTGTATTGGTTGTGGCGTTTGCTATAGCTCTTGCGATGTTGTCGCGTGGCGCCCCGATTATCTCGGCCCTGCGGCTCTAAACCGAGCCTGGACACTTACCAATGATGTGCGAGACACCCAACACCTCGAGAGACTGAGGGCTATCGCAGGAGATGCGGGATGCCACGCCTGTCATAGTCATTTCTTGTGCACGGAACGATGCCCAAAAGCGATTTCCCCTACTGCCGGTATCGCAGGACTGAAAAAAAAGATCGGACGCATGGCCGTTAAAGGGGAATTATAAAGATGACCCAAGATTCTATAAGGCAGGCGCGCGCCTGGTATTGGCAGCGAATCAGTGCGATGGTGCTCGCAGTATTTGTTGTTCTTCATCTCGTCATCATGATGTATGCAATACGTGGTGGTTTGAGTGCATCAGAAATACTTGACCGAACACAAGGTAATGTTCTCTTTGGAATCTTCTATGGGTTGTTTGTCCTAGCCTGTGCTGTCCACGTACCAATTGGGGTTGCAAAGATTGTCCAGGAGTGGGGCGGTATCAGCCCGAGTGTCGCTCGCGGGCTCTCGCTTCTGTTTTCGATCTTAATTGTGGGGATGGGATCGGCTGCCGTATGGGGAGTCAGCGTGCGATGAGAACCTCCCGCTCTCGCTCTCTCGCCTACAGTGCGTTTGTTGTTCACCGGATTTCAGGTCTAATTTTGGCTCTCTTTTTACCTCTGCATTTCCTGGTTCTCTCGCAGGCCATTCAGGGGCAGGCTGCACTTGATCGGGCTCTTCGACTAACCGACTCGCCCGCCGTAAAATTTGCCGAGTGGGGGCTGGTGGTCTTACTTACTCTTCATCTCGTGGGCGGGATGCGCCTAATTCTCATTGAGTTTGGGCCCTGGAAAGGTGCGCGCTCAGGATGGATTACCGCTACGGTATTCACTGCAGGATGTACGGGGTTCTTGTTTCTTTATAACTTGGTGATCTAATGTTTCAAGTGGATTTAGAGGTTGTTGAGAAGGCTGCTAAAGAGCTCTATATCCGTGCTCTTAAGTCGTTGCCCCCGGACATCAAATCGGGGTTCTCAACGCTGTCAGGTCAAGAGCGTAACGTAACCGCTCAGGGTATTTTGTCAACGATGATCAAGAATATTTCTGTTGCTGAGCAGACCGATAATCTACTCTGCCAAGATACCGGAATACCGATTTATAACGTCTGGATTGGCCGCGATACTCAGGTCGATGGCCACCTGCTCAGAGGAGCTATCCGTAAGGGTTGTGAGCGGGCAACCCGTGAATATCCATTGCGCTCATCAGTTGTTCACCCAATCACCCGCAAGAATGAGCACACGTCGTGCGGTCTGAATGTCCCAGTGATCCATTTTGACTTCATTGACATACCGGGCTTACTTAGAATTGAAATGATTCCCAAGGGCAGTGGCTCGGAAAATAACTCCTATCTGCGCATGGCAATTCCGGCTGAGGGTCTTGCAGCAATCAAGACGTTTGTTATCGACTCTGTTTTGGCATCCGGAGGAAAGACCTGCCCGCCCACAATTGTGGGAGTCGGTATCGGCGGCACTTCCGACCTCTGCATTGCGCTGGCGAAAAAGGCGGCAACGCGGCCTCTGGGCAGCATCTGTAACGACGCTGAAGGCGCATCCCTTGAGCGCGAACTAAGCCATGCCGTCAACCAGCTCGGCGTGGGGCCGCAAGGCCTTGGCGGCGACAGCACCAGCTTTGCCGTCCACATCGAAATGGCGGCCACCCACATCACCATGAACCCGGTAGCGGTCAACATGCAATGCCATTCGGCTCGACGAGCAAGGGCAGACATTACCTCCGCTGGCACCGTTTTTGGCTACTAATCCGAGCGATCCCCTATGGCCCACTATGATCTGACAATGCCCGTCTCTGAAGCCCAGGTTCGACAGCTTCGTATCAACGACACCGTCACGCTGCAGCAGACGCTATTTGGCATTCGTGATGCGACGCAGATTCATATGTTTGACCGTGCCCGTCGTACGCGGTTTGATTTGCGGGGGCATGCAGTAATCCATACCGCTCCAAATGTTAAGAAAGTACCCAATTCAGAGGAGCACCCTGTGGGATACGCACCCATCTGCGTGGGGACCACGACATCCGACCGAATGGAGCGTTTTACTCGACCCCTCATGGCCGATTACGGCGTGCGACTCATCATCGGCAAGGGTGGCCTGCGCGAAGACTCACAGGCTTCCTTCCGGGAACATGGGGGTGCTTATCTGGCAATTATCGGAGGCACTGCAGCACTGGAGACCACCTGGATTGAATCCATTGAAGACGTTGACCTTGACGACTTGAACCCTGAATCTCTCTGGCGGTTCAGGATACGAAACTTTGGCCCCCTGCTGGTAGCGATGGATAGTGAGGGGGGTAGTCTCTACGATACGGTCCGTGCACAGACTGCCGCACAGCGAGACAACGTGCTAGCACAGCTTGGCGTTCGGCCGTGAAGACGCTATCGACCGATATTCTCATTCTGGGATCGGGTGGCGCCGGCCTTTTTGCAGCTTTGCACGCTCACCAAGATGCGCCACAAACATCGATCACGATCGCCGTTAAAGGCCTGCTCGGAAAATGTGGTTGCACCCGAATGGTCCAAGGTGGCTATAACGTTGCCCTTGCTGAAGGAGATTCAGTCGAGCGGCACTTTATGGATACGATTGAAGGAAGCAAGTGGCTTGCGGATCAAGACCTTGCCTGGACTCTGGTAACGAAGGCCGTCGAGCGTATCCATGAGCTGGAAAATGAGCTCGGATGTTTCTTCGACCGCAACCCCGATGGAACAATCCACCAGAAGGCCTTTGCAGGGCAGACTTTTGACCGTACCGTGCACAAAGGCGATCTCACTGGCATTGAGATTATTAATCGCCTCGCTGAACAGGTCTGGTCCCGAGGGATCCGGCGCCTCGAAGAGCATCGCGCCATTGAGCTAATCAAATCAAGAGATGGGCAACAGATTGCCGGCGTCTTGATGATCGATATGCGCAGTGGCGAATTCGTGTTTGTGCGGGCCAAGGCGGTTTTACTGGCAACGGGCGGCGGGCCCACCATGTACAAATATCACACCCCATCAGGCGACAAAAGCTGTGATGGTCTTGCGATGGCACTTCGAGCGGGCCTGCGGTTGCGCGATATGGAAATGGTGCAATTTCATCCCACCGGCCTGCTCGCGGGTGTCGGCACCCGGATGACAGGGACGGTTATTGAAGAAGGCCTGCGCGGTGCGGGAGGCTTTCTACTCAATGGGCAGCAAGAGCGTTTTATGCACCGCTATGATCCTAGAGGCGAAAGAGCCACACGAGATATTGTTTCAAGATCAATCTACTCTGAAATGCGTGCTCAACGAGGCTCGCCCAATGGTGGGGTGTATATTCAGATGTCACATCTCGGCCCAGAGAATGTTCGCAAAGCATTTAAGGGTATGGTCGAACGATGCGAAGACTCTGGATTCGATCTTGCTGGTGGACTTGTCGAGGTTGTCCCGACCGCGCACTACATGATGGGCGGGCTGATATTTCAGGCCGACTGTAGTACCGAGCTTGCCGGGTTGTTTGCCGCCGGCGAAGATACGGGTGGGGTCCATGGGGCTAACCGTTTAGGCGGAAACGGTGTCGCCAATTCAACAGTGTTTGGAGGTATCGCCGGAGAGACAATGGCGCGATGGGCTTTAGCACAACAAGATTTTTGTGCGCCGGATCAGGACGCCCTCCTTCAAAGTATCGCAGAGCATGAAGCCCCATTTGATCAACGCAATAATGGCATCGAACGGATCCGGGATTCGCTCTACACCACAATGTGGGACAAGGTTGGCATTTTGAGAAACCGGTCTGATCTTGAAGACGCCCAAAAATCCCTGAAGGGTCTCGCCACCGAATTGAGCTCGGTTGGTCTTTCCGAACCCAATCGGGCCTACAACCTCACCTGGCATGATTGGCTGAACCTGCGTAACCTGATTGATGTGAGTCGTGCGATTACAACTGCTGCGCTCGCTCGAGAGGACTCCCGAGGTGCCCACTTCCGAGAGGATTTCCCGGAGACAAGAAACCTAGAGCAGTCGGCCTTCACGACCATTCGTGCACATGAACACGGGCTAGAACTCAGCTGGACCCCTGTATCCTTTAACCGAGTCAAACCGGGCGAAACAATTCTCTCTGAAGAAGCCGCCAAGGTCTGAGGGCTACAGCCATGCGAGCGTTGGGAGGTGGCGCCACAAGAGCGAGAGGCCTGCCACACCAACAATGACCCAGACTAACTGATTCAGATGCCGAACGTGTAGGCGCTTACGCAGCAGACTACCGGAAACGACCGCGCCCAAGCATACGGGTAGGCACAGCATGAGGTAGGGCCCCAACCTTGGGTCAAAGATAAGGCCGGCGAATATAAATAGGCCAAGCCGGCCAAGGCTTGCAATGAGAATCAGAAAAGCGACTGTCGCCCTACGCGCGGGCTCGGAGGAGAGTCGCCTCGCAATATAGACAATATACAGAGGGCCTCCTGTTCCAAACAGTGCCGAGAGAATGCCGCCAACCGTGCCGTAAAAGACCCGCCATTGACTTGCAATCGGCACATACGATTTCGATTGCGAGAGCAGATTGCGGGCACTCTGGAAGAGAGCGAATGCGCCAAGCACAGAAAGTAAAATGGCTTCTGGCGCCTGAACGAGTAAGGTAACGCCTAAGACCATGCCAATACCCATCCAGAGCAGCAACGGCTTGGCCTCCCCGAAGTTAACATCACCCCTGTTTTTTAGCCCGAATAGGACGCCAGCAACGAGATCCATGGCCAACATCATGGCGACCGCGAGTTTGAGCGGCACAAACTGAACAATTAGGGGAAGTGCGACAATTGAGGCTCCAAACCCGGTGAGACCATAGACGAGATACCCGAGAAATACGCAGCAGGCGGTGAAGAATAAAATCAAATGGGCTCCCGAGTTATTGCTCTGACTCTAATTCTTATCGATCCAACATGAAGTTCTCTTTGAACCATAGACGTTGCCTTGGCGGTTTCCTAATCATTATGGCGCTTTTTGAAATGTCGCCATCCTTCGCCCAACGCGGTCAACAGCGAGAGCGGCCCACAGGCGCTGATCGACCCTGGATTCAAGAGGCCGGTCTGATGCCTGTTTTTCCTCAGGGGAATAACTGCCCGCCAATTACTTCTGCATTCGGCGCCAGAACGGACGGGGCCGGGCAATTACGGGATATTCGTATTCACGGCGGCAGGCATGGGGGAGTTGATATCGGCCTTAAGGTGGGCCATCCCTTGGTTGCCATTATGTCCGGGGAAGTCATCGCAAAAGGTCCTGATGAGGGAAGGGGCGCTCAGATGGAGGGGATTTTTCTCTGGCTGCGTCATTCACCGCAGGACTCTAATCTGCCTTTTTGGACTTTCTCAAAATACCAACATCTCGATACGCTTCCAACCCTCAACGTCGGTGATCGCGTTGTTGTTGGGCAGCCAGTCGGCCTGGGAGGCGACACTGGAACTTATGCCAAAAAGTTTGGAATCTCTCTGCCTCATTTGCATATGAGTACGTTCATCGGTGAAGAGGGCCGATACAGAGTTATTGGAGAACACAATAATATGGTGGTCTCACCCGGGGCCTTACACATTGATATGATGGCCCTCTTCATTTCAGGGATCACGATCGAGAAAGCACGTTCCGATCCCCTCTATAGCGAATCATCGAAGTCTCTACTCGTGGCAACCGCAGACCGCCAGGGCGTTCTCTCAGACAGCAGCGCAAAGACCGTATGGCCCGTTGCCTGCTCGCGTTAATGCTCTCGATAAGTTTGAACAAGAAGACCTGGGCAGCCCCTTAGGCTGTCACTGGGAGGAGGCAACGTGGCGTCGCACGCACCGTCTCCTTAGGCTTGGTGCAAGAACCCCCAGAGCGCCTTATAGACGAGGTCAGGTCGCTGCTCTTGCGGATAGTGACCAGTCGGGAGATCGCAGCCTTGGACATTGTCTGCCCACTCTGACCAGGCCTTTAGCACCTTGAAATGCCGGCCGCAATGGCTATTACCGCCCCATAAGACCATAACCGGGCAAGCGATTTTCTTTTTTCCGAAATCGGCTTTATCCATCTCAAGATCAACGGAGACTGTTGCCCGATAGTCCTCACAGACCGCATGAATCTGCTCCGGGGTGGTGCAGCGGACATACTCTTTCATCGCCTCGGGCGCGAATATCTCAAGGCCGACACCTTTTTTATTCAGCTTGTATTGGATGTAATAAGGAAGGTCTGCACAGAGCAGTTTCTCGGGGAAGGGCGCCTTCTGAGCCATAAAAAACCAGTGATACGCCTCAAGCCCCCACCCCATGGTGACATTACTTAAAACATGATGTGTGGGCACAATATCGATCGCAACTAGCCTGCTCACCATCTCAGGGTAGTCCAACGCCATTCGAAATCCGACTCGGGCGCCCCGATCGTGGCCCACAACGGGAAACTGCTTAAATTCAAAATGCCTGGCAACCGCTACGAGATCCTTGGCCATTGCGCGAAACGAATACGCAGAGTGATCGTCGCCGCCCTCCGGCTTGCTGCTGTCGCCATAGCCCCGAAGATCCGGAATTAAGACGGTGTAATACCGCGCCAGAGATGGTGCAATCTTGTGCCAGCTCACATGGGTCAATGGGTTTCCATGGACCAGCAACAGGGGCGGCCCACTGCCGCCAATAACACCGTGAATCATGGCGCCCTCGCCGGGTAGATCAAAGCGCTCAAACCCAGGAAATAGCTCTGGCGTATGCGGAAGCAGCTCCGCATTTGACACCGCCTCGACGTCTTCAAGGCAATCGATCGGGGAATACCGGCCCATAATCATTTTCTATGAAAAACGGGCTGCCACAGAAGCCTGCTCGGCAGCCCGCATATGCCCACCAACGCCAAACTTACAGAACGGCGTCTTTGAGCTTTTTCAAGGGACGGACCTTCACTTTCACCGTGGCGGGCTTAGCCGCAAACCACTGCTCTTGGCCCGTAAACGGGTTCTTTCCAAACCGCTTGGGCTTGGCGGGCACCTTCTGAGCAATGACTTTCAGAAGGCCTGGGAGCGTGAACTCGCCAACGCTCTTCTTATTCATGGCAGCAAGTGTTGTGCTCTCGAGCGCTGCGAGTACGGCCTTGACCGATTTGGACTCGACCCCAGAGCTCTCGACCAGATGCGCCACAAGGCTAGTTTTATTCAACGCTGATTTTATTGGCTTCACGACCGACGACTTCGCTGGTGCCGCCTTCTTTACGGATGATTTTTTCGCTGTTTTGACGACTTTTTTTGCTGGTTTTTTTGCCTTAGCGGCTCGGGATTTTTTCGCTGCCATAGTGACTCCAATGTAGTAGAAAGAACGGAATGCAAAGAAATTCTAACAGGTGAAGTGACTGTTTCCCAAATGGTTTTCATCCCTGTCGGGCAAACGAAGATCGCAACCACCGACCAAGGCCTGGGCAACACCAAACCACCTTCTTTTCGGCCAAAAAAGCCTACAATCGGCGGAAATGGCGTGCCCGAGAACCCTCTGTGCCCCGCGTTTCTACTGAGCAACCGATGTCAAACAACACTAAGCTGGTCTTACTCCTGGTCGCCGGAATCGCCGCAGTGTTCCTGTTCATCGACCGTATCGTATGCAACCATTGGTTCTACCACGATTACGCGGCCGGTATCGACCGACGCTTTATCTGTCCTTGGCACTGACCCGGTCGCCTGGCTGACAAAAACTGCTAAAGCGCCCGATCCTTATAGGTCGTGTAGCGCAGCGCTGTTCGCTCGCGCTCAATTCTCTCCCAGACAATCGCCTTTTCAGCATCGGTCATGATCACCCAGTTAGTGACCTCTTCGAAAGTACGACCACAGCCCTTGCAGATAGCGTCGCCGTTCGTTGTTGAGCAGATTGCAATACAGGGAGTATCTCGCATCGCGTGCCTAGCGCCCCCCGGAGAGGCCAAATCCGAAATAGAAACGATTGCGTTCGTTACGCTTTTCTTCGTCTCTCAGCGCCCGTATTAAAAACTGGATGATCTCGGGCCTCTGGCCTGAGCAGTCGATCGTTTGCTCCCGTAATCGCTCAAAAACCGCATTGATCATCTCTGGCCCTAACGCAAATGTTTTTCTGTCCATCTTGGCTTCAGCAGCGAGGCAGACCTCGAAAGTGGTCATCTCGCCAACCCGATCTCGCACCTGCTGCGGCGACATGACGGCGCACCCCGTGAGGACTATACTCACCACGATTCCAGAAAGAATGTTGATCCTGCGAGTATCCTGTTGCATCGTTTCTCCGTTTACTACCAACACAAATCAATAATCATTAACGCTTGAGTCATGCAGATAACACTGAAACACCGCGCGGGATTGTTTGCGCTTGGGGGAACCCTTTTTCTGTTCTTGGTTCCACTCGTTCTTCTGCACCAGCTGCTCATCGCTGATTTATCCCTTAGCGGTTTAGAGCTCATCCTAATCATCGCTTCCAGCCTCATTATTTTATGTTCAATCGCCGCAGGAATCTGGTTTTACTGGAAGGCTGTCCTCAACCTCACCGCACATAGCAAAGCGGTTGTCATGCGTCACCAAGAACCTGAAAGATCAGCTTAGGCTTTTGCCAATCACCTGATTACCACCATCTGCTTTTGCTTGATAGAGCGCCTTATCCGCCTGATCAAGCGCCTGCGAAACATCGAGAGTTTTTGCTGTCGACCAGGCAAACACCCCCAGACTAACCGTTAACTCAACCGCAGTACCGTCGGCAGAGAGTCCATCTGCCTTTATTGAATCTGTTGAAATCTTTCGAATTTTCTCGGCGACAATCAGAGCCTCTGCGAGGCTGACGTTCGTTAAAACGAGACAGAACTCATCGCCACCCAGCCGAACCAGGAGATCTGAACTCCGAACGGCATCATGCCATCGCCGCGAGAGTACTTTCAATACGGTATCTCCAACCGGATGACCATACTTATCGTTGATGGATTTGAATCGATCAATATCAATCACTACAAAAGCACACTGAAGAGCGCGTTGAGAGGATGCGTGTGAGATCTGACTAAAAAATTGATCAAAGGATCGGCGATTATGTAGGCCTGTTAGAAAATCTGTGTGACTCTCCACAACCAATTCGCGAATCAGTTGTGAGAGGTCTTTGCCCGTATCATGGGAAGAGACTGCTCGCGCCGCCTGTCGAATGAGATAGTGGGCCAACGCAGTCATGAATAGGATTGCCCCCGCTGCAAGGCCGGTCGCAACCCGGACCGCAAGAGCCTCCTCAAAGCTCGCCGATAGTCCCAGCAGGGCCGCGACGAGAAGAACGCCAACAACCCATAGTATCCATTCCAGAGGCGGTGTCTTAGATGGAAAAGGCATGTCTAAGACACCGCCTCTGGAATGGATA
>Ga0172373_10006225_pt1 | contig 15960 bp, 11 predicted proteins | sample Lak10m_2_FD_114546 | JGI IMG/M metagenome (GOLD analysis project Ga0172373, IMG submission 114546) | Freshwater microbial communities from Kabuno Bay, South-Kivu, Congo - kab_092012_10m | ecosystem: Environmental > Aquatic > Freshwater > Lake | place: Democratic Republic of the Congo...
ATTATCCCGCTCGACCTGTTCATGTATGCCTACAACCGCCTGTCGCCAGTGGATTTCTACGGTGAACCGAACCCACAGTATGTGCCGTATCGTCCCTGGATACGTCACGATAAAGATGAACGCGAAGAGCCAAAACCGACCTATGCTTATTTCGCCTACACCGATGATCTGCCGGAGTATCCGCACCGGCGGCTGACATGCTCATGGGCGACGGAAGCGAAGCACTACAAGTACCAACTGGCGGAATACCCCTACCGCTCGAATGTCTGGAACATCAAAGCCTCGATTGTCGATGGTTTAGTAGATGAGATGCTGTTAGAGCGCCTTCACGCGACCACCATTGATGAGGCATTGTGGAAGGCAGCGCTGGCAAGTCTGGAAAATGTCGATCAGGCAGATGTGCGGCGGGTGCAGGCAGCCATCCGGCAGGCGGAGCAAACCAAAGACAACATCATCGCCAGTCTGGGACTGCTCACGCACCCGGAGATGGTGGCGCGAGCGCAGGCACGTTACGAAGCCGCCGAACACGAACTGGAAGGCTTACGCGCCGAGTTGAACCACATTCAGTCCAATGAACACCAATCGCGTTCGTTGGTCGAAGCCCGCCCGGTGCTGGAAATCATCATCAGGCGCTGGGACGATGTGCCGCGCGAGGAAAAGCGCGACCTGTTCGAGCAGTTTGCCCGTTACATCAAGATCACCAAAATCACCCGCCATACCAAGCGCATCACTGTTCACTGGCGCGATGGCAGCCTCTCCGAGCGCAGCACCACCCACAAAAGCACGGGTTATTTCTGGGATGAGGACGATCTGACGAAGCTGCGCGACATGATTGACAATAACGTTGATCAGTGGAAAATCCTGCGTGCCTTTCCTGACTACACCTGGCGTTCGCTGCAAGAGCGCTACGCTTACAATTTTGGGGATGGCTACTGGTATAAAGACTATGCGGGGCAGAAACCGTATAACCGCCATGCCCGCTGGTGCGACACGGCAGAATATCAGACGGAGCAGTCCACATTTAGCACAGATGTGCCGCAACTCGTCGTGAGTTCGCTCTCCACTGATCCACACACACCAGCTTTTTGCGTCTCGTGCGGAAGGTCTTCGCCGCTTCGATGAGGAAGTCCAGCAGCGACGGATGGCGCATCAGCCGGTAGACTTCATCCACCGCGATGATGCGGGGCTGTTCGTCGATGAGGCTGTCGCGGCGGATGGCGGAAAGCACCTGTGTGTACGCCAGCGCCTGCAAGATCGGGTCGCTCTCCAGTTCGTGGAAGCTGAACACACGCGGCTCAATCGTCTGCCGATTACCGCGTGACAAATCCACGTTGGTCGCGCCGTTGAGGAATTCCGCCCAGGGTCCCGACCCGGTACAAAGCCCGGCAATCTCATCAGCCAGATTTTTGGCGATGGGTTTGGTGGCTTCCTTGTCACCCAATCCCGAAAGGACATCACAGACCACATCACAGGTCGGGGCGAGTTCAGGGGAGACTCGGTTCAAGTCAGGAAAGCCGCGATACAGGATTTCCAGTGCTTCGCCGAGCAAACCGCGTTCGAGATTCTCACGCTGCGCCCCCGATAGAATCCGTCCAAGCACAGTCTCATAAATCCTTGTGACGTGACTCACCTGTTCGATGAGCGTGGGAAACATCACATCCTGCGGATTCAGTTTGGTCGCCTTGGCGCTCATCACGTACCAGGGCAAGCCAAAGGCATCCGCGATGTGCTTGCCATGCCCCATCGGTTCGAGCATGTCGAAGGGAATGCCATTCTCGGCATACTCGCGGGTCAGATAGCAGTTCAACCCAAAGGTCTTGCCGAAACCGCTGACCCCAACCCAGATTTCATGGGTGGCACGTTTGTCGCGCCACGAGTTATGGAACACCGGGTAGGATGCGCCAACGGCTTCGCCGCGCAGGATGCCATCCGTTGCCGACAGCTTGCGGTAGCCCAACGGCGAGAGCATGACCGCCAGTTCTCGTGAGGTCACGGGCCAGGTGGTGGTCGGCACGTTGATGTCTTTCGTCCGTTTGGCGGTGAAAAAGCCTACCGAACGAGCGAGTAATTCACCCACCTCTTGCCGAAGGGAGAACCATGCCCGCGTCTCGTTGACCACCGTTTGCACCCGTTCTTTGAGGGTGTTCAGGTCATCGGCAGCAATGGCGATGGTCAACTGAATCATGTGCAGGGCATCGCCGTTGTTGATTTCTTGCAGTGCTTTACGGCAGTCGGCAATGCGCTGCACCGAACGGCTGTCTTCCCCTGTCGCCCCTGCCAGATGCACCTGATACGCCTGGATGATGCCTTCCAGCGCGTCGATGGCGGCGTTGCGGTCATAGGTCTTAGAAATGTCCACCGACAGCGCCAGTGGAAAGTTGAGCCGCAGCAGCGGTGGCAGCGGACGGAAGAAATTCCAGGTCGCCGGGGCGAATTCGTAGCTGGTCAAAATTGACCAGTACGGGCGACCACCGGGACGACCTGCGGGAGCCAGATGCCAGAAAGGGGTTTCGCGGATTTCGTAGCGCCCTTCAAACAGCGACGGCCACGCGCCTTCCGCCACCTGCGTTTCAAAGGCGGATACCATGCCGCCTGCCAGCGCCCGCGGATTCTGGTCGCTCCACAGCGCCATGCCGCACAGCGCCCGTTGATACTCAGCACTGTCGTTCAGGCTTTCAAAGTGGCGGCGGTATTCCATCAACAGCGCCCGCCGCTGCGTGTCGTCCACGTCCTGCGCCTTGCGGCTCAGACTGCTGATTTTGTCATTCAGCGTGGCGGGCATCTGCCAGCAGACGAAACGTGCGGGTTCGCGCAGGGTTCGCAGCCACGTTGAAAACCGTGCCTGAAGCGATTGCACACCGTCTTCGGTGGCGTGCAGCATGATGTCGAAGGGTTCGATAACGAAGGTGCGGACGGTACTCATCCGTGAATCACCTCCGTCATCGGTGCGTCTACAAACACCAGCCCATCATCCCGATCCGCTTCAGCAGCGCGGGCGAATGTCACCCATTCACGCATGTCGATGTCATAGTTCGGTTGAGCAGGCGCAAACACCACCGCCGCATCCAGCTTCACCAGTTCGATGGGCAGTTCCAGCGATTTCGCCAGACTGCCAAACATGCCCTGCGTGTCACGCGCCGCTGCCAGCAGCAGCGACCCGCGCACGCGGTACATGAGACGCTGCCACAGGGGAAGTCCGCCGCGCGTTCCGGTCATCACCAGCACCAGCATGGCAAACACCACCCCTGCCGGGATTGACCAGTTCGGCACAGCAATATTGAAGATGGTGTAGGTCAGCCCACCGCCCACACCCGCCAGCAGCAGGCGTTTGAAGGGGATGCCGAAGAACCCTTTCTCATCCCGCAAAAGCACATGCGATTTGAAATCGGCTGCCATGCAGTTCCTTTCCTACAGAAAAGGCGCGAAGCGCCTCTGCGCCTCGCGCTGCGTATGGGATGGGGTTTAGGGAGCGCCAAAGGTGATGAGGGTGGTAACGCTGGAGGCGAAGATGACGAAGAGCAGTCCGATGACCACCTGATTGGCGGCTTTCGGATTGTCCTTCTTCCAATCCCCAATAATCGGCCATGAGCTGCCCATGTAAAGCAAGCCCAGTCCCAAAAACCCGATGACGGCTGCGATAGGCGCGATCAGCTGCGCCGTATCCCGAATGTCGTTGAACAACTGCTGGACAAAATCGGAAAGGTTCAAGCGAGAAGCTCCTCACTCAGCTACAGATAAACAGAAAAGGCAGCCGGAACGAGTGAGACGTGCGCCATGACGAATGAAGGGTCGCCTTACGCCACTGCCTGCGGGTTGAGGTCATCTGGCACGAGATTTCAGCTCGCACCGGCTGATTTCAGAGTAGCAAAGTGAAGGATTGCGACCTGACGAGGATTACAGTTTTGAATTAGCAGTTTTGATAAGGGGACTGGAAAATTTCAGACACTCAGTAAGAGAAAAAGTAGCAGTCCCTTGCGGAGTTCTAAATAAGGGATTACACTTATTTTCGGGTGTGCAAACACCCCGCGATGAGGCTCGCGTTACACCATTGACGGTTAATAGCTTCTACCCAACATTTTTTTGGGTAGAAGCTTTTTCATTTTTGGCACAATCAATGAAAAAGAAAGCTAACAAAAGCAGCGACATTCTGGTCCCGCTGTCCCGTCGAGCAGCAGCGGTTACACTCGTATTGTCATGTCTGTTTTTTGGCAGTCGGGTTCTTGTTTTTAATGTCCGACAGCAGTTTCGTTCGGATTCTTAGTTATGTGCTTCTGCTGTGGGGATTTTCAGGCGTTGTATTCGGTGTGATTGGACTTTATCGGCGCGGAAACCGCCGCTGAAGCCAAATGAGAATGCATCTCAACTTAGTGTGAGTTCTTCGATCAAATATGTAATAAATGGAGACGATCTCGATGGATGTAAACGACAAATCAATTCCCGCAGCGAAGCGAGTAGCTTTCAATAACGTCTTTTTTATCGGACTCATCAGCTTTTTTGGCGGTATCAGCCAAGACTTGATTGTTCCTATTTTGCCGATTTATCTGGCTAACGTCCTTCATTTAGACAAATCATTTATTGGTCTGAGCGAAGGACTGGTAACGAGCAGTGCTAGTATTTTTAAAATTGTTTCCGGTTATCTATCAGACCGATTCCGATCTCGAAAGTCGATTGTATTTATCGGCTATTTACTGTCGTTGATCGGCAGACCCTTGCTTGCAGTGACGACTTCTAGCAGCGCTGTTTTGCTGCTTAGATTTATGGATGGTGTAGGTAAAGGGATCAAAGACTCACCCAAAGATGCCTTGATCGCAGACACGACTACGGCTGCCACAAGAGGAAGAAGTTTTGGTATCGCCCGAATGCTCGACACTTTTGGGTCCGTGGTAGGTCCGATTTTCCTCTTTGTGATTTTATATCTATTAAGAGACAACGATCTCAAATACCACTACGTTTTTTTCATTGCTGCCATTCCCCTATTCTTTACTTTAGCCATTCTACAAATCTACGTGAAAGAAACACCGCTCAAAGAAAAAACGAAGTCAGAGTCCAACGACCCTATGCTGCCAAGAAAGTTTTACGTCTTTTTGGCTATCATGGTTGTTTTTACACTGGGAAACTCCTCAGATACATTCCTCATCCTGCGCGCACAAAACGTTGGTGTTGCAGTGCTTGCGATCCCACTGGTCTATGCCTTGTTCAATTTTTTCTATGCAACTGCATCCGTTCCTTTGGGCAGCCTTTCTGACAGGATTGGGCGTGAGAAGGTCATCATTTTGGGTTGGCTTGCTTACACATTAGCCTATTTAGGCTTTGCCGTAGCAGCTCAAGCCTATCAAATCTGGATATTGTTTGCGTTCTATGGAATTTACTATGCTACCACTGAAGGGGTCGCTAAGGCATTGATCGCTGATCTAGTCGTGAGTGAGCATCGCGGAAAAGCGTATGGGATCTACAATTCCGTCATTGGTTTAATTGCTTTACCAGCCAGTGTTATTGCAGGCTTTTTGTGGGATGCGGTGAGCGCCTCAGCCCCATTCTTTTTTGGAGCGATGATGGCAGCAATCGCTACAATCCTTTTACTGGTATTCATCCGGTATTTTTATCCCAAATCACCCTCTTCGAGTATCAGTGTTAGTCAGTAGTAACATCTTGCCTGTTTATGGATAAAGGGTAAGCCGAAAGAGAGATTTATGTTCACACGGCTGCGCACATGGTGGCAGGAATACAACAAACGGCAGGAAGGCAAATTCATGGTCTGCCCCCACTGTCACCAGTGGGGGACATTTGGACGGTGTATGTGGTGTGGGTTTGATGCGGCGAACCCGGAAACGACTGCTCGACTGAGAGCAGAACAGGCACAGCATCGCGCCCAACGACGGGCATTCCGGCAGAGCATGTTTCGTACCATTGATGAGATGTTCCATGTCAACCCGGCAGATTTCTTCGCGTTCTTACGCACCCTCTTGAAATGGACACTGATGGGTGGCGGAGTGGGCATCTTGGCAGGGACAGCTTCGGCTGTTTTTCTCGTCAGTCTGGATTGGGCTACGCGCACTCGTCTTGCCAACCCCAACATCATTTTCCTGCTGCCATTAGCAGGATTTATCATCGGCTGGATTTACCACCGCTTTGCCGGGACAGCCGCCCAGGGCAACAATCTGGTCATCGAAGAAGTGCATTCCAATCAATCCCGTATTCCGCTGCGGATGGCTCCGCTGGTGCTGCTGGGTACGGTCATCACCCATTTATTCGGGGGATCAGCCGGACGGGAAGGGACAGCGATTCAAATGGGGGCGAGTCTGGCAGACTCGCTGCGGCGTGTCCTGCGTCTGAATGCGGATGACCGCCGCTTGATGATTATGGCGGGGATCAGCGGCGGCTTCGGTTCCGTGTTTGGTACACCGGTTGCCGGATTTGTCTTCGGAATGGAAGTCCAGAGTGTCGGACGCATTCGTTACGAAGGGATTGTCCCCTGTCTGGTTGCGGCTTATGTCGGTGACATCGTGACACGCCTCTGGGGTGTCGGACACACTCACTATCCGGCACTGGCAAATATCGAAATCGAACCGCTGCTGCTGCTCAAGGTGGCGCTGGCGGGCATTGTATTTGGTCTCACCAGTATTGTGTTTGTCGAACTGACGCATGGGATCAAACATCTGCAAAGCCGCCTGGTAAAATATCCACCGCTGCGTCCGCTCGTCGGCGGTCTCATGATTATTGCACTGACGCTGGCGCTCAATACACAGGACTATCTGGGATTAGGCATTCCTCTGATTCAGCAAAGCATCAGCGGCAGCGGGGTGGTCACATTCGCGTTTCTGCTCAAACTGGTCTTTACCGCGCTCACGCTGGGGTCGGGTTATCTGGGCGGAGAGGTGACACCGCTCTTCGTGATCGGCTCGACGCTGGGGTATACACTGGGGGGGCTGCTGGGTGTTGATCCGACCTTTATGGCTTCTATCGGTTTTGTCGCGGTCTTCGCTGGCGCAAGCAACACCCCCTTAGCCTGTGCGCTCATGGCGATGGAATTGTTCGGCGGTGGGTCGTCTCTGTATTTGATATTAGGCTGTTTCGTCGCCTATCTCGCATCGGGGCATCGAGGGATTTATGTGACGCAGCGCATTAACTCACCCAAAGCCGTCGGTGTAGACATTCATCTGGATGAAAGCCTGAAAGCGCTGGCGGATCGGCGTGGAGGATGGCTGTCACCTTTACCACATATCACCGGAGAACCCGCCCATCGTCTTGTTCGTGCCGTGATGTCAGCACGAACCGTATCCGTGCGCGAGGAAACGTCCCTGCTCGAATTGGTCGCGCTGGCCCTGCGCGAAGGTGTGCGTGCGTTGCCCGTTTTGAATACCCGGAAAATCGTGGTTGGCATCGTGACGGATAATGATTTACACCGGGCTGGATTGGAGGTCAATTTGACCCGGCTGAAGCAGATGAACCGTGACGAACAGGCATTGGTGCTGCAAACGGTGGGGGATATTCCCGCCAGGTCATTGATGTCGCAGCCACCGATGACCATCTCGCATGTTGCAACGCTGGCCGAAGCCGTTGACTTGATGACCAGCGCCAATTTGAAGCGACTGCCGGTAACGGATGCGGCAGGGCATCTGATGGGGATGCTGACGCGCTCCGATATTTTGCGCGAAATCGTTTTTGCCGGGGTATCTACTCCAAGTGGGTCGGATGCAGTTGTCGATTGGGAGGCACGGGTTGATGAGGTTGAACTGGAATCTGCTGCGACGGTAGGATTAGAGGATACCTTAGACGACGCGGTTGAGTTGATGGTTACAACTGGTCGAAAGCGGTTAGTCGTGATTGATTCGTCCCAGAAAGCGGTGGGTATACTGACTGAAAGTGATCTGTTGAGTCGCGTTTCAAACGGCGAAAAGTCAAAAGTTATGAAAATGCTGAACGGTCATAATGATGGGGAAGCCCTCACGCTTACAGAAACGGTGCAGCAGATCATGACTACCCCGGTACTAACCGTGCAGTCCGAAAGCACCGTAGCCGCAGCGCTGCGGCTGATGATTGAAAATCAGATCAAACGGCTGCCCGTCGTAGACTCCACCGGACACGTTCAGGGTATGGTGGGTCGGGCGGGTCTCATGCGCGCCTTGTTCGATATATAGAAGGGGACTTCGACGAAGGGGGCTTAACCTGTATGGTGGATGCACTGGTGATTGGCACAGGGGGAGCGATTGGCGCGGTGCTGCGCTATTTGCTCTCCCTCTGGACTGAGAAATATTTAGGGAGCCGCTTTCCCTGGGGAACGCTCATCGTCAATGTCACAGGCTCATTTTTGCTGGGCATATTTACGGGGTGGGCATCCCGACAGATTGATTTGAATCCGCAGCTTGAACTCTTTATCACGGTGGGTGTACTCGGATCCTTTACCACTTTTGCGATTCACGAATTTGAAACCATTCTGCTGCTCAAAAACAGGCAAAGACTGCTGGCGATCCTGAACGTGGTTGCGATGAACATCCTTTGTATCGGAGGCGTATTTGCGGGATATATGCTGGGGATGATCCTCTAAAATCTCAGGCACTTGAGAGATGGGGATTAGCCACCTCTCAAATTCAATTAGCGTCGTATCAATTGGATGGCAAAGCGATAATCGCCCACACCCATACTCGCGTAGGGTTCGCCGTCCCAGTACCAGACCAGCATCAGGTCAACCGCCTGCTCTGGAAGCAGGTCGAAGGGTGTTAAGCTCTCTGCCGGGTTGCGTGGTCCGGGCGGTTCGGGTGCATAGCCCAGCGCCAGCCAGATGTCATCCTGGGTGAAGGGCAGTGGTTCAGCACGTCCGTTATATATCCGTAGATGGGTCGTGATTTGACCTTCGAGATAAGTCACACTCACCAGCCGCACATCGACCCCATCGTAGCGCAAGTCAAGCGGCTCGGCGGCAAACGAGAGGACAAAGGACACACCGTTACCAGTGGTGTCGGTGATGACCCAGCGTCCACTTTGCAGGGTATTCGGTATGATGTAGCCCACAGAAGCCGACAGCGAGGACAGTGCTGGAATTTCCAGTGGCAGCGCATCAAAATCGGTGTAGGATAGGGCGGCGCTGGTCGGCGTGTAGACCTGTCCACCTGCATCCACAAATTCCACCCGCCAGGTGGTGGTATCCAGTACCTCCGCGCCTGCTGCCACTTCATAACTCAGCAGTAGATACTGGCTGTCGGCTGGCAGATCGGGCTGGTCAGTCAGCAAATGAGCATCCTGCAAGGTGACGGATGCCTCACCCAATGCCAGTGACTCGCCCGCGCTCCCTTCCTCAAGCGTGATATCCATGCCAATGACCTGCCCATCGCGGGAGAGTTCCTGTTCCGGTGGATAGGTCGCCGTCACCAGCGTGCGCGTCGCGGTGGGCAGCCCGTCCGCATCGGTTTCGCCGATTAACAGCAGCACCAGTCCTGGACTGACCTGCCGGAAGATGCTCGTCTCGCTGCGGCGAACTTCGCGCCGTTCGTCGAACTCGAAACGCAGCACCGCGCCCGTATTCATCGTCAGCAGGAAGGTTGCTACTGTGCCGATGTTGTCAAAGAATGCCGCATTTTCTTCAGACCAGGGGACACCGATCACCGGACGCACCGACATGCCGTTGATGAAAGATGCCGTATCAGGGTTGAGGTCGAAACGCCATTCGGATGCCTGCACGCGGCGGCGCTGTACCACCCAGACACGCGGCGCATCCCCATTCGGCAGAATGACCTGCAAATTGACCGGATACGCCACTTCGCGCCCGCTGTCTCCGCCCTGAATCACGTCATCCTGCGCTTCCAGCGCCAGTGGCGTTGGTGTTGGGCTGACCAGCGGTGTCGGCGTGAGGCTGACCTCTGGTGTTGCCTCGGCATCCTCGGATGAACTTCCACCGAGCAGCCGTGTAAACATCAACCCGAAGAACACCAGCGCCACCAGTCCTGCCGCCAGCATGACCTTTGGAGAAGGCTTGCCGGAGGCTGGTTTGACTTCATCCTCCGGGGCATCCAGCACAACATTCTGCTGTGCTGCTTCCTGCACTCTGCCGGGTGTCCGCGCCCAGCGCGATCCTACCGGGACGAGTGCCGCTTCGTTGTAGCGTTTGATTAGTTCGGCGGCGACCTGTCGTTCGAGTTCGTCCGAGCCAACAGCACCCGCCGTGCGGACCTCGCGCTCATAGGCGGCTTTGTAGGCACGCTGGCGATCTGTGGGAACGAGTTCCCACAGCGCATGAAGCTCACTCAGGGACAGCCCGCGCAGTGCTTCGAGGGTGTGATAATGCAGAACTTCCATTACGAACCCCCTCCAATAACACTGCCGCTGCCGCCGAGCGCTGCCTGCTTCCGCATCGCTTCAGTGTAGGCAGCATCCCCTTCATCGGATGGCGCTTCGACGGTCACATCCACCTGTGGCTCAACGGTGATGTCGGGTTCAACCTCAATCTGCGGACGCACATCCAGCGGCGGCTGAACAACCGTCTGCGGTACTGCCATCATGCCAAAGGCAGTAATCTCGTTGGGTAGCATCTGTGCGCTGTGTTCGAGACGGTTGACTTCTTCGCGGGCGGTGTCATAAGACAGGTTGCCTTCGGAACGCACCTGCTCGACCAGCGCCGCGCGGGTTGGCTCACTCAGTCTACCGTCCGGGGACGACTTGACCTCGCGCACGACCTGTTCCGCTTGCGTCCCTGAAATCCCCAGTCGCAGCGCCTGATCCGCGAATAAGCCGAAGCGGGGCAGGTTGTCCTGCACAGGTGGCTTCTCGCCACCGACAGGCATCACACCTATCGCCCGCGCCATGCGATCCGCCACCGTCAGATGGTCAGTGCCGCCAGCCGCTGGCTGTCCATTCTGGACACGCTCTGCTTGCATTCCCCGGATAACGTCGCCCATGACCCCGGCAACATCCCCACCACCGGTTACTTTCAACTGCCCTAGCATGACCTGCATTTGCAGGCGTGCCACATTCGCCAGTGCCTCGGCACTCTGTTCCAGCCGCGCCGCCACCTGGTCGAAGCGGCTCATGTCCGCTTTGCCATCCCGTTCCATCATCGCGCCCAACGTCGAGTGTGTCCCCGTCGATGAACGCAGCGCGTCCGAGACATGCTGTTCCATCTCTTCGCTGTTCATCTCAGCGGCATAGTCACTGCGTTCCTGACGACGGCGGGCATCGGATTGATCCTCCCCGCCTTCGTTCAACGGCACGGATGCGACAGGCGTGAACATGCCTGTACGTCGTGCCTTCACCGGAGTGAAGCCCGCAATCATCTCGCCGTTTTCATCCTCAAACCAGTCCGCATCGTTTTGGGTGCGTGCGCCGCGTTTACGTTTGGCATCTTTGGGCAGCGTCCAGCTTTCTAACGCTTCGCCGACTGCCGGAACCAGCATTGGACGCGCTACGACACGCCCATATTCGTCGTATTCCGCTTTTGCCGGGTCGCGGTCACTCAAAAGTGCCGCGCCCACCAGCGGTCCAGCGGCACGCCCGATGACCGGAATATTGCGCGCGACATGCCGGGTCGCTACACCTTCGGTGAACTGCTCGGCAGCCTCGCCTAACGCTGTGCCGCGCAGACCGGGCAAGTGCGTCAGCGTTCGCGCTGCGCCGCTCAGACTGCCAAACCCACCGAACATCAACCCGGCGGTCTGTGCTGTCGTCGCGCCATTGTTCATGGCATTCATCCCCGCCAGCGCATTTGATCCCATACTGGTCATCAGGGATGCGCCACCTGTCGCGGCTGCGGTTGCACCCGTGACGGCAGCGGATGTCACTGAACCGGGCGTGAGCAGGACATTCCCTGAGACCTGACCCATCGCGTTGAAGAGGCGGTTGAAACTGTTCCAGACGGCTTTGATGCCTGACCACATCGTAATCACAATGAAGACCAGACATATTAAGCCGATACCAATAATCGCGGCGGCGCTGCCCGTCGCTGCGCCTGCCAGGAAGAAACCGATCACCAGCGCCTGGATGAGCGCGATAATCGTGGTCTGAACGATCAGTTCAATCCACTGGTTGATGATGCTGTGGGCGATACTTTCGGTGCGTTTGAAGAAGGCAAAGAGAATCGCCACACCAAACGAGACAAAGGTGATCCCCATCGCAATGGTGATGAGCAGATGCACAATCTGCTCGACCAGTCCGAACAGCAAAAGCGGCCATGCCGTTAGCGCTCGCTGCTGGGATGAGCCTGCCATCGACACCGCGCTGTCTCGCACTGAATCATCGACTCCATCCCACGTTATGGGCGAAACATTATGGTCGAAATAATTGCCCTCCATATTCCAGTCCATCGGCACGACGGATGTGCCGCCTGCCCCTGCCCACGTTGATGGGTTGGGGTTTTGCAGGTAAATGCCGCAGCCAGGTGAGTAGACCGGCTGCGGGTAGCCCATCACATCCTGAGCGTGACCGCGCAGATACGCCATCGCAATGTCCAGCCCATCAATCGGTCCGGGTCCCGTCGCACCGGGCAGGTAGACATCAAACTGGTCACACAACGCCCCTAAATCCAGATCGTTGGAATTGACCTGGGCCAGCGAGGAGAAGTCTCCCGCATTGTCGTCCAAACCCTGAAGGACGCTGAGGTACATGACCTGACTGATGTTCAGCCGGAAGGTGTTCATGCCCTGATAGAAGCTCGGTCCGATGGTGAAGAACAGAACGCCCGCAACATACCACATGATGGCACTGCGGGGCGCGACCACATCCAGTCGTATGAACGCCGCTAGCAGATAGGTGATCCCCAGCACCAGCAGCGCCACCACAAACACCACACTCACAGCGACGCTCAGACTGTTGTTCGTCTGGGCAATAATGGGCATGAAGGCGTTTTCGATCAGCCAATTATTGACCAATTTCACGGTATAGCCCGCCATCAGTAGCGCCTCTTGCAGACTCCAGTGAACTCCGGCGATCAGGACGATGACACTGTAGAACAGCTCATCAATCATCCGTGCAAAATCAGGCATCGTTGCTCCTTTCGTCTAGTCGGCAACATCGCCGGAGCAGTACGGATTGTTGGCGTTGACCCAGGTGATGCGGTTGCCACCTTCGCCGTCCAGCAGATAGGCAAACTGGCGCACACCTCCGGCAGGGATATAGGCTGCCAGACGGTACACCCGCGTTGAACCGGGTGCGAGTGGGTCGTAGTTCTCGCTCGTAAAGCCTGCCGCATTCATCGCCGTGTCAGAGGTGCGCCACGTTCCGGCTTGTTCGCCGCTGGCAGTATTGATGTGGGTAATGACCATCAGGGCAACAGGGATGGTTTCGTAAGTCGCGCTCCCCAGATTGCGGATTTCCAGCCGCCACGTCACTAGACTCTGTGAGCCAGCAACTTGAACCTGTATGTTTTGTAAACGAAACCGCAGACGCAGCGGCGCACCTTGCTGACCAACAAAGATGGCATCTCCGACGTAAAAATCCTGCGGCGGGGTGATGCTGTACGGGGTAGGCGGAGGCGGCAGCGTCGGCATGGGTGTGCCTGCCAGCGTGGTGGCGGTTGCCTGCGGTACACTGGTTGGACAGGTATAGGAAGCCAGATCGGTCACAATCGTGCCGCACGCTAAAGCTGCGAACAGCAGCATGACCGGCGCGACCAGCAGGTAGATGGAGCGCAATAGCATCGCACGTTGCACCTGCACCAGAGACATTTCAGTAGTCATCGTTATTATCCTCATTTAAGGAATCAGACCGGGCTGGTTGCCGGGGGTGAGCAGCAGGGTGAAGCGCACATTCCCACCGCGCCGACCATTGGGAAGCTGCCAGACCTTGCCAAAATACGGCACAACCACTCGTGCCTGAGCCGAGGTCACGACCTGCAATTGGGCGAAACCGCTGCTGTCGGTGAATGCCTGTGCGATGACGCGATTGGTCCCCACTTCAACCACCCGCACGGAGATACCGGATACGCCTTCCGCCGGATCGACGGCACGGTTGCCGTTTTCGTCATAGGCGATCACGACGGATACCGTCACCAGTGAGGGCGGAATGGGGGTCGTGGTGGGCTGTACCGTCGGCGGTGCGCCAACCAGTTCCACGCCAGCGGCTGGCATCGGCTGAGGCGTTGGCGTATAGGTCTCCACCGGCGGCGGAATTATGAGGGTGTTGGCCGTCCCACGAAACACCTGCACGGCATCCAGCGCCAGCACATAGCCTTCGCTCTGCGGGTTGCGCTGTTGCGCGCTTCGCAGCTCCAGCGTGTGCGTCCCACGCCCAACGGTGTAAACCCGTGTGCCGGGAAATGCCAGTTCCGGCGTGAAAGCATCTACGGTGTCGATGACCACGCCATCCACGACCACCTGAAAGATGCCCATATTGCGGGCGGCGACGTAACGGATACGCAGTCCTTCGCCTTCAAATATGAAGCTGGCGTAGCTCTGGGCATTCTCGCTGCGGTGATACTGCCCCCGGCTGGCGCTGGCGTGCAGACGCGGTTCCCAGGGCGTGCTGTAATGCACGGCAGGATTGTCGGACTCGAAGCTGTACCAGCCTTCATAAGGCGGCGGTTCATTCGTTGCATCCGGCAGCGGCTCGACGGGCTGGGGCGGCGCAGACAGCAGAATCGTGCCAAACGGAAAATTCGTTGCTGTGGGTGGCACATAGACACCGGGCATGACCGCGCTGATATCCAGCACCCGCGTTGAAAGCGTCGGGGTCAGGGTCGCTGTGAAGGTCACTGTCGCTGTTGGGGTGGAGGTTGGTGTAAGCGTTGCAGACGCGGTGGGTGTATCTGTCGCTGATGGTGTTCGCGTCGGTGTATCGGATGGGGTGAGGGATGGCAGCACCATCAAGGTGGGCAGCGCCGGTGTCGTGTGTCGTATTGGATTGAACAGTAAATACAGCACTGTTCCCCATGTTACGAGGCACAGCACTGCCAGAATCAACAAAAATCGCCGCATTCATCGCCTCCGCGTGTCTCTGACTGAGACTCAGCGTAGCAAATGCGGCGTGGCAAACCTGTGCAGGATTGCAGTTTTGACTTGCCAGTTCTGACAACCCGACTGCAATATTTCAGTTGTCGGTGTAAGCGAAGCCTTCGGCGACTGCCATGCTGATGAGGTGTTCGTTGGTGTTCGCGCCAAAGCGTTTGCGGAGTTTCTGACGCACCCAGTAGATACGTCGCAGCGGAACGTCCATCTGCGCGGCGATATCGTTGATGTGCAGCCCTCGCGCCAGCAACCGCAGCACCGCGCGGGCTTCCGAGTCGAGCTTCCAGTCCCGCAGTGGGGATTTCATCGCCACCAGATATTCGGCATTGGCTGTTGGGGATAAATAAGGACGGTTGTTCATGACGGTGGTGAGCGCGGGAATCAGGCAGTCGCTTAAGTCGTCCCCACTGAACAAATAGCCCAGCACACCGCAGGCGAACAAGTCGCGCACCAGCAGTCCATCCACCTGACTGCCCAGAACAATCTGGCGGGAATGCACGGCGATATTTTTCAGCCGTTCGACCAGCGCCAGCACATCAATCAGCGGGTCTAAATGTTCGTTGAACAGAATGATGTCTGGCTGGCAGCGGGAGGCAGCCTCAAGCAGCTCGTCGGCACTGCGGGCGGTCTGCATCACGTTCCAGTCCAAGCGGTCTTTTAAGACGGTTTGCGCGCCGATCAAGACCAGATCGGCTTCGTCGGCAAGCAGCAGTCGCATCTCCATGACGGTGCCAGTCCTCTAACCTTATCTCTGGATAGAGTCAGCGTAGCACAGGCGGGACGCTTTGTGGGCAAGAAAAAAGGACAACCGGTGCGGGAAAATTGGACAGCCACACCGGAAAATTTCGCAGCAAAATGTAATTTTCGAGTTGGAGTAGCCTCATTCCTTACGGTCAAGCAGCCCCTGCTTCCGTGCGGCATCCACCAGGCTTTCATTATTCCCTACATCCACGATTTTCTTTAACTTGTCTCGTATCCGATAGACGGTCTTGGTCGAAATTCCCAACCGCTGACCAATTTCTTTGACCTGTAG
>Ga0172373_10006228_pt1 | contig 15954 bp, 20 predicted proteins | sample Lak10m_2_FD_114546 | JGI IMG/M metagenome (GOLD analysis project Ga0172373, IMG submission 114546) | Freshwater microbial communities from Kabuno Bay, South-Kivu, Congo - kab_092012_10m | ecosystem: Environmental > Aquatic > Freshwater > Lake | place: Democratic Republic of the Congo...
CAAGACCATGATCGGCGAGCTGAAGGACGGCCGCATCGAGGAGTACAGCGTGCATCCGGAGCGTTTCGGCCTGCCGCTGCACGACCCGCGCGCGCTGTGCGTCGATACGGTGGAGCAATCGAGTGCGATGGTCCTCTCCGCGCTCGAAAACAAGTCGGGCGCGGCGCGCGACATCGTCGCGCTCAACGCCGGCGCTGCGATCTACGTTGCCGACCGGGCAGCGAGCATGGAAGAGGGGGTGGAACAGGCCTTCGAAGCCATCGCCAGCGGCGCGGCGCGGGCCAGGCTGGACAATTTCGTGCAGTTGACGCAGAAGCTGGGCGGCAAGCCTTAGGCCGGGCGGTACCGCACGCGATGTCCGACATCCTCGATCAAATTCTTGCGCGCAAAGCCGAGGAAGTCGCCGCGGCGAAACGCGAGCGGCCGCTGGAATGCCTGCGCGAAGAGGCGCGGGCGGCGCCGCCGCCGCGCGATTTCGCGGGCGCGCTCAGGGCCAGGATCGCCGGTGGCCAGGCGGCGGTGATCGCCGAGATCAAGAAGGCGAGCCCGAGCAAGGGCCTGTTGCGCGCCGACTTCGATCCGGCCGCGATCGCGGCGAGCTACGCCGCGCACGGGGCGGCCTGCCTGTCGGTGCTGACCGACCGCGAGTTCTTCCAGGGCGAGCCGCGCTTCCTCGCCGCGGCACGGAACGCTTGCGCGCTCCCGGCGCTGCGCAAGGACTTCATGATCGACGTGTATCAGGTGTTCGAGGCGCGCGCGCTCGGCGCCGATTGCATCCTGCTGATCGCCGCGGCCCTGGATCTTGCGCGCCTGCAGGCGCTGGAGGCGGCGGCCGAGGCCTTGGGCATGGCAGTGCTGATTGAGGTGCACGACGCCGCCGAACTCGCGACGGCGCTCGCGCTGCGCACCCCGTTGATCGGCGTCAACAACCGCGATCTGCGCAGTTTCCAGACCCGGCTCGCGACCACGCTGGAGCTGTTGCCGCGCATTCCGGCGGGGCGCATGGTGATCACCGAGAGCGGCATACGCACGCGCGAGGATGTCGCCCTGATGCGCGCCCGCGGCGTCCACGCCTTCCTGGTGGGCGAGGCTTTCATGCGCGCCGCGGATCCGGGGGCGGAGCTGGAACGCTTGTACATGCCGCCGGCAGCGCCGAGCGGGGCGGAGACTTCGATTTAACGGATTTCGCTCGGTCGGCAACGCACTTTCGTCTACACCCATTGGCCGATTTGCAACTGTCAGCCAACCGGAATTGATGATCGTTCCCTTCAGCGTTGAGGAAGATTTGCGTCGGGGTAGCAGGTCGGTAGTAGCGCAATAAGCACAAGAACGCATGATGGTCTAAACTAGCCACAATGCCTACTGTCCTGAGACTACTCGGGTTTCGATTTTTCTTTTTCAGCGGGGAAGGATCGGAACCGCCCCATATCCACATCGAGCATGGCGACAAGGTGGCCAAATATTGGCTGAATCCGGTCGAACTCGGGGAGTCCGAAGGATTTCGCAGCCACGAGTTGACTCGCGTGCGCGCATTGGTCATTGAGCACCGCGCGCTTTTTCTGGAGAAATGGAATGAGCGCTTTGGCAATCCGACTTGATCCGCACGCCGTCGATGTGACAATCGACACGTCTGCTTTGCATTTCATCCTGGCAGATGGTCGTGAAATATCCGCGCCGTTGGAGTGGTTCCCGCGACTGCGTGATGCTACCTTGGATCAGCGTCGGCATTGGCGCTTGATCGGAAAGGGCGTCGGCGTGCATTGGCCCGATATCGACGAGGATATAGCGGTGTCTACACTAATGCGCAATCAGTAAGCATTGGGACAGGATAGTTGGCTGCTGCGATGATTGGGGACTGGCGGTAAATTCTGAAGCGGAGCGGTGGCACTGCCGCCCTTCATTGCGAAGATGTCGTTGGTGATCACCTTGGGCGCAGCGGCCAGCCCACCCTGGCGCAATGGGTCTCCAGGTTCGCGGAGACCGCCTTGGAGAGCGAGCGTCGCCCTGATGCGCGCCCACGGCGTCCACGCCTTTCTGGTGGGCGAGGCTTTCATGCGCGCCGCGGATCCGGGGGGGGAACTCGAAGGGCTGTTCGCGTCGCCGCAACGCTAAAAAAACGGCCACCCGAAGGTGGCCGTTTCAACTTCAGATCGACCTGAGTCGATTAGAACGCGTGCTTGACGCCGAATTGCCATGCAGACGGATCGAAACCCGCGGCAACGCCGACGCCGCCCAGCAGGGTCTTGGCGGCGAGCGTGTCGTTGTTCATCTTGGCGTAGGTGCCGTACAGCGTGGTGCGCTTCGACATCGGGTGCTCGTAACCGACGGCGACCAGTCTGGCATCAGCGTCAGCCAAAAGCTTGTTGGTCAGCCTGGTGTAGCCGAACTTGACCGAATCCTTGCCGAATACCGGCGCGATCGCGGTAAAGGTCCAGACGCGGTCATCCTGCGTGCTGTTGGACGTCTTGTTGGTATTCCAGCCCAGACCCAGTTTGACCACGCCGAAATTGTAAGACGCATTCAACTGGTTGCGCGTCGTGTTGACATCGGCGGCGACGGCGGCCAGCGCAGCGGTCCCGATGGCGCCTTCGCCAAGGGCGGAGACGGCAACCGCCGCACGCGCGACGGCGGTCTTCTGCTTGTCGTAACCGTAGTTGATCGCGATCGGGCCGTTGGCGTAGGAAAGTTTCAGGCCGACTTCTTTGCCCAGGCTCTTGTACGTGGCGGTCGTGCCTTCGACGCCGGTCGAGTCACCATCCTGGCCCAGGCCGTACATCACGGCGGCGGTGAAGCCGTTCATGTTGGCCGAATCATAGCGAATGGAATTGTTCATGCGTACATCGCCGGCTTGCAGGATGTAGGAAGAACCCACGCCAGCAACCCAGAATACGTCGTTCGCGGCGGTCGCATTAAACCAGGGGGTGTACTGACGGCCCAGGTTGACGCGGCCCCAGGTCTTGCCCGCGAGGCCGACGGTGGAACTGCGGTTCCAGAACTGCGATGCGCCCGATGCCGCGCTTCCGCCTGCCGCTACGGACGTCACGTTTGCGCCGACTGCAGACGTGCCGTTGTCCGGATTGGCTTGCGCTTCCAGCAGGAAGTTGGCGGACAGGCCGTTGCCCAGATCTTCCGTGCCGCGGAAACCGATGCGGTTGGTGGTGTTGCCACCGGGGATCATGCGCGTCAGGTTGCCGGCGGCATCGGAGTACTTGCTGCTTTCAATGGCCAGGTCAACGACACCGAAAATGGTAACGCTGGACTGGGCGAAGGCACCACCCGACACCAGACTGGCGACTGCCAGGGCGATGAGTTTCTTTTGCATACTGTTAATCTCCTTAAAGTTTTGATCAGAGCTCGCAGTAATGACACCACGTGGTTGGCCACTGCTGCTGCACTTTTTCCCGCGCCCCCCAGTTGGGAGTTGCTGGTCGCATTCTTACTCAAATCGCGCGCGGTGCAATCGTTTTTCTGCGAATTAGGGCAATAATGGGTCCGATTTGTGGTATTTTCGCAACAAATGAACGCCGGCACATAAAGTGTGCCGTCGATCTGTCTGATTTCGAATGGATTTATCCGCCATCGGCCGGGATAATGCCGCCGTGGCAAGTGCGAGCCCGGGAGGGGCGGAACGATGAAAAATCCACCCCGGCGCCGCCGTGGCAGGCATCTCTCGAAGCGCTGTGACGACAACCAGCCAGCGTTGCGCCGAAATTGACCGCGCTCCTCAATATGTATAGACTGACGTTTATACATTTTCGCGAGGTATGGACGTCATGGCCGAAGCCGTTTTGGATATCAAGCAATGGGGCAATAATCTGGGCGTGCGCTTGCCGGCTGCGGTGGCGCGGGAAGCGCATCTGCATGTCGATCAGCGCGTGCGCGTTTCGGTTGAAGGCGATCAGGTCGTCATCACGCCGGTTGATGCCACGCGCCTTACCCTGGAACAACGCCTGGCTGTTTATGACGCAAAGCGCCACGGGGGCGAGCAAATGGCGACGACCAGAGCGCTGGGCGCCGAACATTGGTAGCCATCAGACCGGCGGTCGGGGGCAAACGCAAGCCCTGGGTACCGGACCGGCAGGACATCATCTGGATCGACCGCAATCCGCAGATCGGACGCGAAATGCGCGATGTCCACCCGTTTCTGGTGCTCTCGCCGCGCATCTTCAACGAGAGGACATCGCTGGTCATCGGCTTGCCCATGACGACAGCCGAATACAACTCGGACAATCCCTTTGCCGTCGCCGTGGGCAAGGCTTCCGGACGCAAGACTGGACAAACCAGCTATGTGCTCTGCCACCAGCCCAAGTCTTTCGACTGGCGCCTGCGCAAAGCCAGGACGCACCCTCTCGGTGCTTTATCCAACGCTTTGTTTGTGCAGGTCTGCGAACGGCTCAATCAGATCGTTCAGATAGGCTGAAGAATTCGAAGCACAAGACGGGCGCTTTGGCTTGAATCTGAAGGCCGGCGTGCAGCTTACGACGCTAACCCGGTATCCGTCACATATAAATATTGACGGATACAAAAAATATCCTCTAAGATCGAATATTGACGGATACTGAATCCTCAACCGGAGAAGCCCGGGAGAAATGCGGATGTCTCCAACTCAACTATACACAGCGCACGGCCGCACGCTGGCCACGCTTTACAGCGACCTTGAAAGCTACGCCAGCCAACAACGCGAGGTTTTCATCGGCACGGCTGGAACGGTGCTCGAGCGCACGAATGCCGCCGGATTCCGCTTCTACGCGCGCCAGTATTACGATGGCGAAGGCAAGAAGCGGGAAAGCTATCTTTGCGGGCCTGTCGGCGACGCGCAAGCCGAGACGCGCGCGCGCGACATGCGCACCCGCATCGAAGAAATCAAGGACCTCGTTCCGTCGTTGAGGTTGCTGGGGCGGGAAGGGTACAACCTGGCGGATTCGAGAACCTACGCTACCCTGGCGAGCCTGCACAATCACGGCGTCTTTTCCGCCGGAGGCATGCTCATCGGCTCGCATGCCTATGGGGTACTGATGAATCAGCTCGGCGTTCGCTCGGCAAGCCACGCGACCGAGGATATCGACATCGCGCGACGCGAGGCTTTGGCATTTGAGAACATGCCTGAGCGGGGTTTTCTGGAGATGCTGCGGGACTCAGGCATCGAATTCGTCGAAATTCCGCAGCTTGACCGGAAACTACCTGTCACTTCGTACAAGCAGCGCGCCAAGACGCGATTTCATGTCGATCTGCTGGTCCCGTCCCCGAACGAGGAATTTCCGGTGTTGCCCGTCCCCGAGCTCAGGGCACACGCGACCGGCCTGCCATACCTGAAGTACCTGCTGGAAGAGTCGCAGATGGCGATGCTGGTGGCCAGGGAAGGCTGCTGTGGCGTGCGGGTGCCCTTGCCCGAGCGTTTTGCGGTCCACAAGCTGCTCGTGTCGCAGCTCCGGGTCAACCGCGATGCAAAGTCGGAAAAGGACGTTTTTCAGGCCTGCGTGCTGTTCGCGGTATTGGCGGAAAAACACCCGGGCGCCATCGAGTCGGCCTTGAAAAAGGTACCGAGGCCCGCCCGGAAGTACCTTAAACCGGCTATCGAATCGGGCAGGTCCTTGCTGGAGACAACCTATCCCAGGGCTTGGGATACGCTAACTGCTACTTGACGGAATAGGCTGGGCATCGATCCGCTGCAGCTACAATACAAACTATGGAACCCGTCATGCTTAACAACATCGACAAGCTAATCATCGAATTCGACAAGGTGCTGAGCACGCTCGCGGCCACGCCGAAATCTGCGCGGCCGCTACCCGGCGGCACGTTGCCCGAGGCGCAACTCTCCGAAGCCGAGAAGCGCCACGCCGCGGCGCTGATGCGGGTCAACCACTGCGGCGAGGTCTGCGCCCAGGCCCTGTACCAGGGGCAGGCGCTGACTTGCGACGATGCTGCGGTGACGCAGGCGCTGGCGCTCGCGGCGCGCGAGGAGACCGAGCACCTGGCCTGGACCGCGCGGCGGGTGGCCGAGCTCGGCGGACGCCTGAGTCTGCTCAACCCGCTCTGGTACGCCGGCTCGCTCGCCCTGGGCTATGCCGCGGGCAGGTTCGGCACGCGCTGGAACCTGGGCTTTCTGGCCGAGACCGAGCGCCAGGTCGATGCGCACCTGCAGGGCCACCTCGAGCGCCTGGCGCCGCAGGACGCGAGGACGCGCGCCATCGTCGAGCAGATGAAACGCGATGAAAGCGCGCATGCGCGAACCGCGTACGCGCTGGGCGCGAGCGAACTGCCCGAACCGGTGAAGCGCGCAATGCGTCTGTCGGCGCGCATCATGACGCAGGCCTCGTACTGGGTTTGAGACGACCGGCAAAGAACTGCCGGAAATGCCTCCAGCAGCCAGTTCGCGCCAGGAAGTTAGCCGTCACTCCGCTACGATTTCGTAGCCGTGGGTGATCTCGGCCGTCTTGCCGAGCATGATCGAGGCGGAGCAGTATTTCTGGTGCGACAGCTTGATCGCGGACTCCACCATCGAGGTCTTGAGGTTCCTGCCGCGCAGCACGTAATGCATGTGGACGCGGGTGAATACCTTGGGGTCGGTTTCGGCGCGCCCGGCCTTCAGCTCGACGCTGCAGCCGCTGATCTCCTGCCCGCTTTTCTTGAGAATCACGACCACGTCGTAGGCGCTGCAGCCGCCGGTGCCAAGCAGCACCATTTCCATCGGCCGCGGGCCGAGGTTGCGCCCGCCGCCTTCGGGCGCCCCGTCCATCACCAGCGCGTGCCCGCTGCCGGTCTCCGCGACGAAGCTCACCCCGTCGATCCACTTCACCCTGCATTCCATGATTGACGCCCTTCGAATCGTTAAGCCGGCAAGGAAGCCCCCCGGGGCAAGGTCGTCGCAAAGTCGCCGGTGACGGTGCCCCTGCCGAGGAGCCGGCATTGTAGCCCAGCCGTTTTGGAATGCGCCTTGGTTTGGTTTGACACAGATGCGCCGCTGACATACAATCACGCCCTTTTCCGCGAAGCCTGTTTAGCCCATGAAAACTTTTTCCGCCAAGCCGCACGAAGTCAAGCGCGACTGGTTCGTGGTCGACGCCACCGACAAGGTGCTCGGTCGCGTGGCCGTAGAGATCGCCCGGCGCCTGCGCGGCAAGCACAAGGTGATTTATACGCCGCACGTCGATACCGGCGATTTCATCGTCGTGGTCAACGCCGCCAGGCTGCGGGTGACCGGGGACAAGGCTGCCGACAAGACCTATTATCGCCACAGCGGCTATCCGGGCGGCATCTCCCAGACCAGTTATGGCAAGATGCAGGCGCGTTTTCCGGGGCGGGCGCTGGAAAAGGCCGTCAAGGGCATGCTGCCCAAGGGACCGCTGGGTTACGCCATGTTCAAAAAACTGAAGGTGTACGCCGACGGCGAGCATCCGCACCTCGCACAGCAACCCAAAGCGCTGGAGATTTGAGCCATGGCTGAGACCAACTACAATTACGGCACCGGCCGGCGCAAGACCTCGGTGGCGCGCGTGTTCATCAAGCCCGGCAAGGGCAGGTTCACTGTCAACGACAAGACGCTGGACGACTATTTCGCCCGCGAAACCGGCCGCATGGTGGTGCGCCAGCCGCTGGTGCTGACCGATCATCTGCTGACCTTCGATATCAAGGTGAACGTGGATGGCGGCGGCGAATCCGGTCAGGCCGGAGCGGTGCGCCACGGCCTTACCCGCGCGCTGATCGAATACGATGCCGCGCTCAAACCCGCGCTGTCCAAGGCCGGGCTGGTGACGCGAGATGCGCGCGAGGTGGAGCGCAAGAAGGTGGGCCTGCACAAGGCGCGGCGTGCAAAGCAGTTCTCCAAGCGGTAATCCTGGCCCCGGGAAACACGACAAAGCCGCCCTTCAAGGCGGCTTTTGTTTTTTGCGGGCGCATCGGTCGGCTGTCAGACCGAACAGGCATCATCTACGGAGCTGGAAATGATTAAAATCGGCGTGGTCGGAGGCACGGGATACACTGGCGTGGAGTTGCTGCGGCTGCTGGCGCAGCATCCGCAGGCCGAATTGCGCGCCATCACCTCGCGCAAGGAAGCGGGCATGCCGGTGAGCGAGCTCTTCCCCAGCCTGCGTCGCCATGTCGACCTCGCTTTTTGCGATCCCGCGACGGCCGGGCTGGAGCGCTGCGACCTGGTGTTCTTCGCCACGCCCCACGGCGTCGCCATGAACGATGCGCGGCGGCTGGTGGACGCCGGGGTGCGCCTGATCGACATTTCCGCCGACTTCCGCATCCAGGACGTGGCCGAGTGGGAGAAATGGTACAAGGTGAAGCACGCCTGCCCCGAACTGATCGCGCAGTCGGTCTACGGCCTGCCCGAAGTCAACCGCGCGGCGATCGGCAAGGCGCGCATCGTCGCCAACCCCGGCTGCTACCCGACCGCGGTGCAACTCGGTTTGCTTCCCCTGCTCGAGGCTGGCGCGGTGGATGCCGGGCACCTGATCGCCGACGCCAAGTCCGGCGTGAGCGGGGCTGGGCGCAAGGCGGAGACCCATGTCCTGTTCTCCGAGGCGTCGGACAATTTCAAGGCCTACGGCGTGCCAGGGCATCGCCACGGGGTCGAGATCGTCCAGTGCCTGGGCAAAATCATCGGTAGAGGGATCGGCCTGACGTTCGTGCCGCATCTGACGCCGATGATACGCGGCATTCATGCCACCCTGTATGCGCGCATCACGCGCGAGCTCGATTTCCAGAAGCTGTTCGAGGGGCGCTACGCACGCGAGCCTTTCGTGGATGTATTGCCGCCGGGCAGCCATCCGGAAACGCGTTCAGTGCGCGCGGCGAATACCTGCCGCATTGCGGTGCACCGGCCCCAGGGCGGGGACACCCTGGTGGTGCTCTCGGTCATCGACAATCTGGTCAAAGGCGCCTCGGGTCAGGCGGTGCAGAACATGAACCTCATGTTCGGCCTGGACGAGTCGCTGGGCCTGCGCCAGGTGCCGGTACTGCCGTAGGCGCCGCGATGCTGGCCAGGCTGCTGAAAAAAATTCGCCAGCGTTTCGGCATTTCGGCGCCGCGCATGACGGTAAAGACCCATGTCGCCTGGTACTGGCGGATGCTCGGCCTGGTCGCGATGCTCTCCTGTTCGCTTGCCCTGGCGGCGTGGATCTACGACGCCGGCAGGCGTTTCGCCGGATACGACCGCAGCGAGGCCGAGCAGGAACTGTCGCAACTGCGCGCCAGCGTGGGCAAGCTGAGTGAGGAAACCGTGAGCTTGCGCGCCAGCGTCAACGCGAGCGAAAGCAAGCTGCAGATCGAGCGTGCGGCGCAGGCCCAGCTGGGGAGTCAGGTGAAAGCGCTGGAGGACGAAAACGCCCGGCTGAAGGAGGACTTGGCGTTTTTCGAGAACCTGATGCCGAGCGAACACCGCGACAATACCTTGTTGATCAACCGCTTTCGGGCCGATCCGGGAGGCCTGCCCGGAGAGTACCGCTATCGCCTGCTGCTGCTCCAGGGCGGCCGGCGCGACAAGCCATTCCAGGGTAGTCTGCAGTTGCTGGTGACCCTGCAGCAGGATGGCAAAGATGCTATCATGACCCTCCCCGAAGACGGGGAGGCGCAGGCTTATAAGATCAGTTTCAAGTACTTCCAGCGCATCGAAGGCACGTTCCGGGTGGCGCCGGGCGCCCGCGTCAAGATGGTGCAGGTGCGGATTTTCGAAAACGGTTCCGCCCAGATGCGGGCGACGCAGAGCTTCAAATTTTCTTAGAACCCGTATGGGGGTGGTCCATGTTCCGCAAAAAAGCGAACAAGCCGCAGAACCGAATCGACAGCCTGATTGGCGCCGGCACCAGGATAGAAGGAAACGTCTCCTTTTCCGGCGGCTTGCGCGTCGATGGCGAAATCAAAGGCAACGTCACCGCCTCGGGCGGCCAGCCGAGCACGCTGGTACTGAGCGAGCAGGCGCGCATCGACGGCGAGATTGACGTTTCCCATCTGGTGGTGAACGGGGCCATAAACGGCCCCGTGCATTCCGCCGAATTCCTCGAACTTCAGGCGCATTCCCGCGTCAAAGGGGATGTGCATTACAATACGCTGGAAATGCACCTCGGGGCGGTCGTGGAAGGCCGATTGGTGCACAGTTCCGGCGCGATCGAGGGCAGCAAGACGATTGAGCTGAAGATCGCTTCGCGCAACTGATGTGCGTGGCGTGTTGCTTGAACCCATTTCAGGAGTAAGGACATGAACGCAGTAGCAGAGATGCCCGCCCCGTTGCTCTTCACCGACAATGCGGCGAACAAGGTGAAGGAACTGATCGAGGAAGAGGGCAACAACGAGCTCAAGCTGCGCGTATTCGTCAGCGGTGGCGGTTGTTCCGGCTTCCAGTACGGTTTCACGTTCGACGAAGTCAAGAACGACGATGACACCGCGATGGAGAAAAACGGCGTCACCCTGCTGATCGATGCGATGAGCTACCAGTATCTGGTCGGCGCAGAAATCGATTACCAGGAAGGGCTCGAGGGCGCGCAGTTCGTGATCAAGAATCCGAACGCCACCAGCACCTGCGGCTGCGGATCGTCTTTTTCCAGCTGAGGCGCGGGATAAACCGATGGAACGGGAGCTGCGGCTCCCGTTTTTTTTGCTGGCGAAAATGAGCCCGCGGAGGGGGGGTGCGGGCGGCGATCCTCCCATGAGGAGAGGCTTGCCGATGCGTTCCGGCTTCCTTGTGCTGTGGCTATTGCTCCTGCCGCTCCATGCAGGCGCCGATGTCTTCGAGCGCGAGGACATCATCACCGATCCGAGCTGGGAACGGTTCTCGGTGTGCCACGACAACGGCTGCAGCAGCCTGGATCAGGTTGCGCTCGGCCGGGAGCAGTGGGAGCAGGTGCGCGAACTGTTCCTGCCGCCGGCCGAGACCGCCGCCGAAGAGCGCGAGCGCATCCGCGCCGCGATCGCGCTGATGGAAACGTTTGCCGGCGACGCGACCGGCACCTGGCGGGACAAAGGCGGCACGTTCAACTTCGGCCGGAGCGGCCAGATGGACTGCATCGACGAATCCATCAACACCTCGCTCTACCTGACGATGTTTTACCGCTACGGCATGTTGCGCCACCATCGCGTCCATGACCGGGCGACGCGCGGCTGGTTTCTTTTCGGCTGGCCGCATACCACTGCCGTTATCCGCGAAGACGCGCGCAATGCCTTGTGGGCGGTGGACTCGTGGTTCCTGGATAACGGCCAAGCCCCGTTTATCCTCCCGCTCGACGCGTGGAAAAAAGGTTGGAAACCCGGGAATTGTGCCGATTGCTCCGGAGATGCCGCTGAAAACGCGAATTGAGCCCGCCCATTCCCGGGCAGGCCCCGGAAGGCGGATGCCGGCTACGCCGGGTAAATTGCCCCCAGCACGCGCGCTCCGGCGGCGCCGGTGACCCCGGGCAGGTTTCCGGGCTTGCCGTCGAGTCTCAATTTGGCCAGCCAGGCAAAGGCGACGGCCTCGACCCAATCCGGGTCGATTCCCAAATCCGACGTGGAGGCGATCCGGCATTGCGGCAAGTTCCGGCGCAGGCGCTCGATCAGGCACAGGTTGTGCGCGCCGCCGCCGCAGACATAGAGTTCATGCGCTTGCGGGCAGTACTGCGCGACTGCATTGGCGATCGAACGGGCGCTGAGCTCGGCGAGCGTGGTCTCGACATCCTGCGGCGCGGCCTGCCCCAGCGGGAATTTTTCCAGCCAGGCGGCATTGAACAGTTCTCTGCCGCAGCTCTTGGGGGGGCGCAGCGCGAAATAGGGTTCGGCCAGCATCGCTGCGAGCGGCCCGGCCAGCACGGTTCCGCCTTGTGCCCAGGCGCCGGCGTCGTCCTGGTCTTTGCCCAGATGCCGGCGGATCCACAGATCCAGCAGAACGTTGCCCGGGCCGGTATCGAAGCCGGTGACAGCGCCGTGCGCCGGAAGATCGGTCAGGTTGGCGATGCCGCCGATATTGACGACGACCCGATGCCTCGCATCGGAGCCGAACACGGCGGCGTGAAAGGCCGGAACCAGCGGCGCGCCCTGGCCGCCGGCGGCGACGTCGCGGCTGCGAAAATCCGCGGCCACGCTGATGCCGGTGAGCTCGGCAAGCAAGGCCGGGTTGCCAAGCTGCAAGGTGTAGCCGGCGTCGGGTCGGTGGCGGATGGTTTGGCCATGACAGCCGATGGCCCGTATGGCGGCCGGCGCGATGCCGGCGCGTCCGAGCAGTGCCAGTACCGTTTCGGCGTACAGTCGCGTAAGCGCATTGCCGGCCCTTGCAGCGCGATCCAGTTCGTTCGCCCCCGGGGCCTGCAGCGCATGCAGTTCGGCCTTGAGCGGGGCGGGAAGGGGCAGGTAGGCGGTGTCGAGCAGTTCGGGGCGCGAAGACGCGAACCCAACCAGCGCCGCATCCACGCCATCCAGGCTGGTCCCCGACATCAGGCCGACGAACAAATCGCCCGGGGTCACGCGAAAGATGCGCCTGCGGACCATTTCGCTTGTGTCGAAATGGCCTCCGATGGAGGGGGGCATGAGGGGAGGCGCCCCCTCATTCTGAAATCACGTCTTACTCGAGCAGCGCCAGATTGGTATTCCTGAGCAGATTCAACTCTGCCGCGAGCGGCCCGGCCACGCTGCCGAATGCCGCCAGTTGCTGTGCGGGGACGGGCAGCGCTGCGGGCAGCGCGACCGTGAGCGGATTGCGCACCTCGTTGTTGACGCGGAATTCGTAATGCAGATGCGGCCCGGTCGCCCAGCCGGTCCTGCCGACGTACCCGATCACGTCGCCCTGCTGCACCCTCGTGCCCTTGCGCAGGCCGCGGGCGAAACTGCTGAGGTGGGCGTAAGAAGTGCTGAATCTGCCCTGGTGCTTGAGCGTTATGATGTTGCCGTAGCCGCCCTGCCTGCCGATCAGCTCGACCGTGCCGTCCGCGGTGGCCTTGACGTGGGTGCCTGCCGGGGCGGCGTAATCGATGCCCTTGTGCGCGCGCCAGTCGCGCAGTATCGGATGAAAGCGCATGGCGAAACCGGAGCTGATACGGGAAAATTCGAGCGGCGAACGCAGGAAGGCCTTGCGCAGGTTCTTGCCCTCGGGGGTGTAGTAGCCGCCCTTGCCTTCGGCGTCCTGGAACCAGACCGCGCGGTAGTTCCTGCCCTGATTGACGAATTCGGCGGCAAGCAGGCGTCCGGACTTGATGGCGCGGCCCTCGTGATAGTACATCTCGTAGATGACGGTGAATTTGTCGCCGCGGCGCAGGTCGCGGTGGAAATCGATGTCGCCGGCAAATATGTCGGCGAGCTGGGTGGCGACGTTATCCGAGACGCCGGCGGCGTCCGTGGCGGCGAAAAGCGAACTGCGGATCTCGCCGGACTTCATCTGCCGTTGAGGCGCGAGCGAGAGCTGTCGCTCGATCGCCTTGAACTCCGCGCCTTGTTTGTCGAAGCCGACCAGGCGGCCTTTCTCGGTTATGTAGCGCAGCGCGAGCAGGGTGCCGTCTTCGGCGGTGCGCGCCTGCACTGTGGTCCCGGGGCGCAGCAACTGCAGCGCGCGTCCGGGCTTGACTCCGAGCAGAAAAGCGCGCGCTTCCCCGTCGTTCACGCCTAGTCGGGCGAGCAGGTCGGAAATGGTGTCTCCGCGCCCGAAACGCTCTTCGCGCCAGTACACCTGGCCGGCGTCGGCAGGCTGCTCGTGATGGGCGAGGTCCAGGCTTTCCACCACTGTGCGCGTGGGTATGAAAGAAAATGCCGTGTCGGGCGCGGTGCCGAACGCAGTAACCATGCCGAAGAAAGGCAGGCTGCACAGGGTAACGATCCAGCGCAGGCGCAGTTTTGATACTCGCCGGCCGCCGAAGTGCGTTAAAATCCGTTTTTCGTGTTTATTCATCCGGTTGGGCTTTTTTGGTCCGCCGCAAGTGTAGCACAGCCCTTTTCCGGCGTGCCAGATTCGGAGCACAATGAAAAGCAAAGCCATTGAAGCCGCCATGCGGGTCATCAAGCGCGGCTGCGGCGAGTTGTTGGTGGAGGAAGAATTGGTGGCGAAGCTCGGGGCCGGCCAGCCCCTGCGCGTCAAGACCGGCTTCGATCCGACTGCTCCCGACCTGCACCTGGGGCATACCGTGCTCATCAACAAGATGCGCCAGTTCCAGGAACTGGGACATCACGTCATGTTTCTCATCGGCGATTTCACCGGCTTGATCGGCGATCCCACCGGCAAGAACGTGACCCGTCCGCCGCTGACGCGCGCGGAGATCGAGGCCAACGCCGTCAGCTACAAGGCGCAGGTATTCAAGATTCTGGATGCGGAGAAAACCGAGGTTTGCTTCAACTCGAAGTGGGGCGATGCACTCGGCGCCGCGGGCATGATCAAGCTCGCGGCGGCCTCCACCGTCGCGCGCATGCTGGAACGCGACGATTTCGGCAAGCGCTACAGGGCGAACCAGCCGATCGCCATCCACGAATTTCTCTATCCGCTGATGCAGGGCTACGATTCGGTGGCGATGCGCTCCGACATCGAGCTCGGCGGCACAGACCAGAAGTTCAACCTGCTGGTCGGGCGCGAGATGCAGAAGCACTATGGCCAGTCCCCGCAATGCATCCTCACCATGCCGCTGCTCGAGGGCCTCGACGGGGTCAACAAGATGTCGAAGTCCCTGGGCAATTATGTCGGTATCAACGAGAAGCCGGAAGATATTTTCGGCAAGCTCATGTCGATCTCGGACGAACTGATGTGGCGCTACATCGAGCTGCTGTCGTTCGAATCGATCGAGACCATGAACAACTGGAAGCAGGAAGTGGCCGCGGGTCGCAATCCGCGCGATATCAAGGTGACCTTCGCGCAGGAAATCGTGGCGCGCTTTCATGACAGGACCGCGGCGGAGCGCGCGCTGTCGGATTTCGAAGCGCGTTTTCGCCAGGGCGCATTGCCCGAGGACATGCCCGAGGTGAAAATCGCCGCGGAAGACGGCGGCCTCGCGCTCGCGCAGGCGCTGAAGCAGGCGCATTTGACCGCGAGTACCTCGGAGTCGATGCGCATGATCGAGCAGGGCGGCGTCAGGCTCGACGGCGAGCGCGTCAGCGATCGCGGTCTCAAGCTCGCCAGGGGCACGGTCGCGGTGGCGCAGGTGGGCAAGCGCAAATTCGCGCGCATCACCGTCGTCTGAGCGCGGTCTGCAGCCGTTTGAGTGCCGCCGCGCGCCGCTGTTTCCGAAATATTCCGGCAAAACGCTTGACCTCGCTCGCCGGCGCTGTATAATCCCGCCTCTTTGCCCGACGGCCTTCAAACCGTGGGTTCGCTCTTTAAAAATTTACAGCCGATAGGTGTGGGTGCTGGGTGTGGTGTGAAGGTGCCTGGGTGGTTTTTCGCACGGTTTAAGTGTGGGGGGCTGGTCGGGTGCTGACTCGGATAGATACACTTTGGTACTCGCACAAATGATTTAGTCAGTGACGTAGGAAATCCCTTTTGGGGGAGAACCTTAGTTGAGGACTTTGAGAGTAGTGTGAGCGCAGACTGGTAAAGCAGTTTGCAAACAGTTGCTTAGGTGAATATGCTTAGGCGATTATTGAATGGATTGAACTGAAGAGTTTGATCCTGGCTCAGATTGAACGCTGGCGGCATGCCTTACACATGCAAGTCGAACGCGAAAGTGGGGGCGACCCTGCGAGTAGAGTGGCGAACGGGTGAGTAACACATCGGAACGTACCCAGGAGTGGGGGACAACCTCGAGAAATCGAGGCTAATACCGCATACGTCCTGAGGGAGAAAGCGGGGGATCCGCAAGGACCTCGCGCTCGTGGAGCGGCCGATGTCGGATTAGCTAGTTGGCGGGGTAAAAGCCCACCAAGGCTACGATCCGTAGCTGGTTTGAGAGAACGACCAGCCACACTGGGACTGAGACACGGCCCAGACTCCTACGGGAGGCAGCAGTGGGGAATTTTGGACAATGGGGGCAACCCTGATCCAGCCATGCCGCGTGAGTGAAGAAGGCCTTCGGG
>Ga0172373_10006229_pt1 | contig 15948 bp, 14 predicted proteins | sample Lak10m_2_FD_114546 | JGI IMG/M metagenome (GOLD analysis project Ga0172373, IMG submission 114546) | Freshwater microbial communities from Kabuno Bay, South-Kivu, Congo - kab_092012_10m | ecosystem: Environmental > Aquatic > Freshwater > Lake | place: Democratic Republic of the Congo...
AGTCCTTCCACCGCCGAAACGATTAGATCAAACGAATCTTCAACTGGGCAAACTGCTTCAAGAACATCGCCAGCTTGGACAATAATACCGTTGCCAGCAAGTTCTTTATTCTCTCCGTTAGGCACTCGGTGGTTCTTGACGACGTAGTGCGTATCTGCGCCACGTGTGATCTTCACCGTCAGAGGCAGTATTCCGCCGGTGCGGTTAGCGGCGATCAATGACGTAACACGACTCTTTTGAGTCGGAGAGTAGACCGCGGTGTCTGTGTCAGCGTCTTCAACGGTGACAACAACTGTCCGTGGAACTCCGTCGACTGATCTTCCTGTGAATCCTGGCATCTGCTACCTCTAGACTGAGTTGATTTCGTTGATCTGGTCAATGCCGACTACCGTGAACGTCACGGAAGAAGTACTTGCTTCAACCTTGATCACGTCGGTATTCATGACTGGAAACCGATATGTTTCATAGGAATCTTTCAAGTTGAGTGGAAGATTGTAAGCAATGTGAGATGGGATCAAAGTTTCATTGCCTGTTGGAACCACCCAGATCGAGAACGTCGCGTTTTCCGACTCTGAAACGTTTGTTGCGATGACGGACACGAAGAAGTAACTTGTTGACGTAAACGCGAGCAAAGGAGTCTCGGCCGATGGGCGGACGATGCCAAGACGTCGAATCGGTGTTGCCACTACTTAGCTCCTATGTTGCTAGCCACCAGTTTGTTGCGAATCCAAGTCCGCCGCCGCCTTCCGGACCCTGCGGACCTGTAGGACCAGTTGGGCCGAGCGGCCCGGCTGGTCCTGTTGGTCCAAGAATATTGCCCGAGTTATTCCACGACGATGTCGATTGTATCCAAATGTAGAGGTCGCCATTCTCAAGAAGATAGGCGTCTCCAACACTTCCAATCGGATGAGCCGTGATCATATCGTTGAATGTGTCAAACTGAGCAAGAATGAGAGTAGGTACGCCTTGCGGACCAATTGGGCCTGTCGGCCCAAGCGGACCTGTTGGGCCAAGCGGCCCCTGTGGGCCTGTTGGTCCTGTTGGTCCAATAAGCTCGGCGATAGAAAGATCCCAGGTGACTCCCGTCCATACCCACTTCTGTATGCCGTACGTATATTCGTCACCAATTATTGGGTCAAATGGAAAGTCAATGGCCATTACGACAACCTAGCCCAAGGTGTCGACGCGGTGTTTGAGTACGTAGTTCGAGAAGTTGGCAGGTCGCTTTGCGAACCAGCGGCTCCTGTCATGCGCGGCGGAAGAGAGTTGATTGTCGTGATCGGACTCGCGTAGTTCATGTACACTGAACCCGCGCCTGTAGCCACCATGATGATCGCCGCCGCGTACCGCTGTCCTGCTAATAGTGTGTACGACGCCGGGTAGTCGCTCAGCGTAGAAAATGGCTTTGTGTACACTGTGTTTGCGGCAGTAAGAATGCCAGTATCATTGTCGGTGCGAGCGACAAGCGTTGAGTTGTCGCTCGAGTCAACGGTGTAAAGCCCAAAGCGAGCCATTGAGACTCCAGTTGAGACGATTGTGCCAGAGACGTAGGTGATATTTGACACGGTCAATGTGTATAGCGGAGTAAAGAAGGTGAAGAACGCTACTCCTGTTGCGAGGTTTGTTGTTGTGTTGACAGTTCGTGGAGCGGTGTCTATCGCATTTGGCAAAAGATGAAAATGACCTTGAATTGCAGTAAGTGACGGAGCTCCGATGTGATACGGACTAATAGCGACGCTGGCGGAGTCTTTGACGACGCTGTTAGAATAGTAGACAAGGTTCGACGTGTTTGATATGCCGTGCACTGACGTTGATGCCGCAATGTGGTCGCCAACTGTAGTTGACCACTTGATTCCAGTAGCTTCTGCATCGTTTGCCTCGAGAGTAGTGCCGTTTGCTCCGACTCCAAGACGCGCAACAAGATTGTCAGCGGTTCCGGCGATCAAGTCACCTTTTGCGTCGACCATTGTTCGAAGAATGACATCTGCGGTGTTTGGAATGCCGTGAACGTCTGTTGCGTCGATGCGGTGTGCTTCCGTCGAGGCGGCAGCTTCATTCTGCGCTTTTTCGAGAGCGCCGAGCTGAGTCTCGAGTTCTTCGACATCAAAGATTCCGTGAACATTTGTCTGCTGCGCGTTGTGTGATGCAACAGCTGCGGCTGCGGCAGTGTCAGCTTTGCTTTGCGCGCCCGACGCTGTCTCAATTGTCGGTCCTGACAAAGTTTGAGTGCCTGCGTTCCAGACAAGCGGCGCTGATGCGTTGATTGTCGGCGCCGGTCCAGTTGGGCCAAGATCACCTTGCGGTCCTGTCGGGCCCGTAGGTCCTGCTGCACCAAGACTTGAGTCTTGATCCCAAGTTGTGCCAGTCCAGCGATACGTCTTGCTTCCAACAACAACTGTCTGGTTCAATGTTGGAGAGTTTGGAAAGTCTACAGCCATAGTCTACTCACAGTTCCGCCGACGAAGTGAATGAGTACAGCGAGCTAGTTGAGTGGTTTCCAGTTTGAACGTGTCCGTCTGCGCTTATGATGAATGATGCTCCTGTGCCCGCGTTATACGTAGGTGCAAGTATTGGAGTAGCTCGCTTACGTACTTTGTAATAGACAGTCGGAAACGACGAAGACGCCGCTGTTACAACGGCGTGAGCGTTTCCTGCTGACTTTTCAAAATACCGCATGCACTTCTGAAGTTCTGTACCCAATGGCCTAACATCAAATGGACTTGCTACTGTGTTGACCTCGAGCTGCACTTGCGTAAATGAGATGTTATTGTTAGCCACTTCAGCGAGGTTTACTTGACCTACTGCTCTGTTTGCATTGACCACTGTTCCCCACGATGTTGCAAGTGTTCCACTAGAGTAGTCCGAGCCAACTCCAAGGTACAGTCCAACAATCAATGATGCATTTGCGTCATTATCAAACTGACCGACTGTATCTCCCGCGAAAGTAATTGTTTTCTTTTCCCACGTGTTAGCGACGTTTACTGAGTACGCAGCGCTTACTGATCTTGTATTGTCATTGTCATAAAGCTCTGCGATGTATGTTCCAGTCAAGCTTGACTTGACATAAAACGAGAGCGTAAGAGACAGGGCGTCTACTGTGCCTTTCTTTGCAGACTGCACATCAAAGCCTTCAAGCTTTTGCTCGATCTTCGTGTAGCTTGCAGATGTCGGTGAAGTTGTTGGCGCTGTACATGTAAGTTTTAGAGCTGTCCTCGATACGTCGACAGCGTCGCTTACTTGCTCAGATGTCCAGATACCAACGCCAGACACTGCGTGATTGAACCTATCTACTGTGTAGTAGTTGACTGAAGAGATTGACGCAACTAAAGTCGCGCGTTGCGCGATTCGCATGTCGCCGTTGGTGATCAGGTTTCTGAATGGAACAAGCGCGAGTCCAACTGGTCCTGTTGGTCCGGTCGGTCCGGTGACTCCTGGTCCTGTGGGTCCTGTAGGTCCTGTAGAACCGCGAGGGCCAGTCGGGCCGGTTGGACCGCCAGACGGTCCTGTAGGACCGAGCGGACCTTGAGGCCCAGTTGGACCTGTGACTGCTTGCCCTTCTGCGCCGGCTGGACCTGTCGGTCCTTGAGGTCCAATTGGTCCAGTAACTGCTGGCCCTGCAGGTCCAGTCGCACCTGCGTCGTTTGCAGCAACCTCGACCCAGAATCCATCGTAATAGATGTATGTCTTCAAGTTGATCGTGTTGAACCAAGCATCGCCTTCTTCAGGCGTCGGATTTGGGTACGTCTCTCCAGCAAGATACTTGCCGTTTGTTCCGGCGGGACCCGCCGGGCCTGTGACAGACGGACCTGTCGGACCGACTGGTCCAGTCGGACCGGTAACGTTTGATGGAAGACCTTGTAGGCCTGTCGCACCTGTTGCACCAATCGCGCCTGTTGGTCCAGTTGCACCGATAGGCGCGGCACCGACTTCAACCCAGAAGTCGTCATAGTAAACGTAAACTTTTCCAGTCACGCCGTTGAACCACGCCTGACCTAGTGACGGTGATGCCGGCGGAGTCTCAGTTGCGATTGAAAAGATTCCGTACGGGCCGGTCGGTCCGAGTGGCCCAGTAGGACCCGTCGGACCCGTAGGAGTAATACGCAGCGTCTCCCAAGCCGTACCGTTCCACACCCACTGAGAGTTTCCTCCGGTGTGAACCTGCCCAACTACTGGGTCATTTGGAAAATCAATCGCTGACACTAAAGCTCCTCGGCTTCAAGAACTTCCTAAATCTTACTACTTCTACAACGACTCCAAGCCTGCGTTTAGGCGCGAGACCATGAGCATCGCCCAGTCTGCGGCAGCAGACACGGACTCCCACGGCCCTGAGTTGTCTATAAGACTTCCATCTTTATAGATCTTCGCCATCGGCGGCGTCTCTTGAATCTCATACGTGTACGTGTCCATGTTTCTCCTATCCAGACGACGTCGCGATCTTTCCAGCCTGGCCGACCGCGACGAACGTGCCAGATCCGAACACCACTGAGTTGATTGGTGTTGTGCCAAACGACGATGTTTGTTGAACCCACGCGTCGTTGCTAACCGAGCTCAAGATTCTGGAAGTCCCGAGCTTACCGGAAAAGCCAGCGGCGACCAGCGTGCCGTTGCCGCCGTACGCTACCGCTTCCAGCGTCGTAGACGAAAATGTGTTTGCTTGTTGAGTCCAAGTTATGTTGTCTGGGCTTGTCGCGATCTTTCCACTGTTTCCCACGATGACTGCGTATCCTGTGGGAGTGTGCGCTATTTCTCGAATTCGATCTGTGCCAAAAGATGAAGTGCGTTGAGTCCAAGAAATTCCGTCTACTGATGTCGCTAGCTTGCCAGCGTCTCCTACTGCTACCCACTTGTCAGTACCGTACGAAATGTCGTAAATGAAAGTTGTTCCAAATGAAGAAGTTCGCTGTGTCCAGTTCAATCCATCAGTGCTTGTAGCTAACTTCCCACCGACTCCTGCGGCGATCCAAAAACCATTGTAGTACGCTACAGTAAGAATAGTTGTTGTACCGAATGAAGACACGCGCTGAAACCAGTTTACACCGTCTACTGACGTTGCCATCTTTCCAGTACTGCCAACAGCGACCCACAGGTTGTTTCCGTACTGCACACTCCAAATGTTACTTGTGCCGAACGACGACGTCAGCGACGACCACGTAACACCAAGATTTTGCGATACACACATCTTCCCAGAGTCACCGACTGCTACAAACACTGAGTTACCGTATGTTACGTGATTGATGTTTGATACTCCAAACGTTGATGCTCGTTGTGTCCATGTCACTGGAACAAGTGCGCGTTTGATAGAGCCGATTGCTCCGTGCACAGAGATCAGCATGATTAGTCTACCAAGCTACCGAATAAGACCCACGTATTTGCAGCACGCTTGATCAACGATACGCCTGACCACTGCTGCGAAAGCTTTCGTCTGTTCTGTTCTGAGTTCAGTACCACACCTGCTGCTGGAGCAACAGACGCTTGACCAAGACCAGCTTGAACAATCACGAGCTGCGTACCAACTGCAAAGTTATATGTTGAATCTGCTGGAATAGTGAGTTCGACTGCAAGCAAAGAATCAACTTCTACAAGTTTTCCTGCGTCACCTGCGTCTAACTCGCGCGATGCAGCGATGACGGACGATGTGAGATTATAGAACCCAGGTCCTGTTGCACCAGCTGGACCGGTCGGACCGAGTGGTCCTGTAGGGCCTGTGACGTCTGACGCTAATCCCTGCGGCCCTGTCGGACCGAGTGGTCCTGTAGGGCCTGTGACGTCTGACGGTGGACCTTGTGGTCCTGTAGAACCTGTAGGTCCAATCACGCCTTGCGGACCAGGAACTGTCGACGCTGGTCCGGTTGGACCGGTCGCACCTGCCGGGCCTTGCGGGCCTTGCGGGCCTGTTGGTCCAGGAGTTGTAGATGTTGGGCCAGTTACGCCTTGAACACCTTGCGGTCCGGTCGCACCAGTTGGTCCGGTAATGCCAGGACCTGTTGGACCTTGTAGTCCTTGAGGACCGAGCGGTCCAGTTTGGCCAGTTGGGCCAAGCGGTCCTGCAGGTCCTGTTGGACCTGTGACTTCAGAAGCAGGACCTGCTGGGCCTGTCGGACCTGTTGACCCAGTGGCGCCGCGAGGACCAGTGACAGACGACGGTGGGCCGATTGGACCTGTAGGTCCGGTGTCACCTTTGTTGCTCGACGCAGACTCGACCCAGTAGCCGTCGTAATAAATAAAGATCTGACCGGTCTCTGAGTTGAACCAAGCGTCGCCGATATCAGCAGAAGCTGGCGGTGTCGCAGAAGAGACCGCAAACTGACCAATGTCGCCAGTTGGTCCAGTTGCACCTATTGGACCTGTGTTGCCAACAGGTCCAGTAGGACCTGTAACTTCAGGACCTGCTGGGCCTGTAGGACCGACGTTACCTTCGATACCCTGAGGTCCTGTTGGCCCAGGCTCACCTTGAGGACCAGTCGCGCCTGTTGCGCCAACTGGACCTGTAGGTCCTTGAATGTTTCCGACATTTACCCATGTCGAACCGACAGCATTCCAGACATACAGGTCGCCGTTCTCAACAAGATACCCGTCGCCTGCGTTACCGGTTGGGTGCGCAGCTTGCAGCGCGGCAAGATCGGCGTATTCGCCTAGAATTGTTACAGCCGAGCCTTGAGGTCCAGTTGGACCAAGCTCACCCTGAGGTCCTGTAGGACCAAGAGGGCCAGTCGGACCTACGTTTCCTTGCGGGCCTGTCGGGCCAATGTCACCTTGCGGACCAGTTACACCTTGCTCACCTTGCGGACCAGTTACACCTTGCTCACCTTGCGGACCAGTCGCGCCAATTTCGCCTTGCGGTCCTGTTGGACCGAGCGGTCCAGTTGGCCCAAGCTCGCCTTGAATACCTTGCGGACCAGTCGGACCAAGATCACCTTGCGGTCCAGTCGGTCCAAGATCACCTTGAGGTCCAGTTACACCTTGAATACCTTGAGGTCCAGTTGGACCGATGTCGCCTTCAGGTCCTGTCGGTCCTTGAATTTGACCAACATTCACCCACGACGATGATGTCGCAGACCACACAAACAGGTCGCCAGCTACAAGATAGCTATCTCCTGCGTTGCCGGTTGGCTGTGCTGCGATGAGAGCTGCGTAAGACGCGTATGATCCAAGAATGGTGACGCCGGTTCCTTGAGGACCAGTTGCACCTTGCTCGCCTTGCGGACCAGTCGCACCTTCTGGACCGGTTGGACCGAGATCACCTTGCGGTCCAGTTGGGCCCGCGTCGCCTTGCGGACCAGTTGGACCAAGTTCTCCTTGAACACCCTGAGGTCCAGTTGGACCTGCGTCACCCTGCGGACCAGTCGCGCCAACTGCACCGACAAATGAGTATGGATTCCAGTAAACACCGATCGCTTCACCTGTTGGAGCGATCGCATCATTTGTAGCAAGACAAACAAAGTAGCTTCCACTGTAAAAGATAATCTCGCCAGGCTGATACGCGTTTTCAAAGACGCGCAGCGGAGAGTACTCAAATGCGTCAAAACCTTGTGGACCTGTGGGGCCTGTTGCGCCGGTGTCACCTTGCGGACCGGTTGGACCTGCTTCGCCTTGCGGACCAGTCGCACCTTCTGGACCGGTTGGACCTGCTTCGCCTTGCGGACCAGTCGCACCTTCTGGACCGGTTGGACCTGCTTCGCCTTGCGGACCAGTTGGGCCAATGTCGCCTTGCGGACCCACATCACCTTGAGGTCCTGTTGGACCGGCATCACCCTGTGGTCCTGCGTCGCCTTGCGGTCCCGTTGGGCCAAGATCACCTTGTGGTCCTGTCGGTCCTTGAATACCTTGCGGACCAGTCGGGCCTTCAATGCTGCCGACGTTGTCCCACTCTGAACTAACGTTGTCCCAAACATACAGGTCGCCGTCGACGAGATATCCGTCACCTGGATTTCCTGTCGGGTGCGCCGCAATGAGCGCGTTATACGTAGCGTATGAGCCAAGAATTGTGATCGACGTTCCAGCAGGACCTGTAGGTCCGGTGTCACCAACGACACCTTGAGTGCCTTGAATGCCTTGCGGACCTGTCGCACCTGTTGCTCCGGCGGGTCCAGTTGGTCCGACGTCACCTTGCGGACCTTGTGGTCCTGTTGGGCCACCTGAAGGTCCAGTTGGCCCGAGTGGACCGGTTGGTCCTGAAGGACCTGTAGGACCAGTCGCACCTTGCGGTCCAATAGAACCGCGAGCCGCTTGCGAATTAGTTGCATCAGAGACTGGATTCAGACTGCCAAGACTTGAAAAAATGTCAACAGGTGTTCCGTCGCCGACCGGCAGAAAAATCCAGAAGTTCGACGGCTTGACACCGTTGATGCGTACTCGAACTTCATACGCCCAGCCGGTTGGACGAAGAGCAGGATTGTCGGTTGTTGGAAGCGTAATGCTGAACGCGCCTGATGAATTGAGAGTCGCGACGACAGGACTAGTAACAATAGCGTCGTCGCCTTCATCAACAACTGTAGTTGTTGGAGTAAACGTTACAGTTCCTCTACCTGGAGAGCCGTTCGCGGCAATGTAGCTACCTGTTACGACGCGGGTTACAATGTCTTCTGACCAACTCACTGGCGAATCCACCTTGTCCTGCGGTGCTCGCAGGGCGCAATAAAGCTAAAACTACTAAAGAATAATACCAATGATCTGCTACTCATCATTTCGGCAAGAAGCCACAAAACCAACGACAGCAGCGGGCTCTGAGATCCTAGATCTTTCGTCATCTACATTTACTAGTTCTTGCGATTGAGTAGGCTCTGTTACGTCAGCTAGAGCGGCGTAAGCTGCGGCGCTGACCCAGTGTTGATGCGCGTCTACAAGAGTAGTCGCTCTAACAAGGTCGTACGCGCTCAGCATCGCGGCTACTTCAGACGGTGGAATCGCGTTTTCAAGATCTAAAATGCCAGACCACACCATTCCGACTCTAGAAAGATCTGTGTGCTGTTTGTCTGCCATTTGCGCGGTGACAATTTGTTGAGCGGCTTCGAGTACCTTGTTCTTTCTAATGTCTTTCAAGGTTTGACGAGATTTGACCATTCACGACTCCAGTACAGTCATGTGCTAGCGTCGGCACAACGCAGCGGTCATATTGTATCAACGTATTAGAACTACGACTGTTGCTTAGTCGAGCCAGATAACGTACTCTGCTGTCACTCTGCCTTTGTCTGGGTCGACAAAATGAATTCGTTGAGAAGGTCTTCCGACAGCTGCGACGAACTCTCGAGCGTACTCGTTACCAGACTCTGGAGAGCCAGTCACAAACACTCGACCGCCGTTCGCCATCGTCAATGCCATCGGCGTATGCCAGTGGCCCATGTAGACGTCTTGAAAGTCTTCGACCACTCCTGTCGCCCATGCGTTAGCCTTGCGCAGAATACCAAACGCCGGTGTGTTGCCACCGAAGCTCTTGATCTCGTCGCCGTGCACCAGCAACGCTCTATAGTTGCCGATCGTGACGATTTGATACCAGTCGCCGGACATCTGCCATGTCGCGTTCTTTAGATCTTTTGTTCTGTCCTGCGCGATTCTGTAAGCCATCGCATCAATATTGTCTCCTGATGGAAGTTCGCCTTTTCTGCCAAGACGACCGTGATTTCCAAACTCACAAACAACGTTGACAGTCTCAAACGACGTAGAAAATGATCTGACCATCTTTTCCATGATTCTTGCAGCTTCGAATAGTTGCTCAAATAGATGAGCTTCTACTTCCCAAGCTTGACCTGGAAAAATTGTGATTCCTTCGACCATGTCTCCGCCGAACAGAAGAGTAAGTTCTTTGACCGGATGATGGCTTTGCTGAATTAGAGCTAGCTCGTTGACTTTGTCGATCATTTGATCCATACGAGCGGCGCAGGTAGTCATACCGTACGAGACGGTCTTCTTGCCTAGCTGCCAGTCAGTAGCATGAACTAGAGCAACCTCGCCTTTGCCTTTGCGAGGATCTTTAGTCGGTGGCTTCTGTTTGTTTGGAACTCCTCGGCCGGCAGCGATGCCCGCATCGTACGCTGCGTTGTAGACTGCTTCTACGAGTTCTTCATTCTTTCGTTTAGCTCTATACTCCGACGCTTGCGCTGCTTTTAGGGCTCTACGAAGATCTGTTATTTCTTCTTCAAGCTTTATATCGTCTCCCAAGCTCATTTGGTTATTTTCGTCGAAAGCTCTCCTCGACGATACCTCGAAATAACTGAAGGAGCAAGTTTGTGTCCTCTGCGTGCCATTGCTTTTGCGATTTGCGAACCGCTAATTGTGTGATCATCTAGCGCGGCTATCAAATCTTTTCTATCTCCTGGCTCAAGTGAGTCTAAGATTTCTTGAATCCGCGATCTGTTACCTGGTTGAGTAACTATTTCTTGGATTTCTTTGAGCAATTCACCCATTGTAAAGCACCTCTCATCAACGAACTGTACTTATTGATGTCTACTATATCATACTCATTGTGTCAGGTAAGGTAACTTGTCAACAATTTTTACAAGTTCTCTTTTTTGACTTTTTCTTGTCTTGTATTCACGCCTGGAGTCAAGTTTTGGTGTAGTATGATTGACCAACGCGATAGGCGGCAGGAATAAAAGATTCATAAATCTCTCGATCGAAAGAAATCTCTCGCTTCAATGACAACTTGGGAATCAGCAACTGGCAGACTTGGCTCCGCTGCAGAGTGGTACGCAGAGCAGGGCTGGTTTATCATGCCATGCTACGGCATTGTTGGCGGCCGGTGCACGTGCGGCGGCTCGCACCCTGAGCCGAAAGACATCGGCAAACATCCACGCGTAAGCGAGTGGAACGTGCAGGCAACAGCAAACATCAACACTGTCAAAGCTTGGTGGACGCAAGACCAAGACAGTAACGTCAGCGTGTATTGTCGACCGAGTGGATTCTTTGTCATCGACATTGATCCGAGAGCGGGTGGGCCTGACTCGTTTGAAAAGTTTGAGTCTCTTGTAGAAGGTGCGCTTCCGCCAACAGTCGAGGCGACCACTGGCTCGTACACGGCGAACGGCAAGATTATTCGAGGCAGACATCTATTCTATAAGTGCGATGAATCAGAGTCGCTAGTTGGCAATCTCAAGAAGTCTGGTCTAAACGGCATCGACATCAAGCACAACGGCTACGTACTCATAGCGCCGTCTCGTCACTTTTCAGGAGTGTGCTACGAGTGGGTCGAAGGCAAAGCACCTTGGGAAGTTCCCATAGCACAAGCTCCAGAAGAGCTGTTGTCAGCTCTTAGAAAACGAGGCAAAAAGTCAGGAACTAAGCTTGGCGACGGCGACTGGTCTTGGATTGAAGATGCTGATTTTGCTGGCGAAAAAGTCGATGTTGAAAGACTTCTTACTGAGGGAATTGATGAAGGCTCTCGAGCTGTTGACATATACGCCCTGTCGTGCGCTCTTGCTAACAAGTTTCCTGTGAACACAGAAGCTGGTCGACTTGCTGTTGAAACAATGATGATCAGGTTCAATGCTGAAAAAGTACGTCCGCCTCTTGAACTTGAAGGTCCTGGCGGATTGTTGATGCACGTTCGACGAGCTATTCAATTTGTTGTTGATAATCCAAAGACAGAGAAATTGTGGCCAGGTTTGTTGGATTGGGCAAATAAATCGCAAGAAGAGACACGAGCAAAAGCTGGCATGACAACAACTGCAATCATTGCACGGCCTCCTACGCAGTCTGACACGACGTATCTGCCTGGCACGATAGGCGGTTCTGTTTCAATATCTCTCGAAGACGGTGACTCGCTTAGCCAAGCAACAAGCTTGACGAACATTGACGTGCCGTTAGACCCTGATGCGATCAGCGCACAGGAAGGCGGTGAAATTGGCAAGCGAACACTTACAGACACTGGCAATGGTCGTCGTCTTGTTGATTCGTTTGGTTCGGCGGTTAGATACACTCCAGGTCTCGGGTGGTTTCATTGGGACGGCGGATACTGGAAACCAGATGTCGAAAGTCTTGAAATGCAAGAACTCGCTAAAAAAATTGCGCCAATTGTTGCCAGTGAAGTAGTTCATTATCTTGATGACGCAGACAGACAGTCAGAAGTAATCAAGTGGGCGCAACAAGCAAAGTCAAATTCGCGTATCACATCTTGTATTGAAAGCGCCACGTCGGACCCTCGCATCTTGGTCGGCGTTAGCAACTGGGACTCAGACGAGACTCTTCTCGGTGTTGCCAACGGAGTAATAAATCTTCGCACTGGTGAATTGCTAAAAGGTCGGCCAGATCTCTACATCACGCGGCGCGCGCCAGTCGGCTACAACCCAGGAATTCGTAATGTACGGTGGGAACAATTTATTGAGTTTGCTACTGGCGGAGATAAAGAACTTCAAGAGTGGCTACAGAGAGCCGCCGGGTACTCACTCACTGGACTGCGAACTTACGATGTTATGTTCTTAGTCTACGGTCCACCAGGATCTGGTAAAAACACATTAGTTGAGGCGCTCGTCAAAGCGCTTGGCACTGCGCAATACGCATGGCCGCTAGACTCAAGCATTCTTGCGCAAGGTGACGGCCAAGCTCATGGAGCAGACCTGTATCACTGGGCAGAGCTTCGTGGACGTCGAATGGTGTGGGTTGACGAGTTGCCAGAGTCAGAGCGCATGAAAGAGAACTCGGTCAAGAAACTAACAGGCTCTTCTGAGATCTCGGCGCGTTCGCCAGGTGAAAAACCATTTACGTTCCAATCGCAGGCAAAGTTGTGGGTCACCACAAACCACAGACCAATTATTAGCGATGACGCGATGTGGCGCCGTCTTCGTCCAATACCACTGCTGAACATTCCAGAAAATCCAGATCCAGATCTCAAACACTACATCTTTGATCCAGATGGAGCGCTTCCAGCCGTTTTGTCTTGGGCAGTTGAAGGAGCGATAAAACTTCTCAACTCGAGCTCGCGTGACGCGCTTGGTTGGTGCGCAGCAGTCAGTGACGCCGCAGAGATCTACAGAAAGAATGAAGATCGCATCGGATTTTTCCTCAATGAAGAAACTAAAGAGTCCGAAGGAGCTGCTACGCCGGTCAAATCACTGTACGCGGTGTATCGCATTTGGTCAGAAGAACGAGGCGAAAGACCCATGACTCAAATTGCGTTCCAGAGAAAGCTACAAGATAGAGGCATCAAAGTAGAAGGACACGGCTCAAAAGCGCAGCTTATGGGTCGCCTTCTTATGCCGAGAGTGGTGCCACAAGGAGAGGTCGACTGGGGAATTGCTACGCGATTCGCTAGATAAGTTTCTTCGCCTGCTGGAGAGACAGGCGTCGAGAAAACGAGCCGGGATTCTGAGACGAGAGACTTAGAGTCCCGGCTCAACTGTTTGGTTGTGCTTACCTTTGAGCAAGACGTGAGACACGCTTGACGCGTACCACTTCTTACCTCCATTGCTAGTTGACACCTCGAGTTCGTTGAGCTTTCTCGCGATCTCTGAGTAGCTGATTCCTGAAGCTCGCCACTGTGTCATCACGTCAAGAACATCTGCCGGGACTTTTGTCTTAGGACCTTTATCTTTGCCCCAGACAACTCCGTTAGCTCGGCGGTCCTTGTGGACGTCTTTCTGCCGCTCGGCGATGATCGCTCGCTCCATCTCGGCCAACGCTGACATAATTGTGACGACGAACCGTCCTTGGTATGTAGATGTGTCGAGGTTGAGATCGAGCATGACCACGCGCCAGTTGTTCTTGTTCGCTCGGTCGATGATCGACAAGAAGTCTTGAGTAGACCTCGCTAGTCGGTCAACCCTTGTGACGATCAGCGCTTCGGCTTCGCCGCGGTCTAGGCGCTCGAGAGCAGACGAAAGAACTGGTCGGCCTTTGATACTCTTGCCAGACCTGCCTTCTTCTCTTAGAAGCTCTGTCTTCTTGTACCCGATGTCGCTGGCAGCCTTCTTGAGAGCTCGTTCCTGCACAGCGAGGGACATTCCGTCGTTTACCTGCATAGAAGTGGACACTCTTGTGTACAGTAACGCGACTTTCTTCGACGACTTGCTAGTTTCCATATCCAGTAACGCTTTCCGTGACAATCTTGTACAAAACTTGTTGACTAAACTCTAACACACCTAAGTTTAGGTGTGTACACAGGAAACCCTTGTCCAGTATGGGCTTTTTCAGCGATCAAGCGCTGCATCGATCAAGTGAAATCACCGACGTTTAGAGACACTCTGAACTAGATCTATCAGTAATAAAAATGTAACTTCGGACTCTCACCTGGTAGGATAGACCCAACGCCAAAGACAAGTCCCTAACCCCTAGCGAGAGGACTAACGTTTGACCAAACTACTAGCGATATTTCTATTGTCTGTTAGTAGCCTTAGCGGGGCCATCAATTTGAAGGCCGAGAGTGAAGATACGAAAAAGAGCGATGCTGTTGTTGTCGCTACCCTGCCTGGGCCCGCTGCTGTGCAAGTCACAGTTGACCACCGAGAAAGGCAACTGGCTAAGGCAAAGAACCAAATTGTGTTTCAGCACGGTGACATCTCGTGGCTGCCACAATTGGCCGCCCAAGCAGGCTGGCCAGAGGAGACGTGGGAGAAGCTTGGGCAGATAATCCTTCGGGAGTCCGGTGGCTGTCCCAACCGTCGGGGCGGGGACGTGGTGAACGAGAACTGCGAGATCCTCAGGGTCTCGGAATGGAACCACCGTTCGGACACGGGGCTGCTGCAGATCAACGGGGTAAACTACGACATGACCAGGAACAAGTGGGCGGCGGTGTGTCGGGATATGAAGATCTGCACCCAGGAACCTCTACTTGATCCCCTGACCAACCTGAAGGCTGGCTATTTGCTCTATCAGTATTCTGGCTGGGGGCCGTGGGATCCATGCACCTGGGGGCCGAAATACGCCCATAGGTGCAAGAAAAAAGACTAATCAGTCGTCGATTTCTTCTTTGGACCGCGTAGGTCGTGCGTACGCAACTCGTGGCCGATCGGCAACCGCTGGCGCCTCTTACCGGCTTTTGTGCCAGGAATCATCTCAACGACGCCAGTCTTTGGGTGAATGCGACGGCGCTGCTGCGCCGACTTACCCGACGAGCTTCCGCCGCCGGACTTTTTCTTTCCCATGCGTTACTCTCCCTGTGACATGATCATTGATGTGCTGATCTAACTTACCTTCTGTACGAACCGCCGTCTCTTCGACTCTGTCAATCGAGTGGCCAAGAGACTTGCCAAGTTGCTCGATCTTGTCAATCACAAAGGCGTGATCGTCAGTGTTCTTTTCCCAGCGGCGGTTGCTTGTTCTGCGACCGTGCTCCATGTAGCCGACGCCTAAGATACCGACAACACCAATTAGTGCAACAACTACCTCGGTCATTTGACTTACTTCAGTCCGAGAATCTCAAGGACCTTGCCGCCGGCCTTTGACTCTTTTTGGTTGAGACCGTGCTTGCCCTTCAGCATCTTCACGGCGTTTGCTGTTGTCTGGTCGAACTTACCGTCTGGATTTTTTGGATAGAAACCCTGCTTCTTCAACGCTTCTTGAAGAGCTTTGACCGCTGGACCGCTGTCGCCGACGTCAAGAGCATCGCCGCCTGCCTTCGCGGCTGGAGCGGCTGGAGCGGCGGCTTTTGGTGCCGGTGCTTCTGCCGCGGCTGGAGCTGCAGCGACATCTGGCTTTGCGTAGCCGTTGCCAGCTGCGACCCAGTCCGAGACGGCTGCTGGAACAACATCACCTGCGACGTAACGAAGGTGCCACGGCTCTTCTGGAACAACTTCCCACGAAAACCCGAAGTCTTTGACGTTGTCGATCAGCCACTCAAGACGCGCGCCGCTAGCGGTGTGAACGTCGACGGCGATGCCGAGGTTGTGTTGGCTCGTGCCGGGTGCGGCGAGACTGGCAAGTTTCTCCTGCTTCTTGTACCACTTGACGCCTTCGAATGTGCGTGTGCTGTTGCCGTTCGGCTCTTTGGTGTAGCGCTCGAGAAAGACCTTGAGCTGCGCG
>Ga0172373_10006231_pt1 | contig 15945 bp, 10 predicted proteins | sample Lak10m_2_FD_114546 | JGI IMG/M metagenome (GOLD analysis project Ga0172373, IMG submission 114546) | Freshwater microbial communities from Kabuno Bay, South-Kivu, Congo - kab_092012_10m | ecosystem: Environmental > Aquatic > Freshwater > Lake | place: Democratic Republic of the Congo...
GTTTCACTTGAAGTGAAATAGCTGATAAGAGCACTAGTCGTCTTTGCATTAATTTGCATTGCTAATAAGAAAAAGTATCAATGGACTGTATTTAATACAGTTTTATATACTTTTTCTGACTAGGAGGATCAATTATTACTGGACATATATTTATTATTATACATTCTTCTGGATTTATTATTTGTGAACATATTTGACATAAATTATAATATGCAGTTTGACCATTATAATAACTTGTATCTTTAATAATTATTGTATTTGCAATCCTAGGTTTTGGAATTATTGGAACACGATATATATCTTCTTTAAAATCATTATTTGTTAATGCTTTTAGTTTTGTTTCAAGACTAGATAGGGAAATATTGTCATCAATTATTTTACCTGATATATTAACTAATATAAATTTTAAATTATTAGGATTTATATTTATCTTTTCAATTTCTATATTAATTAAATCATAAGGTAAAGTATAAATATCTGATGTTATTGATCTAACTTGAATTAATAAATCATCTAAATACCATAAATGTATAACTTTTTTAAAACGTATTGTTATCATATAATTATTACTATCTAAAGAAGATATTAATTCTTCTAATTTATGAAAGGAAATAGGATCACTTGAATTTCTCATTTTACAATTTCTAAATGTAATAACAAATTGTTCAACATTAGGATGAAATAGTATACTATCTATTAGTATCATTACATTATTATTTTTTTATAAAGTTCTTCCAGTGTTATTGTTTCGACACCTGCCATATTAAATGTGATTCGATCATTAATATAAAATCTACATTTATTATCTTGTACTATTGGTGTTAGATAATTAGATAGTTCATTGTATGAAATTAAACTTGGTAACTCTTCTATTTGTGAAGAGTCATAATTTTTAATTATAATTTTAGGTTCATCTAAATCTAAATTTTGATTCATTTCTATATAAAATTTATGGTGATACATATAATTAAACTTTTTATGATATTTTATTTTCAATTTTATTTTTATACACTTTGTCAAGAAAATTGTTAAAAATTTTATAAAAAGTTATTTATAAAATAATAACAATATTTTAGTTAGCATATTAAAAAATATTTATTGAAGATAAATATTTTTATGTCTATATTACAGTATTAATTTTATAAATTTTATTTAGAACGACATAAAATCAAAGATTTTCTATCTTAAGATTTATTAAATAGTGTATTTAAAAACAATATTTAATAAATTTATATGTTATATTGATTTATTAAAAATAGGTATATTTAATTAACATAGAAAAAATTGTTTATCAAAGATAAATATATGAATAATTCATATTAATAAATATAATTTATATAAATCTATTTAAAGAAATTTTAATACTTTATATTTAATGTCAAAAGTAGCAATTGGTATTGATCTTGGAACAACATATAGTTGTGTAGGTGTATATAAACATGGTAAAGTTGAAATTATATCAAATGATTTAGGTGAAAGGACAACACCATCTTATGTAGGTTTTACTGAATCAGAACGTTTAGTTGGTGCAGCAGCTAAAAATACTGCTACAAGTAATCCTACAAATACAGTATATGAAGCTAAACGTTTAATTGGTAGAGAATATAATGATCCTAAAGTTCAAGAAGATATTAAACATTATTCTTACAAAGTAATTAATAGTAATAATAGACCTAAAATTAGTGTAACATATAAGGGCGAGGAAAAACAATTTTCACCTGAAGAAATTTCAGCAATGGTATTAACAAAAATGAAACAAACTGCAGAAGATTATTTAGGGCATGAAGTGAAAGATGCAGTTATTACAGTGCCTGCTTATTTTAACGATACACAAAGACAAGCAACGAAAGATGCAGGTGCAATTGCAGGTTTTTATGTATTAAGAATTATTAATGAACCGACAGCAGCAGCTATAGCATATGGGCTAGATAAATTAACACAAAAAGCAAGAAATGTATTAATTTTTGATTTCGGAGGTAAACAACTTGTATAACTGCCTCCTGTGGTGAAAGTCCACCTAAAGGAAATATTTATCCTTTAGAACCTGGTTAATTGCTGGGAACCCCTAAAGCTTTTCCTACCACAACGCAATCCGTGAGGATAAACGTGACGGTTTAAAAAAGGTAAAAGATTGAGATATAATTCTCAAATGGGCAATCAGCAGCCAAGCAAGTTAGTGATAACTTGAAGGTTCAACGACTAGGATGATTAGAGTTTATAACTTGAACATCCCACGAATGCCAGGGTTTATTTGTCAATATAAAAATATTTAAAATAATATTAATTATCTATAAAATGGAAGGAAGGAAAAAAATAATAAATAGTGTTACAAATATATTATTAAATGATGAAGAAATAAAAATATTATCACTAGATTTAGATTATTTATTAAATAAATATTCTGCTAAAAAAAATCAAGTATGGTACATTAAATTAAATGATAATTATTTATCAAAAAAAGATAAATATATTATCAAATATAATTGTATAACATGTTCATTAACACATACCATAAGTGTTACACAATTTATTAGAAAAGTTAATAAATGTTCATACAAATGTTATTTTTGTCGGAATATATCTAATTCAGAGACAAAAAATAATAATTCTGTAAAAATAGATAATATTGATTCCAAATGTAAATCTGAAAAATTTAATTCTATACTATTATTTGAATCATTTGATGATGATTTTAAAGAAAATTATTTTACATTTCATTTAACTGAAGATGAATATTTAAGAATATCTAAAAATATTCAAAGTTTTCATAATAATAATTTAAATGACATTTGTAATTATGAATATTGGCCGATATATAAAGGCAATAATCACATTAAATTTTCAAGTGTCATATATGATAAAAAAAATGATACGATATTTAAAGCACACCAACCAATATTTAAATGTGATAACTGTGGATTAAATTGGCGCGCTACATCAATTGAAAAATTTAAAAATAATATTAAAATATTATGTAAAACTTGTTCATTTACTTCAAATACATTTAAATTAAGAACTTGTCATAATTGTAATAATGAGGTAATATTATATCAATCTAAATTAGAATTAAAATTTATAAATTGGTGTAATGTAAATAAAATTATTGTTACAAATGGACCTAATATACCTTATTATTTTAATAAAGATAGAACTTATCAAGTTGATTTTCAAATTAATGATATTTTAATTGAAATTAAAGATAATCATAAATTGCATAAAAATGATGTAGAATCAGGTAAATGGAATGCAAAAGAAGAAGCAATTAATAATTTAATAAAATCACGTATTTATAGTAAATTTATTATGATCACACCACAAAATTGGTGTAAACAATTAGATAATATTTTATATTGGCAAATAAATAAGATATAGTCTGACCTCATATGAAAATATGAGAAGCGGCAGTTAAAATCTCCCGCGATAACACATTGGGTACACATGATGTTTCATTATTAGCATTAGAAGATGGTGTTTTTGAAGTGAAAGCTACAGCTGGTAATACAACTTTAGGAGGAGAAGATATTGACAATAGAATAGTTAATTTTGTAGTTGATGAATTTAAGAAAAAACATAAGGTTGATTTATCAGATAATAAGAAAGTATTAAGAAGAATTAGAACAGTTGCAGAAAGAGTAAAAAGAACTTTATCGGGTATTACACAAACAACAATAGACATTGATTCATTATATGATGGTATTGATATAAGTATACCAATATCTAGAGCGAAATTTGAAAGTTTATGTGCAGATATATTTCAAAAAACTTTAGAACCAGTTGATAAAGTGTTATCAGATGCAAAAATTAGTAAATCTCAAGTTGATGATATTGTAATTGTAGGCGGATCTACAAGAATTCCAAAAGTTCAAGAAATTTTATCTCAATATTTTAATGGTAAGGAATTATGTAAAAGTATTAATCCAGATGAAGCGATAGCTTATGGTGCTGCAGTTCAAGCAGCAGTTTTATCGGGTATTTCAGATGAAAAATTAGATCAATTAGTTTTATTAGATGTTACACCATTATCATTAGGTGTAGAAACATCTGGCGGTGTAATGACTGTATTAATTCCTAGAGGAACTACACTACCTACAAAAAGAACTCAAACATTTTCTACAGCTGTAGATAATCAACCAGGTGTTACTATTCAAGTTTTTGAAGGTGAAAGACAATTAACGAAACATAATAATAAATTAGGTGAATTTCACTTACATGGAATACCTCCTATGCCACGAGGTACACCTCAAATTGAAATTAGTTATGATGTAGATGCTAATGGTATTTTACAAGTTTCAGCGGTTGAAAAATCATCAGGAAAATCTGAAAAAATAACAATTACTAATCAATCTAGCAGATTATCACAAGAAGAAATTGATAGAATGATTAAGGAAGCAGAGAAATTTAAAGATGATGATGAAAAAATTAAACAAAGAATTGAATCAAAAAATAAACTAGAACAATATTGTTATACTATTAAATCAACAGTTAGTAATTTAAAAGATAAATTAGGATCAGATCATGATACTATTGAAAAAACAATCAATAATACATTAGAATGGTTAGAACAAAATGTAAATGCAACTTGTGAAGAATTTGAAAGTAAATATAAGGAAGTGGAAGGTATTATTCAACCTTTAATTGTAAAAGCATATCAAGCAGGTATGCCTACCGATGGATCTAAAATGCCTTTTGATATGCCAAATATGAATCCAGAATCTGCACCTGATGCAGATATCGACTAAATAGGTTTATTGTTTTCTTCATTTTCACGTTTTAGATAATAATAATAAACTACAAGATTTTTATAAATATTTAGTAGTTCATAATAATTATTATCTAAATCTTTTGATAAATATTTAATTTTTTTTTTAATTTTATAAATATTAATATTTTCTATCATATATATATATGATAGAAAATAAATATAATGATGTGAGAAATAAATACATCACCAAAATAGAAAATAAAATAAATGATTTAATAAATTCAATATCTTTACTTCATCAAGTTGATAGAAAAATATATATAAATCCTCTTATGAATATGACAGGTGGTAGCGTATCATTTGGTAATGAACCCAGAACAAGATCTAGTGGTACATTAATGGAATTAGGTGCAGCTATTGCATCGATTCCTGCCTTTCTTAGTAATGATGTTAATAAATTATTAAGTGAAGCTAAATTAAGTAGCGATGGTATTAAAAAAGAACTAATAGATCTTAAAACAAGTATAAAATTATATACTGATAAAATTAATAGTATTAAAATTGAAAATATAGGTGCAATTGCAATGAAAACATTAACAGATTATACTGTATTCCCAATGCATACGAAACATTTTGATAAAATTACAGAATTAGTTACCGATTTTAGTAAAGAAGCCAGAGCAAATATAGATGATGCATATGAAAAATTTAATGAAGGTGTATTTTACCTTTATAATAATTCTAATATTGATGATGAAAATTTTAAGAATTTGTATGAAAATTATTATAATAAAATTACAATTTTACTATTTAAAAGTGTATTAATTAATTTATTATATTTAATATCAAAAGAAAGTATCACGTCTGGTAACATGTCTGCTGATAATAAAACATTATTTGAAAATAAAATTGTGTTAATGAATGAGGATATTATAAAGTCTTATGACGCAGTAGTTGATGATGATGATAAAAAAGATAAAGAGAATATGGATAAACAATTTAAATTTACTCGTTATGAAAACGATACCATAATTAATTTAACGGAAAATGGATTATTATATTTTGAGTCTAAAAAAGGGCACCATGTATCAGCAGGTTACGAAGTATCTACTGAAGACGAAAACAAAGATACAAGACACATTAGTGATGGTGCAGAGTTAATTCATCTCTTAGACTAGTATATAACCCATTGATCCAAAATAGATTGACCAATTCTTCCGTATGGAAGTTCTGAATCATAAAATAAAAATGATAATTATACACTCATTTTTATGAAAATTATTAAAAATTTCATAAAAAATAAAAAAATATTTATCTTCGATAAATATTTTTTATCCCTAATTTACCATATTCATTTTATAAATTTTATTAAGTGTATTTAAAAATAATATTTAATAAAAATATATAATTTTGGGAGTAATAATTATTTAATTTAAAAATAGGTATATTTAATGATATTATTTATGAAATTTTTGATAATTTTTATAAAAATGGGTGTATAACATAAAATATATTATATATTAATATGATACATATTAATGATATTAAAAAAATAATTTTAAAATTAGAAAAAAAATTAAAAAAAAGTAATAATTTTGTAGATAATGGTGATGATAAATATAAAAAAAATATAAAAAAATTATGTAATAAAAATAATGACATTGATATAACTAGTTTATTTCAATATCATAATTTTAAAACTATAATTAATTTGACAGATATCAAAAAAAAAATAGATGATGTTAAATCATATAATATAAAAACAGATGATGTTAAATCATATAATATAAAAACAGATGATGTTAAAATAGATGATAAAAAAAATAATTGTAATATAGATGATGATTGTTTAGAAAAAATACGATATTTAACAAATATAATATTAGATATTGAAAAAAAAATAAATAATATTATAAAGTAAATAATTATAATGATATAATATTATTATTTTTGATTTTGGAAATAATATCATACAAATTATTATTAAAGTTTTGATTAATATATGGATTAATAAATTTATATTTAGTTAGATCATTATTTAATTCTAATTTATTTACATTATTATACAATCTTTCTTTTTGAAGTTTAGAAAATGGTTTATTTATATCATAATTATCTAATATATATTTTTTTATATTATCTTTTAAATAATATTTTTTTTTTGTCCTATAAAGTATTAAAATAATATTTACAATAGCTTCTATAATTCTATATATTTTTTTTATTAATATATTTATATTAGTATTATTCATTAAAGTAAAGTTAACGTATAACTTATAAAATTTTTTAAATATATTATTTAATATAATTATAATATTTTTAATATTATAATTATTATGATTTTCTATTATTATATGTAATTTATTTATTAATTTTTTAATAAAATCAATTGTTTTATTAACTACATCTTCAATACTTGATATATTAATATTAAACATTTAATTAATAGTAGAAAAATAATTATTAGCAAAGTTTAAAAATATTATTAATAAATTTAAAAAATAACTTTCTAATTATATTATATTATGGAATTTGAATCATTTCACACATTTATAAGAAAAAAATATCTAAATGTAAAATATAAATTATTACAGAATAATATTAATAAAAAAGGTGGTGCACCACCTATTAAAGTAGCATTACGAAAACATCCAGCGCAACCAACATTACCAGATATTGAAGTTCGGCTTCTAAATATGTTAAGGAAACTAGAAGACATGTCTGCCGATGATAGATCTATCAGTGAAAACTTTTCAAAATACAATTTCGAAAATATTAATAAAATAATAACAGAATTAAATGAAAAAATTACCAAAATAAAAGATGAAAAAATAATAAATGATCAAGGCGTATATACTGATGAACCAATTATAAATAATGCTAGCGATATACAAAAGAAATTAGAAAAATTGAGTGAAAAAATAACAAAAGAAATAACAAATATTAAGAATAATACTTTATCTGTAGATAGGGAAATTTCAATTCCAGGATTTTTACCAACAATTGGAAAAATCAGTGAATCTACACAACAATTAATTAAAAATATGAATATTCATTTAGTAAAACATATGGATAATATTAAAAAAATTACTGAAGTTAATATGACTGATAATATAAAAAATATTATCAGTATTTGGGATAGTATAATAATATTAATAGATAAATTAAAATATGTTGAACATGCGAATAGGATGTTAGATAATGCATCAAGATCAATAATTGAAGATTTTACAAAAATGGATTTAAATGACACAAATATATTCCATCAATATAATTATTATGAAAATATGAATGGTTTTTATAAGATATATAATAACCAATTATATACGAATACAATTGATGCTATGAAAACATCTGGTAAACAATTTGCATTAATTTATAATGATAAATTTCAAATTAATGACAGTGATATTAATGATATATATCCATCATCTTTTTTTATACCTGGTGATGATTTTATATCAGAAAAAATGAATATAAATCCATTTTATACAAATATAAGCTCAACAAATCTAACTACTCATCAAGTAATAAGTATAGATGAAAGAAATGTAAATCCACTTCAAGATACTACAATTTTAACTCAAAGTGGAGATTTAGCAACATCACTAAATGTTTCTAATTTAATTAAACCAATTTTTAAAAATATGTCAGATACAGAAACTTATAACAAAGACCATGTGGATCAATTATTAAATATATTTAAAGAATTTAGTGGCGGAAGTAATATGTTAAGTAATAGATTATATAAACATATTGATGGTTATTCTGATGATATAAATAATATATATGATAATAATGATTATATTTTAAAATATATGTATAAGGTTTGGAAACAAATTAATATGATAAAATTAGTTATAAATAATAATATACAAATTATTAAAGATGATATAGAAAATATAATTATAATAAAAAATAATATTTCAAATTATTTTGATAATAATATAATTACAAACAATTTTACATTATATTATAAAATATACGTAATAAATATTTTTGATGATTTAATAGAAAAATTAAATCATTTGATTAAAGATAAAATTAAAAAAATGAATAATATGAATTCAACAATGTTAATTGAAAAATATGATAAACAATTAATTGATTTATTTAGAACAGAAAAATTAATATATATAGATAAATATAAATTAATAAAAAAATTAATTGATAATTATACAAAAATATATACTGATATTAAATATATATATACTAAATATGTTGAAAACAAAAATATGTTCTATAGATATTTGGAAAATTATAAAAACAAATTAATAATTAATATTAATGATGATATAAATGATTTAGTAGATAATATTCCCAATTATATGTTTACAGAATTAATTAATTCTAATATATCAAATATTTTATCTGATATTATAAATCAAGATAATATAAATATTGATAAAATTAAAGATAATGTCTTATTGGAAGATCAATTTGATGAATCATATATTGAAGAACATATAAATGAATATATTCAAAATGTTAATCCTTCTAGTAATGAAATAATTGAATATTTAATTGAACTAAATAATAATATTTCATTTATTAAAAACATAAATAATCATCGCAATTATATTATTAATAAATTTCAAAAATATTTGAAATTTAAATTAATTATAATGAATTATAAATCAAATATAAAAAGTAAAAATATGTTAAAAATACTTAATTGGTTAGATTATGATTATTATAATTTTTATTTAAATAAAAATATCGATTATTTTAATATTATTTATGAAAATGAAGTGTTGACTAGTTATATTAATGATATTAACTTTCAATTAAATAATTTAATATCATCTGGAAATATATTAAATTGCGATTCCATTAATCAAGTTAATTTAAATTATATGAATAAAATAAAATTAATGCATATTGAAACAAATAGTTATTATCGAGTCCATACTATGCATCGCGATTACTTAAATCTATTAAAATATGATGAATATAATGATAATATTATTAAAATTATAGAAACTGTGAAAGCTAATTATGAAAATAATACTTTAATTCAATTAGGTGGTGAAATTAAAAAACATCCACTAGATATTACATGGGATGATTTATCATGGGAGGCACAAGAAAGATATGAATCAGAAGAAAAATATAAGGAAATATTAAAAAATAATAGTACAGATAAATATCCGAAAGACTCCGATTTATCATGGTATAATTTTGCCATAGGAATTAAAATTACAACAGATGCAAAACAAAATGTTGATAATAGAGGTAATGATACAGTTACTACACTTGATGATGAGTCTAAAAAAAATCCATCTCTATCTACACCAATTAAATATAGTGATAGAAATGATATATACTTTATTCTTAAAAATTTTAAATATAAAGAAGATTTTGATAACTTATTAAATATAAAATATTTTAAAAATCTTACTAGTACTAATATAGTTCCATCAGATGATTTAATAAAATCAATAGACTCTTTATATAAGAATGCAAAAAATAGAGATACAAGTTATCAAACTATTTACAATGATATAATTTCCCATATAGATACTATTAATATTGATATATTAATAGATGAATATTTATTTGGAAAAAAAATGAAAAAATTTGGTAAAGTAACAATGGAAATAAAAAATCAACGCCAGCCAAACCCAAATTCCGGACCAAGTTTATCACCGCCATTAAATGAGACAACCGCACCACCCGGCAGTGGTGTTGTGGCAACCATACAACCCCTGTCTGGTGGTGCTAATTTAGACAAATTATATAAAATATGTTCATTCAAAAATTCTAATGATTATACAATACCTGATATTTCAAATATTGATAATGTACTAGATAAATTTAAAAATGGTGATGAAAAAAATAACCATAAATTATTAGAAATAATTGCTACTGAATATGAATCATATATAATTTTTTATGATTTGCATGATAATTTGTTAAATTTAAGTAAATCACATACTGAAAATTTTAGTAAATCACATACTGAAAATTTAAAAGATAATATGCTTATATTATCTGATATATTTAAGGATGTATCGATCATTCAAAGCAAATATAATATGGAATATTTGTATAATTCAATTAAAATGGATTATTTGAAAAAATTTAATAATAATGACAGATATCAGTATAGTAATGTGGAATATGATAGAATACGGAAAGAATTATTAGATTCATTTTCATATGAAAATGCGACACAAGAGGATAAAATAAAGATTGAAGCAAAAATAGATAATTATTATAATTTATTTAATCCATATAATATAGATAGAGGAATTATTATTTATAAAATATATAATCATATAATAAAAGAATTTAAATATTTAATAGGAACTTATCAAGAAACATTCAATGATTTTGAAAAATTAAGAAAAAAATTTAATACATTATATTTACAAATGTTTAATTATCAAACTTTTGTAGTTGAATATGTAAATGTTGTATTATTAAGAGAAAAATATGATATATACACTAGTATATCAAAAGGTACAGTAGATTATTACCATAGTATTATTAAATTATTACATGATAAATGCAGTAATATGAATAATGATACAACAAATCCAGATAAAATTATCCAAGTATTTTATACAGAATACTATCTAATTTTGGCCAAATTAAGACATTTTTTTGATAATGTCAAAAAATATTGGAAACCATGGTGTAAACATACAAATAAATCTTTCAGACATAAAGATTATGATAAATTAGATATATCAAGTAATGGTCTTTTATGGGAAGATCAAAATGATACAACACCAACAGGATTACCTGTTATGCCAGATGGGCCTTCTAATTATCCATCACCACTAATAGCCAATACTAGCCAACTGGAGATTCAAAACCAACAAACCCCGCCCCAAGATGCACAAAATAGACAGAGTGGTCAACAGTCTACAAATGTATCCAATTGGGGATTTCCTAGCCTATCCAATTGGGGAGTTCCTAGGCTATCCGGTGGAAGCCCAACCCAGATAGAAGATCTTATTTTAGAATTGGATACTATTAATGTGCGTAAAAAAATAAATGAATCTTATTATAATATTATTGATTATGATCGTGATGACTTTAGAAAAAATAAATTTTCATATAAAATGGAAGATGGATTTTTCTTATTTAATATATTTAAAAATATATTAGATGAATATGAAGCATCTATGCCTAATCCTGTATCTGTATATTTAAGGATTAATGATAAAGATAAAATTACTAATTTAACTAAAGAAAACCTTGAGCGTGAACCTAAAGATCAATATTTAAATATGCTTACAACAGGTATGTTAAACATTAGTACATATATGACTTTTGTAAAATCTAATGATAATGAATTAAATATTAATTATATCCAAGAAAAATTATATTTATTAAATAGTTCATTGCCAGAGAAACATATAAAAATAAAGGATATTATTAAAGATATTAAATTTAAAAATATATTTGATCCATATGGATTTTCTGATAATAGTGTATTAGCTTTATATATAGGATTACCTAATGCCATATCAAGGGGTAAATCTATTGTTATGATGACATATGGATATTCAGGTGTTGGTAAAACTTTCTCTATTTTTGGTGGAGATAATAAACAAGGACTATTACAAAAAACATTAACCACGATAAAAAATTCTGAAAAAATATATTTCAAATGTTATGAAATATATGGTATTGGATTACCATATAAATCTTATTGGACGAGAGTAGATACTAATAAAAAATATAATCATGAGATACATATTTTTAAAAATTTTATCTTTAATAATGAAAGTGTTACATTTAATTATGATAAAAATAATGATGAAAAATCCGGTGATCAGATTTTAAATTATATTCAAGATGTAAATAAAAATGAATATAATTTAGCTAATAATGAATCTGATATAATAGATAATATAGGTGAATCAAGTACTAATTATCAATTACTTGATATAAAGGAACTAAATAAATTCAATTTAATAGTAAAGGCAATAGATGATACACGTAAGAACAAATTATTTACAATTAAAAAAACAATTAATAATCCAGAATCAAGTAGATCTATTATGATTTATGAATTTAAAATTAAATATAGTACATTATATAAAATTAATGATAAATATAAAAAATATGTTAATTTTGTAATTATAGATTTACCAGGTAAAGAAAATTTATATGATTCATATGTTAATATAAAATCAAATGAGCATTCTAATTTAAATATTAAGAATGATTTATATGGTATAAATACAAATGCGAAATTAGATGATTTAAAAATGAGATTAGATGAAAATGAAAATAATATAGGTTCACCAAATTATAAAAGTGAAATTGATATTATTCGTGAATTTAAAACTGATTTAACTAATCCAACTGATTTAACTAATTTAACTGATGCAGAAAAGAAAAAGCTATCCAATTTAGAAATGAAAAAATTACATTTAGCAAGAATGTGTACATTTATAAATCCTGCATTTCTTTGTATATTTAAAAATGTTAATCATTTAATATTTGAGGTAATACGTGAAAATTTCGAATCCATAAAAGTTTTACCTGAATGGAATGAATTACAATATGGATTTTATAAAATTAAATTAGCACGACGTAGTAGTACTAACCAAAGATCGGATGTACAATCACTTGCAGAAATCGTTATAATGAATAATTTTAATGAATGTATAGATAATTTTCAATCCATCGATGATTTAAATAAAAAATTAATATACATATTATATGAAAAACCTACTGTAAACTATCCGCCACAGCAAAATGGAAGGTGGCCTCCAAATAATGATATATTTCCTTATAAGATTCCATTTAATAATGTACCTAATTGGCCTCCGCCTGAACGTTGGCCAAAATATGGGGTGTACCCCAATGGAGATGGATGGGGAATAGATGGTATCCAGTTATATCATATAATGACTATAGAAATATTTAGATTTTTAATTGAAATTGGTAATTTAGATATAATAAAAAAAGTTTTAGATAAATTGATAAATGAACAGTATAGTACCATCGCACTCGAAGGTGTATATATAAATGAAAATATAATGGGATTAATGAATTTAATGTCATCTATAATTAAAAAAAGAAAATGTAATATTTGTTTTAAAAGAAAATGTACTGAAAATGATATCAATTTAATGCCTCGGTCTCAAACCAATGATACAATATCATCTAAATATTATTTTAAAGAAAATTATAGTAGTTTAGAGTTTCCATTTATATTAGCAGGTTATAAGGACTATCTGAACAAGTTACCAGACACTACTGAGAATGATAGTAAGAAAGATTTATTATTGCAATTTTTTATAATTATATGTGCAAATAAATTATATAAGCAATTACCTAATGAAGAACTAGAAAAAAACTCAGATTTTTTTTATGAACCAGCAAATAATAATAATAATATACAGGCAACATGGATAAACAATAATGATGATATTGTAAAATTAATTGTTCATTATAATTACAGACTTCATTATAAAAATAATAATGACTCATCAAGACCATTTAAATTTGACTATTATGAAATGTTTAGAAATGCATATGATTTTAACAGTATATTTAATGAAACACCACCAATAAAATTCATATTAGATCCATATTTAGATGTAATTATAAATTCAGAGGATACATATACAATAGATCATTTTTATTTATTATTTGTAGTTACAAATAATTGCATACCAGAAATAATAGATAATGTTAGTATTAGTGATATTAAAATTAAAAAATATTTTGTAAATCAAATGCAATTATTAGCAGATTCACAAGGATTTATTAAATCGATTGGAGATTTTAATGACTTGTCTACTTGTCCTAGATAAGTTAGTGTTGTTGATAGTGAAGCATAAATATATTTATGATTTATAATAAAATAATAAATACATTGGACATATAAAAATAATAGTTAATTTATTTATTAAATCATATTAATATTTTTTACAAAATAGTATATACACATATTTTCATAAAAATTATCAAAATAAAAAATTATATAAATGTATTAAATATTATTTTTAAATACATGTGTAATTTGGAACAATCTAATATCTCTCTAATCTCAAGATATAAATATAATAGGGCAGTACACCTTTGTTGTATTCAATTTATTTTTTTTATTAAATTGAATACCATAAATAATTATATATTTTAATATATTTTTTATAAAGACATTATTATTAAATTTATTAATAATGACTGAAGAAATTATAATTAATATTATCAACAAACAATATTATAATGAATTTTACAATAATACGAAAAATAGATTATATCCAATTGAAACAACGAGATAAAAATCGAAGATTTTTATCTCGTTATTAAGCCGAGAAATAAATCTTAGATTTATTTCTCGGCGAAACATTAATTAAATTGATAATATTCATTTTAAATACGGGTACCATAAATGAGAAATCAAAGATTTCTCATTTATGCTAGGACAAAAAATAATAGATTTTTTGTCGTACGATTGATTGGGGGGTAAATTGAAGATTTACCCCAATCTTAGGTTTCATGCGTAAGCATGAAACCTATTTCTTATAGAGGATTCGTTGAGAAAAAAATTTATTTTTTTCCCAACTCATTGATGAAAATAAAATCAAATATTTTATTTTCATCAATTCAAAACTTGCGTATCTATATTTACGCCAATTAATATTCACACACATACAACTATTTATAAATTTTTTCAAAAATTAAATAAATATAACATTATTAAAATTGCTTTTGATAAATTGGTTAATAAACATCTTACTATAAATAAACCTAATAAATTTATTATTGATAGCACAACAGAAAATCGAAGATTTAAGGAATAGATTTTATTGGTTATAATAATCAAATTCCTAAACATAAATTGCATGAGAAAATTGAAAAATTTCTCATGTAATCATTAGAAAAAATCGTAGATTTTTTCTAACATTATCTAAATTATCAATTTTAAGTGATATCAATGGTATATCTATTGATATACTATTAACAAAAGGAAATAAACACGATGCATTAAGAAAAATATCGAATATATTTTTCTTAACTCATTAATCAAAAAAAATCTTTGATTTTTTTTGATTGATGCGACAATTTTTATACATCAATTAAATATTATAAATTTTGTGCTAAATACAAATAATAATATATTTATTGACGATGTTTATGATTCATTAGGAAAAATATCGAAGATATTTTTCCTAACTTATTAATTGATAAAAAATCAAAGATTTTTTATCAATTGATTCTAATAATATTAGAAATAAAATAAATGAACTGCTAAAAACAAAACGCAA